>JAEEGL014454307.1_pt1 | contig 11161 bp, 7 predicted proteins | sample 9134231 | NCBI WGS metagenome assembly JAEEGL01 (sample SAMN16246548, study PRJNA631951) | gut metagenome | biome: gut microbiome; feature: rumen; material: fiber-attached | host: Bos | place: Iran: Karaj | collected 2018-10
GGAACGACTTCAGCTTCGGTAATGCAGTGCTCGTTGGCGTAGTTGGTGGAATCCAGTTCGCCTTCGGCGTAGTTGACTGCCGGCTTGTTTACCATGTCGGCACAGCGACGGGGACCCTTGGCGCGGGCTTCTTCTCGGGCGGGGCAGGCGGTGTCCAGAACGTCGCATTCGCCCTGGAACATGGAATCTCTGGCCACTTCGGGTAGGGCTACGTTGTTAGGAATCTTGGCTGGCGGTTCGGGCTCCTTCTTGTTTTGGGCCGTGTCGCCGTTGGCTTTTTTCAGGGAATCTTCCTTGGCACGGGCGATGGAATCCTGGATCAGGGAGTCCGTAATGAACTGGGCTATGGTGGCCTGCTGCAGGGAATCCATCCAGCGGAATGCAATTTGGATGGTATCGATGGGGCGGGGACTCGTAAAGACGTAACTCTGACTTGCGGTGTCAAGTTTACCGTAAATGTCTACGGAATCGACTCGCAGCACGGGCACCACGTCGTTATTATCGCTGTAGCCGAACAGGCGGAGCTTTGTTTCGCCCCAGATTGGTTCAGAATTGTACCTGTCCAAAAGGAGGGTGATTTCGGAGCGCGGATCGCTGGTACTCACGGCGATGCCCAAAAGCCCAAGGGGCTTCTTGATTTCGCGTTGCACATTCTTGTTCATGTCCCAGATGCCCTTGTAGGCGCTGGCGTAGCTGGCGGGCGTATTGGTGCGGGCGGCGGAGTAGGGGAACACGAATCCGCGACCTGCCGAAGCACCCGGATATTCCTTGATAAAGTGTTCGCGGATGCGGCCCGAAATCACGTCGGCCTGCAGATGCGAACCGCCCACGTGCAGAATGCGCACCTGTCCGCGGTTTTCGAACACCAGGGTGTCCAACTTGTTGTAGAATGCGTTGAAAGACGCATTCCCTCTGGGGAACTGAATTACATTAAGCGAGGTGTCGATAAAGTCATAGCGGGTCAGGTCGATGTTGTAGGCACCTGGTGCGGCCGTTATTTTTTTCGCTTCGCTTGCAATAATGTTTGTAGTGAGGGCTGCAATTAATGCGGCGGCAAGAAATCTCATTTCTTTGCACCTCCTCTTTTCTTAGATCTTTTCGACTTTACGTTCAAGAAGGTTCGCTCGGGAAGAACGTTCTTTTCTTTTTCAATCTGTTCTTCGTTGCTCCACTTGTGAATGTCTTTCAGCTTTTCGTCGCTAATGTTGTGGCGATCGCGGAACTTGAAGTAGTCGTAGTGCATGCGGAGTGCCGAGCAGAACAAGTCGCCCATGTAGGCAGCACCCCTGCGCGTAAAGTGAATGTGGTCCGTGAATCCGAGGGCCGGCTCCTTGTTGACCCACTTGATCATGGCTCCGTTGCCGCCCATCACACGGTGCATGTCCCAGTAGGCGGCGCCGTTTTCAAGGGCTACTTCGCGGAGAGCCTTGATAGTCATGTTCAGGCCTGCGTAAGTCTGCCACTGTCCGTCCTTTTGGCGTGCCATGTCGGCAGGGCCAATGAATAAGATGTCTGCATCGGGGTTCGCTTTTTGAATGGCCTGAATTTGACGGGTGATGATTTTCTTGGTCCAGTCGATGTTGCCGGAGTTGATGCTGGGTACCAGGTTTCCGCCATATTCCATAATCACCAGGCGCGCGTTCATTGCCTTGTAGGATTCTGCCAAAAGTTCGGTGTCGATGCGGTGGAAAATGGTGCCCGAAGAACCGCGCATGGCCACGTTGTCTACTGCCACGCCATAAGCGCCGTCTGCAGAAATCGCGTAGATTTCTGCGTTACCCGAAAGGTACATCTTGGCAATGGAGGTGGTGTCCTTGAGTTTCCAAGTGTACACCTTGAGCTTGTTGTAGGTGTCGACCGTGGGTTCGCCTGCATCCACCACCTTGGTGGTGCGCTTTTCTTTGGAGGTGCCGTCTTCGTTCTGACCAACGACTTCCACTGAGGTCTGGTTTACGTTGAGCTTGGCCTTGAGGCGGGCGTTCTTGTTGGTCAGGAGCTTGATGGTCTTGTAACCGCCCACGTGGGGGAACTGTCCCTTGCGTTCCTTGCGACGCTGGATGGTGATGGCGGCGTCACCTTCGAGCTTAGCCAGCTGTGCCAAGGGGCCGTAGCGGCTGTGATCTGCTTCCTCGTCCTTCGGTCCAAACAAGATATAGCGGGAGAGTGCGCCCGTGCTGGCATGACTGGTGGTCTGGGACGGAACCGTCATAATGGGGGGCATCATGCCGGGGCCAGCGCCACCGAATTCGTCTTGCAGGTCTTCGCGGATGGTTGCAGAGATTCGGTCTTCTTCAAGCTGGGAGTCGCCGTAGTGAACAATGTGGACCACGGTGCTTTCCAAGGAGGCAAGCTCCATATGCAGGAAGAACCGGTCGAACCACGTGGGGTCGTTGTTGGGCAAATCGAAGCGTGTCCTGCCCTTTTGGAAAAAGTCCTCGTAGAACTTCAGGGAATCGCTGAAGGCGGCGAATTCCTGTCGTTTGGTGGCTTCCATCATTTCGCGGATTGCCTCTTCGGGATCGGCAGCCGCGCTAGAATCGCCGAGCGAGTCGCCTGCGGACTGCTTTTCGAAGATTTCGGTGAGCTTCGGGTAACGGAGCGTCGAATCGCCAATGTGGATGCCGTCATTCGGGTAAATGAGGGCGATAAGCCCCAGTACGGCGAACAAGCTAATGATAGATAAGAGAACTTTTAAGGGGGACATCATAAGCGTTTAACTATTATGCCTTCAAGCGCTCTACGATGGCTTCTGTATTTCCTACGAACATTTCGCCGGTGCGCATGTCCTTGTATTCGAATTCACCTGCGGCAGCCTTGGAACCATCGACGTACACGACGATTTTTGCACCCTGGTAGTTGGCCTGGTCGAGCTGCTTGCCCATCTTCATGGGGGCGAGCGGGTGAGAAACCTTGCTTCCGTCTGCGCGGAACACCTGGGCGGTTTCGAACACCTTCTTCATGTCGTTTGTAAAGCTTGCGATGTAGAAGTCCACGCTCTGCTTCGGGCTCGGGAGCAAGTTGTGTTCGGCGAGCAAGTCTGCGAGTACCACGTCGCCCATACCAAAGCCCACGCCCGGAATGCGTTCGCCACCGAGCTTTTCGGTGAGGCTGTCGTAACGGCCACCGCCAGCGATTGCGCGCATGGATTTACCCTTGTCGAATACTTCGAACACGATGCCGGTGTAGTAGGCGAGGCCGCGAACAATGGAGAGGTCGAGGTTCACGCATTCGCCGTAACCTGCGGCGGTAAGCGTGGCGAACAGGTCTTCGATTTCGGCGAGGGCGGCAGTCGCGTTTTCGCTCTTCACGGCGGCGCGAACTTCTTCGATGCTCTTGCAGCTCATGAACTCGTCGAGCTTTTTCACCTGGTCTTCGGAGAGGCCAGCGTCGGCGAGTGCCTTGGCGAATGCTTCGGGGCCGATTTTTAAGCGGCGGTCAAGCACCGGGTAAACCAGCGCCGGATTCGGTGCACCGATTTCTTCGAGGTAAGTGGCGAGGAGTTTGCGGCTAGAAACGCCAATGGCAAATTCGCCGTCCTTGAGGCCGAACTTGCGGAGCATCGTAGCGATGGCGGCCATCAGGTCGGCTTCAGCGTAAATGCTTTCGGTTCCGATGATGTCCATGTTCAGCTGGAAGAATTCGCGGAGGCGCCCCTTTTGAGCCTTTTCGTAACGGAAAAGGCGCGGCATGCTGAACCACTTGAAAGGCTTCTTGAGTTCGCGGGCCTTCTGGATTACCAGACGGGCGAGCGTCGGAGTCATTTCGGGGCGGAGTGCGATTTCGCGGTCGCCCTTGTCCTTAAAGTTGTAAAGCTGGCTTACGATTTCTTCGCCGGACTTGCCCGTATAAAGTTCCAGATGTTCAAACATCGGGCCTTCGTATTCTTCGTAGGCAAAAGATTCGGCGACGCTACGCCAGGTGTCAAAAATGTAGTTCTGGATGCGCTCGGCTTCCGGGTAAAAATCGCGTGTGCCCTTGGGCAACTGAGGAATAGAAATACTCATAGTGGCGTATAATTTAGAAAAAGGCGAATGCCGCGGCAAAACAGTCCCTGTTTTGACATGGCTGAGCCGAGCTAAATGCGCTCTAAATGAGCGTCAATTTAGAAAATAGTCATTATATATGTATTTTCAAAGGGTTTTTTGTTTATATTATAGGGCGTAAGAAATGAGGTCTGTATGAAAAAGAATTTTAGCAAAGTCTTATTTTCAGCCACTGTTGCGGCGTCGATGATGTTTGCCGCTTGCGGTAGCGACGATGCGTCTTCAAACGTGGAACGCGATGAGGACTCCTCTTCCAGCGCCGAAGAATCCTCCTCCTCGGAAAAAGTGACGTCATCCTCGTCTGTCGAAGAAGACGAACCCGAAGGGGAACGCTCGGCAACGTTAGACGATTTGTCTGCGTATTATGTACTGGACGACATGTTTGGAACAAAGGCCATTTTGGCGACTGGGTCCAAGCGTGGAGTGTTCTCGCTGTGGATTTCCGATACGGCATGGATTGCTCTTCGTTCCGATTTCAAGGATGGAAAGCTTGAATACGGTAAGTCTAACGGATCGTTCCAAGGTGCTTCAACCAAGGAAGCCGAGGCCATGGAAAAATTCTTTACAAAGGGTGGCAAGTTCCACTTTGTTGTCAAGGATAATCAGCTGCAATATTCTTTGGACGGAAAAAATTACGAGGCGTTACGCGATACGTCTCTGAGAAGCTCGCTTCTGTGGATTACCGAAGGTACGGATCTGGACGCACTCACGCTTACCTGTAAAAGCGGAAAAGATACCCACGTGTATAATTTCTATAAGGGACGTTACCTTGTAGAAGATACCGAATCCGATACGACACGCTGGTCGGCCGGGTATTACGATATCCAGAAGGATAATCTTCTCCTGTTGCCCGTGTATAATTATGGCCCGGTTTATGCCCTTACGACAGCCCACGTTGAACAGGACTACACCATTGAAATTGTTGCCGGTGAAACTTACGGGTGCAAAAAGTCTTCGAATAAGTATTCCGAATTCAGCCGTGAAAAACTTGTCGGCGAGTGGAACGCCCTGGTCGAAAAGTCGGAATGGGTGATGGACTTGAAAGAAGACGGTAGCTATGTGATTGAATCTCGTGAGTCTGCCAAGGAAGTGGCTCAGCGTAAAGGCGTATGGGATGTCTATGGCGACCAGCTGTTACTGAGCCCTGTCGGTGTCAAGGGAAAAATCAAGAGCTTCAAGGAAGGCAAGAGCTTTACCTTCGAACATGCAGAAATGCCCGAAATGCCGACGGACTGGACGATTGCCGTCAAAAAGTAATTTGTAAAAAAACTCAGGAATCTTGTTTTAAATGCTCCCTAACGGGGGCATTTTTCGTATACGAACGGATTGTGGTCTCCTTGCACCTTGAAAATGCGGCGATCGCGTTCGCATTCCTTGGGGGTGACCGGGTACATTTTGTCCCAGGCTTCGAACAATTGACGGTCCTGTTTTGACAAATTAATTCCGTACGTCTTTTCCATGTAGAAATGCGCACGTGCGATAATTCCGCGCGCCTCTTCGCGGGGTTGAGCCTTTTTAAGTTTGAAGTCGACAATCGTCTTGCATTTGCCGTACATGGGTTCAGGGTTGTTTGTCCATTGGCTGTACATAAAATTGTTTCGGTCCCCGTTGATTTCGCCGATTGCGGGGTAGAGATTATGCAAGTCGCCTTCCATCAGCTTGAATGTGGTGTCGTTTGCACTGCAGTTCTTGCGGCCCCCTTCTCGCCAGCAGCGGAGGTGTTGCCCCATATTGTGCGCGGTTACGATATGTTCCCATTCGATGGATTCTGCGCGCTTGAAACTTTTACGGTTCGGATTTTCGCGCGGTGCAAAGTCGCATGTCGAAAAGTCGACATGTTTCTTGTCCTGGTAGCGGCATCCGCAGTAAAGCGTTTCCTGGAGTTCTCCGTAGTAAATGCGGCGCATCTGCTGCGATGCGTTTCTGTAATTATAGTGGTGCGGAGCCTCCTCGGGGTCCACACGCGACCATGCGATGGTGACAACTGCCACCAATAGTATTATTGCTCCCAATGTTTTCATGTATCAATGTGTCCGGGCGTAAGATTACTTACGCATGCTTCTTCCGAATCCGCCTCCGCGGCTGTTGCCGGAACTCCGGCTATTGCTGCGTGAGTCGTCGTAGTTCTTTTGACTGCTTCGGGTAGATGTTGTCTTACCGTAACTTTGGTCCCGGTTTGGTTCGGCATAGCGGTTTTGCCAGTTGTTGTCCGCCTGCTTGATGGTCATGACCTGGTTGGGGTATGCCGAATGGCGTTGGACATCGACCTGGTTGTATGACTTTTGCGGGGGAACGTAACTTTGGTTACGGGGCGCCGTATGGTGATTCATCGGCGTCTTAGCCGGTCGCCTTGGCGGTTCCGCATAATGATCGTGCCTGGAGGGTGGCGGCTGGTGGTAGCGAGGCGGGTGATGCGGACGGGGCCTGTTGTGGTACCAGCGGTAATCGTGAACGTAAATCAGATGCGTGTCCCATTCGAACCAGCTGGAACCCCAGCCCCACGTGGTGTACGTGCCGCCGAGCCAGACTCCGCTACGGTATCGCAGCCCCGGATATCCGTTGGAATAGACGTAATAGACCACATGCGGATTGTACACGGGGACATACACGTATTCCCTTTGAACCGGTTCGATGACAATGGTCTTTTCCTTGATGACCTTGACCTGGTCGTTTGTCCGAAGGTGCCCGTGTTCGTAGGCTGCGTTACGCATACGCTGCACGGCATCCATCACATCTTCTTTTTGACTGGCAACCGCGTCGCCCAGCTGGTCTGTCCAGACTTGGTACTTGGCCATGGTGGCAAGGACTGTGGGGAACGGGATCAATGCCTGTACGCTTGCATCGTAGGGGAGGTCGTGGAGCTTGATCTGTTCGGCGAGGTCTGTGCCCTTTAAATGCTTGTGCTGGTTTGCCCAGTCGGATGCTCCCGGAATTTCGTCGCCATGAACGGATGCGGCAAGCACTTGTACCAGGAGTGGGTCAGGGTAGAGCGCGATGGTCGAAACGAGCGTGTCGAGCTCTGCCGGCGTAAACTGATCGCTTGCACGGGCGGTGTTCGGCAAGCACAGTATGGCCGCCAACAAAAACCACAGCCAGACGTGTTTGGTTGCAAACGGAGCGGCTAAACTTTTTTGAGCCTTTGATTCGGTAAACATGATTTACCTCCTGTAGCCAAGTGTTTCCAATATTATACAAAATTTCGTTATGAATTGGATGCCTTGAAAGGTGTTTTGGATGCAGATTGATGTATTTGGAGGAATCTTTTCTGTTTTAGGGCGTTCCCCGGCTTCGATTTGTCATCCCCGCGAAGGCGGGGATCTTCGACAGTTGTCGAAGGATCTGGCCGGGTCGGGTGCTGTTCGCCTTCGGCTCATCGAGCCACAGTGTGTCTCGCCACAAAGGTGCGACGCCCCCTAACGCAATATCGGATTCAGAAGATAAGCTCGTATCGCTCACATGGCCTCGGGCTTCGCCCGACGAATGTTCGCTCAACGACTTATCTTCTTACGCCTTGTTCATCATTTTTGAAGCGCCGAAATTGTAAAAAGAAAAAAATATTTCGGCAAAAAGGCTTTGGTGGGTCAAAAAATACGTGTATAGTATAGACAGACGCAAAAAATCTGTCCGCCTTTTCGAAGGCCCTTTGTAAACCTTAAAATTCGCAGGCGAATGTCTGCGGAAAGGACACGCTAATGTCTGAAAAAGAAAATATTGAAAACAATACGCCGAATGCGGACGGAGATTTCGGTGTGGCGCCGGAAACTCCTGATTCTGTTGAAACACCGGACTCCGTCATTCGCGACATCGCCCAAGAATTTAATGTCATCGTTGATTCCGTGAAGGATGGCGAGAGCAATTTTTCCCATGACAGGTTCTTGCGTTACGCCTTTGCGGAACCCCGCCGTATGGCAGAACTTCTGACGCTATTCTCGCGTCATAACCTTTCGCTTAAGACGTTCCTCGACACCATCGATCTCAAGACTCTTCGCGGCACGAAGGAGAATTTCTCCAGCGACAAGCATACCGGCTCCGCTGACCTTGTATTTGAGGCAGATATTAAGGCCGGTGGCGTCACGGGGCTTTACGTAGGAATCATTGCTGAACACAAGTCCACCAACAAGGATAACGTACTCCTCCAGATTTCGGAATATTACCACCATCTGTTTCTGGAACGCAAGAAGGATGTTCCCGTAATCGCGTTCATCGTCTACAACGGAAAGGACCAGTGGAATCCGCTTGCCCAGGAACGTTTCGCAAACTATCCTGAATACTATCGCGACATCGGCTTTCCTTTCAAGGTGGAATTCTTAGACGTGGGGCACGCTATCGACGATGCTGAATTGAAGAATATTTCGCCGTTTACTCTTGTCGCTCTCACTGCGATGAAGTATATTTGGGACGAAAGGAAATTCGAGATTACCTTCCCCGAGGCAGCAAAACATCTGCTCAAGATGCATAATACCGACGAGGGAAAGGATTTTATCAAGCAGGCGCTTTCGTATTTCTTCTGGAAGTGGCCCCACAAGAGCGAGGAAATCAAGATGGATAGTCCAGAAGCCATTGCAAACAAGGGTTACGAATCATTCGCTGAACACTTCGTGAATGTTGGCATTGAAAAAGGAGCCAAGCAGGAACGCGAGAAGAACGAGGCTCGTATCTCAAAAATTGAGGAATTTCTGCGTTCGAATGGCGTTTCAGAAGAAATTATTTCCGCAAGCCGTGCGATTAAATAAGCTGGTCTAGACTTTCAAATTATTCGGCTCCGCGATTGCGGAGCCGTTCTGCTACGCATACCCTACCTGTTTTGTTGAAAAAGGAATATATTAAGCAATACAACAAAAGAGAGAAAATCAAGATGGATAGTCCAGAAGCCATTGCAAACAAGGGTTACGAATCATTCGCTGAACACTATGTGAACGTAGGTATTGAAAAAGGGGCTAAGCAGGAACGCAAGAGGAACGACGCCGCGAATGCGGCCCGCGATTCCAAGATGGCGGATTTTTTGCGCTCAATCGGAGTTTCAGAGAAAAACGTAGAAACGGCCCTTGCAATTAAGTGAGCCCTCTGACACTTTCTCAAGAAGTTAAAGAACCGGTCCCTAGGGCCGGTTTTTGTGTGTACCCCGACTAAGGTCCCTGAGCATGTCGAAGGGCCGATGTGCTGTTGAAGGGAACATGTCATTGCGAGCGTAGCGAAGCAATTTCTATTGACATAGCCCCTTCCTGGCTTAGATGTTGTTCCCCGTGTAATATTAGCTTCAGAAGATAAGCTCGTATCGCTCACATGGCCTCGGGCTTCGCCCGACGGATGTTTGTTCAACGACTTATCTACTTATGCGTTATTCTTCGTCCTTAATGCAACGGACTGAAATTCCGTAGTACATTTTCGTGGCCCCGGAGCGAGAATAATGGGACTCATCATTTCTTATAATCTGAAAGCTCCTGGCTTTATTGCCATTGTACTCATGGGAGTTCCAAATGCCAATGAAAGAACCGACTTTGTTGAAACGGCCCTCGCTATAGTAGCCGGCAGGAACCGCAGAGAATCCGTATTTGTCGTATGTATATGGTGCGAATCCCGTCACCGTCAATTCTGTCCCCCCCCACATTGTGGCATTATACAGGATTTCCTTATCACCAGAATTAGGAATGTGCCATCCATTGGGGCAAATTCCACGCACCTTTTCCGGCAATCCACATTTCGCCAAGTCATCTTCTTCATTATCTTTATCTTCTTCGTATTCTACTCCAACATAGCCGCAGGCTTTTCCCAGTTTAGCCCAATAAACAGAATCAATCGTGGCGCTCCAAGTATAAAGTCGACCAAATAATGCACAGCTATCAGGATCATTCATACACCAATTTTTTCCTAACATGCTTGGGTAATTCACGCTATCAGCATAGTTCAAATTTTCAGCCATCCACATTTGGGTTTTAATTCCAATCGTTTTATATTCATGGCCATCGCGTTCGTCTATCAGGGAGCCTTGATTTAGTTTTTCAGTTGTAAAAGTCCAACCATTTTTAGTACATTTGTAATAGGAGTAATTCTTCTTTTGACTGACTTTGGGTAAAATGTAAAAGTCGTTCTGGTTAACACTCGTGCAGGTGGAATCATTTTCCACTTCTAATTCTGTTGCAACCCTAAATACGCTATTATCACATACGTATTTTGTTGTCGAGTTCACATTGCCATTGAACATCTTTCCATCCTGAGAACACTCTCGTTTATAAGTGTCATATTGAGTTTCTGTCGCTATATTCCACTTGCGAGGACTGCAAATGTAATAGGTTTTGCCTACTTTACCAACAGAATCCTGGATTGCAGTTACGCATCCGCCAAGTTCCTTTTCAATGTTATCTGCAACACGCCAATCCGTCGCATCATATACATAAATCGTATCCGTAAGAGCGCCTTTCTTTATTTCACCATCAACGCCATCTTCCCAATCTTTATTATTCTCATGGTCGTAGGTGTCTTTTTCTAAAGTGGTTGCATTACGCCAAGCTTTGTTGCCAATCTCGTAAATGTAGTAGATCGTCTTGTTTACTTGTCCTGCACGAATTTCACTATCAAATTCTCCGGTGCCCCATGTCGCCGTATCCTTTTCAATGTCTGTAGCCGTGCGCCAGCTCTTTGCATCACAAATATGCCACATCTTGTCGGTACCCTTACCTACGGTATCCTGCCGTAGCGCGGTACATCCACGCAATCGTAGGGTGCAATCCGTTTCATTTCCACTGCGCCAAGTTTTATCTTCAAATACATAGCAGTTCTTTGTATTTACAGAACCATACTTGCTGTCGCCATCTTGCCCTGCTGCCCAAACCCTATTCTTTTTGTAATCGTAGGTATCTTTTTCGAGATCCGTGGCGTGCCGCCAGGCGTTCTTGTCTGTTTCATAAATGTAGTAGACGCTTGTGTTGATTTGCCCTGAGCGGATTTCACCGTCAAATTTGCCTGCGCCCCACGCAGCGGTATCCTTTTCGAATTCTGAGGCTTGCTTCCATTGCTTCGATGAACACTTGTACCAAACGTTATCGGAGCCGAGTCCAACAGTATCTTGCCTTAATGCTGTGCAACCACGCAGTCCAAGCGAACAATCCGTAGCATTTCCA
>JAEEGL015842333.1_pt1 | contig 11161 bp, 7 predicted proteins | sample 9134231 | NCBI WGS metagenome assembly JAEEGL01 (sample SAMN16246548, study PRJNA631951) | gut metagenome | biome: gut microbiome; feature: rumen; material: fiber-attached | host: Bos | place: Iran: Karaj | collected 2018-10
CCGCTAAGCAGCGGCTCGTCTAGATTTCGAAGTCTAGGACGTCAGGCCCGAAGGCCTCCTCGGGACTGACGAACGGTTTCGTCTCGTCAGTGTCGACTTCGATCTCTTTGGTTTCTTCGATTTCAGTGTTGAATTTGTTTGCCCGCTTATTGCGTCGCTGCCGTTTCCAGTCGTCCCTGTGGCGCTTAGGCGTAGCCGGCGCGCCAGCATAAACTTCGACAGCCCGCATTCTCTTGAGCTGTTCGTAGACAGCAAGCGCATCTTTTGCGCTCTCGCCGCCCATCGTCTCAAGTTTCTCAGGCCCGTGAGCCTTGAGAAGCCTCCTGACGTCATCAGTGACGGTGATCTTGATGGCCCCCGTTCTGGTAATGACCGTGAACGGGGCGGGGAACGACGCGGCGCGTTGAACAGCGAACGTTAGATCTTTGCACTTCATGTGCAATCCTTTCAAGCCGAAAAAGAAAAGCTATAAGTGCCTGCAAGCAACTCATAGAGAACGTACGTCGACTTTCGTATGCTCTCTAGAATTGCCTGCGTTGGCTTAAAAAACCGTTAATTTTGCCGTAAATTCTCCCATAATGAATTAACTCTTTATGGGAGAATTCAAGAATCTCATCTACTCAGATAAATTAGGTACAAACTTAGTATATAAAAAGATGATGGTTATGCAAGAGAGCCATTAACTATTTTATTATACTGAATTTATTATATGGCTTCAGCCTTAAACCACTCGTAAAAACGCTTCATTCCTTCAGGAAGCGATGTTTTTGGGCTATATCCAAGTTCTTTTGCTGCTTTATCAACATTAGCATAAGTGATAAGTGGCTCACTTAAAGGTGCAGGAACGTCTTTAATAATAGCTTTTTTGTTAAGAAGGTTTTCTGCGATTTTGATAAATTCGGTCATCACGACTGGCTCGCCACGTCCAAGGTTATAAATATTATAACCGCTTGGTTTATTTAGGGCGAGGATAATGCCCTGAACGATATCTTCAATGAAGGTCCAGTCACGGGAAAGGGTACCACCTGAGTAGAGGGTTATCTCTTTATCTTCCATCATAGCTTTCATTACCTTATATGGCATCATATCAGGACGACCTTTTGGTCCGTAAACATTGAAAAAGCGCAGAGCTGTAAAGTTTAAGCCTCGCATATTGTAGTAAGCGTGTCCCAAAAGCTCACAGGCTTTTTTTGATGCGGGGTATGGAGCAAGTGGGTGGTCGGTGTTATCTGATTCGTAGAACGGTACCGTGTCACGCTTCCCGTAAACAGAACTGGTCGATGCAAAAACAAAGTGTTTTAGCTTTGCGCGGGATGATGCTTCAAGAAGATTGGTTGTACCGAGGACGTTGTTATCAACAAAAACGTATGGGTTTTCAACGGAATAACGCACATTACCCATCGCACCAAGGTGAGCGATGGCATCAAAGGAGTTGTTAGCAAAAAGCTCATCAACTTTAGCCCTATCCTTAAAGTCGAGCTCGATCATAGTAAAGTTTGGGTCTTTGGTAAGAGGAGCAACGTTTTGGTGTTTCCTTTCAGGGGAGTACCAGTCGTTGTAGTTATCGATGCCAGTTACTTTGTGACCATCTTTAAGCAAAGCTTCACAAAGGTTACTTCCGATAAAACCTGCTGCGCCTGTAACCAGTATATTCATGAAAATACTCCCCAAAACAAAGTCCAACATCTCCTATCTTTGAACTTTATCATAATAAGGTCAAGGGCTTAGCCAAAAATGGACACTCAAAAATTATAGCGCCCCTCTGGGGCGGTCACTAGCCGTGACGGGCAAAGGCTCTGTAAAAGGAAAGATAATCGCAAGAAGCGTGAAATATAAAAGTTCCGTAGGAACGCATTAAGGCTAGGCGGGTGCCGCCCGTATATTGTAATCCCCCCAATCGCGCCCCGTAGGGGCGCATTAAAAAAGTTACAAAATATAATTGAAATAAAATTAAAATATCATTGACACATAGAATGATAATCTCGATGCTGCTTTACCAGCAACCAGCAACCAGCAACCAGCAACCAGCAACCAGCAACCAGCAACCAGCAACCAGCAACCAGCAACCACGACGTAGCCTAATGAATTCAACAAGTTGTATAAAAATATAAATGTCCCAAAATGAGGTTTAAGTAAAAAAAAACATCTGACGATATTCAAAATATGGCTGCTAAGGAGGCAGTTGTGTATTATTTTTTCATTGTGTGTGTGGTGTAAAATGATAAGGATGTCAGTCATGGAACAGGATGTAACAGGGGGAAGCCTTCCTGGAGAGATTAGAGCAAGGCGGACAGCATTTGTAGCTCGTTTTATCGTGCTTAGAGAGTCAAAGCGTAGCAGAGCGCATCGAACAATTGAGCAGATGGAGTGGAGTGATGATGTTACCGCAACAGAATTAGCTGAACGCTTTAGAAAGGTTTTTGTTGAAAATGGCGATAACATGGTGCCAGTGGAGCGCGATATTAAGCGTGCCCTCGCACACTCAAGCCGTTCCCTTAATTATTTCATAAATGAGTATTCAGAACGCTCAACTTTGACATTCATCGATGCTCTTTATGACTATGAGAGGTCAAATAAGCTTCTTTTTGGAGATGACGAACAACCAAAGTTAGGTGGTTGGCGTTTGCCTCAGGAGCTGGAACGGCAGAAAAATAAAAATAAATAGGAATGACAAAAAATAAACAGCCGCAGGCGTTTGTTTTACAATATGACGATAATCAAAATTTACCGCACATTAAGGCTGCGGCAGGGGGAGCTGCAGCCGAACAGATCATAGAATTAGCGGCAGAACACGGCGTCGCAATTCATCAAAGCGCTACAATCTCAGATCTATTTAAAGCTTTAGAAAAAACACAAGATAAATCAGAAGATGGTTTGCGCCTTGCATCAGAAATAGTAGCTTTTTTATTTCATATCGACAGTAAAGCAGCAGAAATTTTTTAAACTAATAAAAAAGTAGCAGATACATAGTTGCAGGTGCGACTTGCCAGGGTATCATACCACGATGAATTTTTCTTTGTTGAGAAATATACACCGTAGTCCCGTAGGGACGGTCACTAGCCGTGACGGCCAAAGGCTCTGTAATAGGAGAGATGATCGTAAGAAGCGTGAAATATAAAAGCTCCGTAGGAGCGCATTAAGGCTAGGCGGGTGCCGCCCGTATATTGTAATCCCCCCCCCCCAATCGCGCCCCGTAGGGGCGGTCACTAGCCGTGACGGGCAAAGGCTATCGCTCTGTGATAGGAAAGATAATCGTAAATAAAGATGTTGACACAGTAAAAGAAGAACTTGATGCTGCTTTACCAGCAACCAGCAACCAGCAACCAGCAACCAGCAACCAGCAACCAGCAACCAGCAACCAGCAACCAGCAACCAGCAACCAGTCAGCTGTAATCAGCATTACCTTATTTACATACTTCGCAGTTATCAGAGAACTTACTCAATGTCCCCGTTATCTCTTTTACAAGTTTAGGTAATGTCTTTAAGAGTGCCTTATCCTCAGCTTTTAATCTCTTGCCACTAGCAACAAATTGCTTCTTAGCCTTGGTTGCAATTCTCTTTGCGGCATTAGCTTGACGTTTAATAGTACGTTTATTTGCTCTAAACTTGGTCGTATGACAGTTAGCAGCGTTGCAATTTGCATATTCTGTCTGTGGTAACTCAGAAGCTGCATTAAAAGCCGTCTGCTGTGTAACGTAATTTACAAGAAGTTCCTTAGATAAATATGTTTTTAATGCCTTATCTTTCTTTGCATTACGCTTTAAGCTAAGCAATAACATTCTGACATTGCTGTATAACAGCGATTGTGCAGTTCCTAACGCTATTCTTTCTGATGTTTTTTCTTTTGCAGTACACGTCGTTGGAACAAGGCCATTCTCAGAAGCGTAAAAGCTGTACTTGGCTTTGTTGCCACCTTGAATACTAAGTGTCGCTTTATTTGGAACAACACTGTAGCCACCCTTTGTAACCTTAAAGGTATAGAATCCACCAATAACCGCATTGCTAAAGGTTGCGTTACCATTTGCATCAGTATTATGACAACCTAGTGTGTCGCTACAAACTAAAGCATCCTCTAAGTTACCACTATCAACTTTAACATTAATAATAAATGTTCCAGGTTCTCCACCATCAGTCTGTGGAATCTGATGAGTTACATAGAAAGGATTGGTGGAGGTACTGAACTCAGAAGCGCTAGCCTTTATAATGTATGTTCCAATCTCATTAATTGTGATCGGATAATTCTTTAATGTACCGTCCTCAAGTTTTACAGTAATAAGGATAGTCTTTCCACTATTAACATTAGTTATTTCAAGGTTAAGTTCACCACTAGCCGTACTAACAGGGTTGCCATACTTATCGGTTACATAAGCTGAAATTTCAAATGGAATACCTTCTGTTTGGCTTGGAATGTTACCGCCACTTGCATAAACTAAACTGATAAATATCGGATCTGATGCTTCAACAGAAAAGCTGTTTGATGTTGCACTAACATCGGCACGGTTGACGGTGATAGTCTTTATTCCAGCTATGTCATAACGCATTGTATGATTAGCTAACACACCATTGTTGAAATTCTCGCTGGCTCCATCTCCGGCACTAGCTTCACTTGAGATATTGACCTTTTCTGTAAAATCTTTAGCAATATTTCCAAACTTATCATAAGCAACAACTTTAATCTTAAATGCTACACCTGCTTTTTGATTCGGCACTAAGCCATCATTAATTATAAAGTGATCCAAAAGACCATTATTTATCGCAAATGGATTACTGCTTGCGGTAAGAGTTGGGTATTTCTCTGTGCCAGCAAGTGTTGCAATTACAGTGTAACCTGCTTTTGCTTCAGTAAGTGCGATATCGAAGTTTGAAAGGACACCGTTTATAATAGGAACTCCAGTTTGCTCAAGATAAACCGTGTCACCGTTCATGACTTTTAAATCAATTGTGGTATTAAGGTCATCAGAAATCCTTCCTTTTTTATCAAGCACTGTAACCTTGACACCAAACGCTACTCCCGCAACCTGATCAGTTATTGGATTATCATCAGTAGCTGTAACAGTAAGTGATGCTGGGATTTTACCATCGACGTTAAAGGTGTTACTTGTAGCAACAAGTTCACCATTCGTTACAGTTAAGGCATAATTAGTTCCATCTTCACTGAGTGCAACAGCGTGAGATGTTAAAACACCAGCTACAAAACCACCGACTGTACCGCCACCTTCAGAGAAAGTGTTACCCGCGCAAGTTAATTCAACAGTAGCATTTGGATCTAAATCCGTATCAAATTGCGTTGCTATGTTGTCATAAGCATCATAAGCCTTAATTCTAACGTTAAAAGGTATGTCTATCTCTTGGTCACCAATATCACCGTCTTCCGTACTGCTGATTACAAACTTTGCCACTGGGCCTGAAAGAACGTTAAAGCTATTTGATGTAACATTAAGAGGCGTGACTGCTTCCTGAATTTGAAGTTGGTAGCCAGTGTCAGCCTGTGTAATAACAACTGAGTGATGAAGCACACCTTTGTTAAATGCCATAGTGACACCACCACCAGAAGCAATAGTGTTTTTGTTACTTGTAATTGTAACGACACCGTTAAATCTGGTAGCAACATTGTCGTGTTCATCATATGCAGTTAATGTTAATGGGATTTCACTACCAGCTTCCACATCAGGTATTTCACCATCGTTATATGTTACAACAATTGTTGCCATATCACTTGGTTGAACGTTGAATTGGTTGCTGCTTGACGACACCTTATCTGGCTCTTCACTAATTTCAGAAACAGTCAACGCAAAGTCACCCGCTGTGGTAAGTAGGACACCGTAATTATTAAGAATACCGTTTGTTAGAGGTGGTGTTGTGCCAAGACCTTCGCAATCATTGCAAACGGTTTCTGGTGTAAGGGATAGATCAACTGATTCATTGAACTCTGTAATCGTATTGTTATACCGATCAGCCGCCCTGATTTTAATACTAAAAGGTATAATTAAATAGCTATCGGCTAGCTCCTCATCATAAGGGTTTGTAATAAGGAATTTTTCAAATGTGGTATGAGTTACTGCAAATTCATTACTGTCCTCTGTGTGGCTATCAGAGGTTGCTGTAATAATGCAATCTTCAGCCGCTTTTGTTAATTTAAGTGGGGCACTCGCAACTTGTCCGGCCACTGGATAAACAACGGTTTGAACGCCAGTATCAAATTCACAATTTGTTGTAAGTGTAATTGCTTCAGAAAAAGTTGAAACGATATCATCTTCACTGTTTAGTGCTGAAATTTTGATATTAAATTCTTCACCCGCAATTTGATTGCCGATTTCCCCGCCTGTTGTTGCTTCAATCTTAAATTTTGCAACAGGGTAATCTAAGGTAAACGGTGTATAATTTGATTTTTCACCGTGTGAGAAAAGAGCTAAGTAAGCAGGGCCACTAATGATGGAAGAGTTTAGAATACTTGTTCCGATAAAGCTTGTATCATTTATTTCAGTATTGCTATTAACCCTAACAAAATTTCCACCATTCATTAAAGAATATGTCAAAACTGATGGGGTATTAGAAGCACTAGAATCTGTTTTGCCGTTACTAGCTTCAATTCCAACAAAGTTATTGCCACTTAGATTTATGTTTAGGTCATTCTTTAACTCTATATTGGCAATGGTTGGTTTTAAGTAACCTGATGCGCCAAAGCTGTCGGTGAGCTTTTCAATTTTTGAGAGTAGTGTGGTACCGTTACTTCCACCAAGGAGAACAACTCCAAAATCTGGAACAAAGAGCGCCTCAAGGCCAACACGGACAAGAGATAATTGAATAGTTGAGATACTCCAAGCTTTCTTTACTGGATCAAAAACTTCAATTGTTTTTGTTGCAGATTCAGAATTGGTGCTACCACCTAGAACAAAGATTCTTCCATCAGTTACGGTTGCAACCGCGAAATCTTCTTTGGCTTCACTTAGCGATGGAGGAGTAGTTAGCCAACTATCAGTACTAACCTTGTAAATATCTGTTTCGGCTGTGCTGTCGCTCCCACCAATAAAGATAATGTTATCATCGTCTAACATTAAAGCTTTGTGGCCAGCACGAGCATTCGGCATTTCGCTTGTGACAGCTTCGATTGTGTCGGTACTTGGATCGTAAATTTCAAGACTTGCTAAGGCTGTGTCTGCATCATTTTCTCCACCAGCTATTAAGATCTTGCCATTGGATAACATCGTTGCAGTATGTTTGCTACGAGCTGTTGTGAGGGTTGCGGTTGCAGTAGACCAAGTCCCTGTTAATAGGTCGTAAATATTAATTGTATCTAGTGTTGCTGTGGCATTCTCTCCACCAATAACAATGACTTTGTTATTACGGGTAACTGTAACGCTATGGTATGCACTTGCATCAGGTAAGTCATCAGCGGCACTCCAAGTGTTACTGGCTGGGTTATAAATCTCAACACTGTCAAGATAGTCCGTATCATCTTTACCACCAATTACCATTACACGCCCGTCCGGAAGAAGTGTTAAGGTATGATTGTGTCTTTCTTGATTTAAGTCGCTAGCAGCACTAACGCCACTTGTCGTATCGTAAATTTCAGTACTGTTTATAGAAAGGTCACCATCGTTTAATCCACCGGTTACTAAAATTTTACCATCAGCCAATACGGTTGAAGCTTGCATCGTTCTGGGTGTCGCAAGGACTTTGTTTGTATTTGATAATTTATCATTGCCATAACGTAAAATATCGGCATTCGCTATAGCGGCACCACCAACAGTTTTTGTTCCACCAAGAATAAGGATACTACCATCATGTAAAATATTGGTGGTGTGTTTTGTTCTACCACCGTTCTGGAACATAACGTTGTTATCTTCGTCCTTCTTTAGGTAGTCTACATTCCCATTTGGTTCGTAAACAATGGTATTGTTATAACTGACAGTCGCGTTACTACCTCCAATAAGGACAACTCGTCCATCTTGAAGTGTCACGGCTGAGTGATCGAATCGACCTAAGAGAATCTGACTTCCATTGGTTGAAGATCCGTCACTTGTATCAATTATCAATGTAGTATTTAAGGCTGTATTAGTACTTGTTTTTCCACCTGCAACTAGAATTCTGTTGTTAACCATTAATGTCGCAGTAAAGTTGCTTCTTGAATCTGTTGATGTTGTTAAGGTGCTGTTTCCAGTTTCAGGATTAAATTTCTCATAGCTGGAAACTATACTTTCGTTGTTGTCCAATCCAAAGATAAACCAGATATTTCCATCTCTATCCAAAACAGCGGCATGGTTATGTCTTGCATTGGCAAGAGCCCCAATAGCTGTAAATGTTGGGGTATCTTCACTAGGGTCGATGACCTCAATTGTTGTGCTGGAAGCGGTACCACCGGCGATAACAACACGACCATCATTTAACCTTGTAGCAGTATGCCCAGATCTTGGAAAGGTTAGGTGATTTGTTAAAAGTGTCCACTCATCTTCTTTAGGATCGTATACTTCTGCCGTATCAAGCCTTGATGTTCCAACGCTACTACCACCAATTACCAAGACTTTACCGTCTAACAGTAAGGTCGCCGTGTGATTTTTACGAGCGATATTAAGGTCTGCGGCGTTGGTCCAACTATTGGTGTAAGGATTGTAAATTTGACAAGACGCTATGACAGCTCCTTCGCTGTCCTCACCTCCAACGGCTAAGACATATCCGTTCGATAAGACTGTTGATGTGTGCCCCATGCGTGCGTTGAAGGTATTGTCAGGGTTTGCACTCTCCCACTTAGGATCTTCAGGGAATGATAGAGCCGTATTTGATGAAATCATCAATAACAATAAAAGGATAAAGCGAATGATATTCTTTGTATAAGTCATCCTGTGCACCTGTAATTAAAGTCCTGCCCCTAGTTGAGACAGTTAGATTAACATTACTAGGATGCAGGAACGGGCCAAAAGGATGCTGGAATGGGGTTAAAGTAAAAATATGCCCTATTGGAAATCCTAAAATGAAAGTTAAGAGAAAAATAAAATTAATAAATTCAGCTAGTTGTAGAATTGAACTATAAGGAAAAAATACAGAAGGAAAGAATCCACTAAATAAAAATGCGGAGGGGGGGACTTGAACCCCCATGCCGTAAGGCACTAGATCCTAAGTCTAGCGTGTCTGCCAATTCCACCATCTCCGCATAAATGTACCGCGATGTTAACCCAGTAATTTTAATTTTTCAAGAGATTGGGAATATTATGGGCGGGCTAGACGCTCAAGTTAAGTAATACAAAAACCTAACAAAAACCCCTGCTCGATCACCATCCCAATGGGAGGTGCCCTTCGATCTTATTCGTCTTTCTTGGCGGCGCTTCTCTCCCCGGCCTCATAAGCGCCGAGAAGGGCAAGTATAACGATGACCGCCATGCCAGGCGTTTCCTGGCACAGCGGGAAGAGGATCGCCAGTGCGACAGTGACGATCAACAACATTTTTTCAACTCCATCTAGGAGTAGAGAAAAAATAGAAAAAATGCAGCGAAACAAAGCCGCTGCGAAATTTAATACGAAACTAAGAGCTTTCATCGCTCTTCTCCTTTCGCATTGGCACCGACGCAACTGCGTCTGGGTCAATAAAACCCTCGCCGAAGTGCAACGCGCACAACGACTTAAGAACCTTTGCCAGCGGGTTCTTTTTAGTAACAAAGATGTTATTAGAAAGAACCCGCGTTACTTAAGCATCTACCCATATTGTCATGAATACACAATCGTCTGGTTCCATACCTTTGATCCAACCGCTGTAAAAAGAGTAAAAAGAGGACACTCAAATTTTCGCCTCGTCTTGATAATTCGCTAATAATTTCAAGTAATTAAAAAATTGAAACTTTTAATATTGAACCTCTAAGCCTTATTTCCGAATAAATCCAAGGTTAGGGATTTCTTTGCCGTTAAAAAATAGTTCGCTGATCCGCTTCATTAAATCAGGGTTGCGATTTGCCATTCTTAGGACTTTTCTACGAGCAACGCGGGACATTTGTTCTACAGCTTGACGAGGAGGTGGATTGTTAGGCGATAGTTCTTTGGCAATTTCTCTGTAAGATTTTGGCTCTTCACCAGGTATCAGACCATAGAAAGCTGCCAATATATACTGTTCCTTTTTATTTAACTTTTTTATTAGAGGTTGTAATTCTGTCGTAATGAAAAGCTTTTTTTTATGGGTTTCTTCCCTAATCATTACCTCTTCATCTGGTGTCTTGCCTAAATCAGGGATTGTATCAACCATTCTCACATCTTTTGAATTTCCTCTGTCAAATTCAGAAAATGGGATAGCTCTACTTGAAGCTCTGATCAAACGTTCCACAGTTTGAGGTTGTATGTGAAACTCTTCAGCAACTTTTTCAATATTATTTATTCCCGTAGCCGCCTGTTCTTTGCTTAAGCTTTCTTTTAGTTTAGCTATTGTATTTCCTGTTGTAGAAGAATAGGCCACTATACTATCAATTGAAGGGATAACAGTTTGAAGATTTGTATGAATGCAAGGCATAGCAAATGATGAAAATCGGCAATTGCGATCTGGAATGAATCGGTCAATAGCACGCATTAAACCAATTCTTGCGTGTTGAATTAGGTCTTTAGCATTTGATCTGTTTCTCTGCAACAAAGCTGGATGCTCACGAAAATAATAGGCAACTAATGGATCATTCAATATTGATAAGGCATTGCGGCAATCAAGATATTGATTTGCTGCTCCTATAATTATGTCCTTATCTTTAAGCTCAGAATAGTTTTGTATCTTATCAGCTTCGTGATTTATCTTCAGAGCTAGCTCCTTAATAAACAGTTTCGTACTGATTGGTTCTTTAGCTTTTTCGGATTTATTAGGTAGATCTGTACCAAAAACTTTCTTTAATATAGGAACATGTTCCTCCAGAGTTTGGCTGTGCTTTTCACGTTCAAGAAAAAATTTTTTGGTCAAGAGCTCTCTAATACGAGGGGAGTATTTAACTGAAAATCCCAAAGATACGACTTCGCTAGCAGATAATGTTTCACGTCTAATTTTAGGTAGTTTCCCGTCGGATAATGAACTTTCGTAAAATGGAAATGGAGAATCTAATGAATACATTTTATATTTTAACGCACTGTTGGTAACCGTTCACGCCCCAAGATTTGAATAAAGCTTCAAAGCAGAAACGCGGGAGAATTCGACGGATTTTGA
>JAEEGL015868867.1_pt1 | contig 11161 bp, 11 predicted proteins | sample 9134231 | NCBI WGS metagenome assembly JAEEGL01 (sample SAMN16246548, study PRJNA631951) | gut metagenome | biome: gut microbiome; feature: rumen; material: fiber-attached | host: Bos | place: Iran: Karaj | collected 2018-10
TATGGTGCTCGCCAAGGGACTCGAACCCTTACAACAAAGTTACACGATTTTGAGTCGTGCGCGTCTACCAGTTCCGCCACGCGAGCACTTTTTACATGGATTATTATATCAAATGATTAGATTATTAACAAGTGTTAATCAGCAATGTAAATGAGTTTGTTAAATGTTGTAAATTTACTCATTTTAACCAACAAAATGTATGATATCTATGTTTATTTTTTTGAGATATTTACTAATTATTATTCATTATTTATAATTTGGTTAAGATATGGAGGTTTATATGAAAAAGAAATTTTTATTAGTCTTGTTACTTGTTATGCTTTTTCCGTTAGTAACTAGAGCCGAAGATGTTACTGTAACAACTTTTGAAGAGTTAAAAGCAAACAATGTAGCAGGCAACGCACTAGTGTATACTGGATCTACACTTGACATTGAAGAAGATATCAACCTTGTTGCGACTTTAAAAATCAATGCAAATACAACATTGAATTTAAACAATCATACTTTAACTATTTCACAACATAGTAATTACGCGGTAATTGTTTACAAACAATTGACAATTAATGGAGAAGGAAAAGTTGTGATAAATGATTATGATGGATTCGCTACAGCGATGACAGGTTCTCCAAAAATTATAATCAATGGAGGGACATTTACACAAACACTTGATGATTATATGTTTGGTGTATTCGATGGTGAAATTGTTTTCAATGATGGATCATTTACTACACCATATTGTGTTGTCAATAACTTTGCTGGAGTATACAAAGATACTTATCCAAATATTAATGGAAAGATTACAATCAATGGTGGTACTTTTACAACAACAGGTACTACTGATTGGGGAGATGGAGTTGTAATGAACTCTGATGTTGCGGAAATTAATGGAGGTACTTTTGTATCTGAAGGAGCTGATGGATGGGCTGTTTACACTGATGTTACAGGTACTACTACTATAAATGATGGTACTTTTACAACAACAGGAACTAATGGTATTACTGTTTACAATGAAGGTACTACAGTAATCGAAGGTGGTTCATTTGAATCATCTCAAGGTAATGCAATTGAAAATGAAACAGCATCTAATGCTAATGCATCATTAACTTTGGTTGGTGGAAGTTTTAGTGATTCAGCTAATTCAGTTGCACCTTTCGTTGATAATCAATCAGTACAATATACAAATACTGATGGAGATTCTGTTGTTATTCCAAAGAGTGCGTTAGTACTTAAACCATTTGCTGTTGCTGCTGATGCTAGTGAAACAGATTTAGCATTAATAAAGGAAGCTATGTCTGAAGGATTTACATTAGCTTCAACATTTGATATAACTTTATGGAAAGTTAATCCAGCTGATAATGCTAAGGTTGAACAATTAACTGAAACTGATGATGATGTAGAAGTTACTTTAGATGTATCTAATTTACCAGCTGTAGCTGATGGATATACTAGAGAATTTGAAGTAGTTAAAGTACATAATGGAGAAGCAGAAGGTATTCAAGCTGAAGATAATGGTGATGGAACAATTACATTTGATTCAAATGAATTCTCTACTTATGGAGTAACTTATAAAGATTCTATAACTCAAAATAGAGAAGACGAAAATGAGTCTACTCCAACTTCTGGAAATCCTAAAACTGGAGATTCACTTCTATTAATTATATTATTTATGATGATAGGATTAGTTGGAAGTTATGTAACTTCAAAAAAACTTGCTAATCGATAATAAAAAGTATATTATTAAATCAGTACTAAGGTACTGATTTTTAGTTGGTGATAAGATGAAGAAATTTAGACTCAAAAAAGGTGTATTAAGAATATTATTTTTGATATTTATAATAATTTTTGTTTATTCTTTTATTAATATATTAAGTTGGCATGATGATAATAAAAAGAGTAAAAAGATTGATAAGCAATTGGAGGATTTAATTAATATAAATCCTGCTAAAGGAGTATTTGAAGTTGACTTTAAATCTTTAAAAGAAATCAATTCTGATACAGTAGCTTATTTGATAGTTAATGGTACTAATATTAGTTATCCTGTTGTTAAGGGTAAAGATAATGATTATTATTTAGATCATAGTTTTACTAGAGAAAAGAGTGAAGCGGGTACTTTATTTATGGATTATAATAATAAATTTGATGGTGATGATTATAATATTATTATTTATGGTCATAATAGATTAGATGGCATTATGTTAGGATCATTAAAAAATGTATTAAAAGAAGAATGGTATTCTAAAGATGAAAATTTATTTATTAAATTAATAAATGAGAATAAAGCAGTTGATTATAAAATATTTTCAATGTATAAAATAAAAGAAGAGGATTATTATATTAATACTGAGTTCAATGACCAAAGTTTTAGAAAATTTGTTAATACTATTAAGGGAAGAAGTGTTCATGATTTTGGAGAAGATTTAACTAATGTAGAGCAAGTATTAACACTTTCTACTTGTACTTTGGTTGATGGTTATAGATTTGTAGTTCATGCTTATAAAGTATGATATAATGATTATGGTGATAATATGAATAGTAATTTAGATCCTAGTAGTATTAAAGTTAATGTCGATGAAGGACAGAGTAGACTTTATACTGATAGTGGAAAAAATATTGAAGATAAAAATACTGATTTTCAAAATAATATAATTAGTTATTATGAAAAGCAACAGCAATCTGTTGAAGATACTAAAGTTAAGAAAGAAGAAGTAAAAGAGGAACTTGCGAATAACGTTACTGGTTTATTTGGAATATTCTTTAATGGCGATAAAATAAAAGATGATGAAGATTTTAAAGCTAGATGTATTAATGCTTCTAAAGTAACTATTATTATGATAGCTGTTTGTGGATTATTCTTTTTAACATTTAGAAATTCTCATCCTTTAGATATTATTACTAATTTTATTAGTTTGATTGCTTTTGGATATGCTTTTACTGCTTTGAGAAAAGGTGATGTTAAAGGTGTTTATGCTGGTATAGTTGGTTCTGTCTTTTGCATATTATCTTTTAATATATTTAAGATAGTGGTAGGATCAGCATATCTTCTTGGTATGGTATGTTTACTTAATAGAGAAAAATCTGATAATAATAAAATAGACTCGTAGGAGTCTATTTTTTTTTGTCGAATAGAATAGTTATTTTTCGACCTTTAGTTTCAATAAAACCTTCTTGTTTTAGAGAAGATATTTCTCTAGCTAGGGCTGTTCTATCTACAGCTAAGTAATCAGCTAGATCTTTATAACTATATGGTATATAGATATTTCTAGAACCTTTAGATCTACTTTGTAGATTTAAGTATTCTAAGAATTTATTTCGAATAGTTTTTTTAGTTAGAATTTGAATTCTTTCATTCTTTTCTAATATTTTTTCATTCATTATGACAAATAGATTTTTTATAAACTGGTTAAAATAATCTTTATTATTATCTAGATTTTCTACTATGTAATCATAATCAATTATTATAATTTTGGAATCTTCTAAAGCAATAATATCTGTATCTTTGAAGAAAGTATTAACATTAGTTGTGAATACTTCATTAGAACTTAATTCTTGGATGATATTAGTATTACCATTATTATTAGTTTTTAGTACTTGAATTAATCCTTCTTCAATGATACCAACTATGTTTTCATTTGTATAATTAGAAAGAATAGATGATCCTTTTGTAAAGTATTCTTCTTTTGATTCAAGTAATGTAAGTAGTTTTTTCTTGTTATTACTTGAAATATTATGAAAAGCATTTTGCATAGATTATCACCTCTTAAAGAAATTTTATCAAATTATGTAAAGTGTTGCAACTGCAACACTATAATTGTTTCTAATAGTATTATAATTTTCTTAGATGAGGAGGAGAATAGGGAAGTGAAAATTGTAAAAAGGGATGGACATATTGTCGATTATTGTCCAGACAAGATTGAGGGTGCTCTTCATAAAGCTAATGCCGAAGTAGCTGAAGAAGATAGAGTATCTGATGTCCAAATCAAAAACATCATTAAGTATATTGAAGGACTTAAAAAGAAAAGAATGCTTGTGGAGGACATTCAAGATGTTATTGAGATGAGACTTATGGCTTTAGGTAAATATGCTTTAGCTAAAGAGTATATTACTTATCGTTATACAAGAGAACTTGTTAGACGTAGTAATACTACTGATAGGTCAATTAAAGAATTAATAGACGGAGAAAATGAGTATTGGAATACTGAGAATTCTAATAAGAATTCTAAAGTTGTTACTACTCAAAGAGATTATTTAGCTGGTATAACTAGTACAGATATCACTAGAAGATTTTTATTGCCAGAAGATATTGTACAAGCTCATGATGATGGTATCATTCATTTTCATGATGCAGATTATTTTGCTCAGAATTCACTTCATAATTGTGATTTAATCAATTTAGAAGATATGCTACAAAACGGTACTAATATGAATGGAGTTATGATTGAGAAGCCTCATAGATTTTTAACCGCTATGACTATTGCGACTCAGCTTATTTTAGCTGTTACCTCTTCTCAATATGGGGGAGCTACAATCTCTTTAACTCATTTAGCGCCTTTTGTAAGAGATAGTAAAAAGAGATTTGAAAAGAAATATAAAGATAGAAAATTAACTAAAGCTCAAATTGATAAATTTGTTGCTGAAGATTTACATAAAGAGATAGAAGATGGGGTACAAACTTTTCAATATCAAGTTAATTCTATGACTAATACTAATGGTCAAGCTCCTTTCTTATCAGTTTGTATGTACTTAGGTGAAACTGATGAATATAAAGAAGAATTAGCTATGATTATCGAAGAATTCTTGAATCAAAGAATTGAAGGAATGAAAAATGAAAAAGGTGTTTATATTACTCCTGCATTTCCTAAACTTTTATATATCTTAGAAGAAGACAATATACATCCTGATAGTAAGTATTATTACTTGACTGAATTAGCTGCGAAATGTACAGCTAAGAGAATGGTTCCTGATTATATTTCTGAAAAAGTAATGTTGGAATTAAAGAGGAATGAATATGGAGAAGGACAGTGTTATCCTTGTATGGGATGTAGATCATTCTTGACTCCTGATAGAAGTATCAGTTTAGGTAATTTAGCTAAAGCTAAGAATTATGTTCCTGGAAAAGGAAAATATTATGGTAGGTTTAATCAAGGAGTAGTTACTATTAACTTACCTGATATTGCTTTAACTTCTAGTAAAGATATGGATCTTTTCTGGAAAATATTTGATGAGAGATTAGAACTTTGTCATAGAGCGCTTCAAATTAGACATAAACGTCTATCTAAAGTTACTAGTGATTGTGCACCAATCTTGTGGCAACACGGTGCTTTAGCTAGATTAGAAAAAGGAGAATCTATTCATGAATTGCTTCATCATGGATATTCAACTATTTCACTTGGATATGCTGGTTTATATGAATGTGTTAAATATATGACAGGACATTCTCATACTGATAATGGAGTAGGTAAAGAATTTGGTCTTGAGGTTATGAGACATTTAAATGATGCTTGTAAGAAATGGAAGGCTGAAGAAGATATAGATTATTCTGTTTATGGTACACCTATTGAATCTACTACTTATAAATTTGCAAAATGTTTAAGAGATAGATTTGGTAAAATTAAAGGAATAACTGATAGAGATTATATTACTAATTCTTATCATGTTCCTGTATTTGAAGAAATAGATGCTTTTACTAAATTGAAATTAGAAAGTGAATTTCAAAACTTATCACCTGGAGGAGCTATTTCATATATTGAAACACCTAATCTAGAAAATAATCTAGATATAGTATTAGAGATAATCAACTTCATTTATGATAATATTATGTATGCTGAATTGAATACTAAGAGCGATTATTGTCAAAAGTGTGGATATACTGGGGAAATATTAATTGATGATGATTTGGAATGGTATTGTCCTAATTGTGGAAATAGAGACCATGATTTACTTAATGTTGCGAGAAGAACATGCGGTTATATTGGAGCTAATTTCTGGAATAAGGGAAGGACTCAAGAAATAAAAGAAAGAGTTCTTCATATCGATAATAAGGATGACGAATGAAATACGCTAAGATAAGGAAAATGGACATTTCAAATGGCCCTGGTATTAGGGTATCAGTATTCTTTCAAGGCTGTAGTTTTCACTGTAAAAACTGTTTTAATCCTGAGACTTGGGATTTTGAAAAAGGAAAAGAGTTTACTGATGAGACTATTAATCACATATTAGATTTATGTGATAAGGAATATATTGTTGGATTATCTTTACTTGGAGGAGAACCAATGCATCCAGTTAATTTAGAAGGAACAACTAAATTAGCTAAAGCTTTTAAAGAAAGATTTCCTGACAAGAGTTTATGGGCATGGAGTGGATTCTTGTTTAATAAATATATAAAGGGGCAAGAAATATCAAAATATTTAGATGTTTTAATAGATGGACAATATATGGACGAATTACATGATCCAACACTTGAATGGAGAGGTTCATCTAATCAAAGAGTAATCGATGTTCAAAGATCTTTAAAAAATGGAAAAATCATACTTTACGTAGAGTGATAAAAAAATCACTCTTTTTATAGGCTTATATTCAATTTATGATATATTTATATTAGTGAAGGAATATTCATGGAAGAAAAGAAAAAAGTAAAACTTGGCTAGTAATATTAATAGTATTATTGGTTGGTGTTGGGGTAGGATTTGGTGTTTCTAAAATGACATCAAAATTGGCTGAAGATGATACTCAAATTGAAGAACCTGTTGTAGATGAAGATGAAGAGGAAGAAGAGGTAATTGAAACTACACCTGTTGCAACTGAGCAAGTTGAAGAAGATGATTATGAAAAAGAAAGAAATGATCCTGCAAATGCACCATCTACAAAATTTACAACTATTTCAACAAATGGTGTTGCGGCTAATTATGGTGGAAATAACGCAAATGCTAGATTAAAAAGATGGGTAGGTATTGCATCTACTTATAATCATTCTTCTGGTACATCAACATTTGAAAAATTTGCTGGTGGATTAAATTATAGTCAATTTAAAAAAGGGTTTAAATTGAAGATGGCATATAATGCAATATTTTATGATAAAAAGACAAGCGATTATTCTTTAACAGCTAGTGATATTTCTAAGATGGAATCTACAATTAATAAAGTTGAAATGAAGGGTGAACCTGTCCATGTCATGAAAACATCAGATTTTAGTGGTGAGTATAAAGGTTTATTTCAAGAAGATACAACATATAATCTTAAAGATTTAAATTTTGGTTGTCCTACTCCTTGGGCAATGGATAAAGATACAGGAAGAATATTCTTATTTTCGAGATGTGGAGGAACTAGTAATTTTAAATTAACAGCAAAAATAACTTCTATTAATTCAGATAATAGTTATTATTATGTTCATCAGTCAGCTAGTATAGTAGATATGAGTAATAATAAAACTGTTAAATCTTATAAAACATTATGGAAGTTTGATAAGAATTTTAAATTTGTAAACACTTCAAAAGAGTAATACAATTACTCTTTTTTTGTTCTCTTTTTCAACATTGTGTGGTATATTTATATAGTAGGAGAGTAAATATGAAAAAGATAAAAGGTCATGTTGGATTAAAACTATTAATTGTAATAATATTGTGTGCAGGTATAGGGTTAATTGGTTATGGCATTGTTAAAGGTATGTCAGATAAAACTAAAGAACCTAAAGTAGAATATGAAAGAGATTTAAGTGGAATAGATTCTCAAACTAAAGCTAAATTAAAAAAGTTTGTAGATGTTGTATCTAAATACGATTTTAATTCTGGTGAAGGGTTCGTTTTAGAAGGAGCTAATTCTCTTTCTGATGAACTTAAATTAGATTTAGCAATTTCTTTTGCGAAAGATAAAATTAAAAAAACTGATTTAACTAAAGATGAATTTGAAAGTATGACTCCTTTGGATGATGAGTATTCAAGTAAACAAGAATATGGAGTTTTGATGATTTCAGATTTTGATTCTGCATATAAAGAGTATTTTCAAACTGATCCATCATATGGACCTGATAATATTCAAGGTCTTGGTACATGTCCTTATGTACTTGGGATGAATGATTCTTTAGGAAAGATTTATTTTCTATATGATAATTGTGAAGAAGATAATTCTGCATCTAGTGAGTTTAAAAATAATATTTTAACTTATGAACTAAAAGACAACAATTATGTTGTTACACAAGAAATACAATTTGTATATATTGATTCTAAGAAAAAAGAACGATACAATTTGATATGGACTTTTGATAATAATCTAAATTTTATAAGTACTGTAAAAGAGTAATCTAATTACTCTTTTTTTGATATTGACTAAATTTAATTTTTATGTTTTAATGTAGTTGTTAGTATATGAGTTCAAATTGCGACTACATATATAGTTGATTTTATTACATATATAACCGAGTTTTTATGATTTATCATTTTAATTCGATTACTTATGTATTTTAACTATACTTGTTATGGCACTTATCTTGTTCATGTACTAGGAGTTACATTGCTAAGGAAAAAGCTAATACGATGAGTGGCTAAGTTAAATATGACTGGTAACTTGGCTCCCATTATTACCGGATTATAGTAATATTATCAGTGTTACTGTAGTTGACAAAGAAGGAGTAATTCTTTTAGAGGCAGTTAGGTCATAATAACTGCTTTTTTTTGTGTCTGAATTTTGGACAAAAAAAAGAGGAATGAAACAATTAAATTAATATCGCTACTAAAATAAAAGTATCATTCCAAAAAGGTAAACAAATTTTATAACTATACTAAATTTGAATAAAAATTTTCAAATATCAATATTGCTACCAATATTTTCAAATAAAAATTCTCATTTAATAAAATATTATAAAACCGAGTTTGTAATATTAATTCACATAGTTCACATTATCAGTATGAGGTTAGTAAATTAATCTTATCTTTTTTGAGTTTTCTTTCTCTTACACGGTTACAGTATTTTGACTACGATAAGTTATTGATTAAGATTGTTGTTTCACAATCCCCATCTTTCAATACAATTATGTATAGTAATTTTCTTTTTAATAAATAAAATCAAGTAAATTGATAATATAAATTAAGTTAGATAATTATATACATTGTATTGCGATATCTAATATATCAAAATACAATTATAATTTAATACATTTTTGTGATCTTGTCAATAGTTATTTTTAATTGATTAATAATGACAAGTTAGACAAAAAAAGTGTAAAAAAATATTGCGTGGTGGTCTATTTGTGCTATAATGATAATAGACATAGTAGGGAAGGTGGCATTGATTATAGCTTTATAGATTATATATTGATAATAGTGGGTGATTGAAATGAGAAGTGTCGAAGTTGATGCAAAAAACATTTATAAGAGAAAATTATTCATTAGAATCATCAAGATTATATTACTGCTATTAATTATTTTAGTTTCAGTTATTTATTTATTTTTATATATAGTCTATGATGGTGGAAGGTTTACTGTTAGTTTAGATAAGAACTTATCTAATCGTAAAAACATTTATTTATCAGAAGATGGCAAACTGAAAAATAAAGTTACAAAGTTGTCTGCTGATACGATCGATTATATGGATAATATTTCGATTGATTGGTTACCAGGAAATCTAAATAATGGTACTGGTAGTCATAATGGACAAAATTATATAGCTTATGGTTTTTATCTATTAAATGCTGGTAAAGAAAGAGTTAATTATTGGTATGAATTAGATATTGATGATTCTATTCGAAGAGTAGATGATGCTATAAGAATTATGATTTATCATAATGGCGATAGAGTGGTTTATGCTAAACGTAATAGAGTTACAAATAAACCTGAGCCTGGTACTGAAGCTTTTAAATCAAATTCTGTTGCTGTGCTTAAACAGGTTAAGAACTTTAAACCGAAACAAAAAGACAAATTCACTATAGTAATTTTTCTTGAGGGTGATGATCCTGAGTGTAAAAATGATTTATTAGGTGGAGAGATTAAAATGCACATGGACTTTACTGAGGAACATGTCGAGTGAGAAATAGGGAGGATAATATGAATACACAAACATATGAAAAGAAAAGAAAAAGAAAAATATTTTTATCAATTTTAATGATATTATTTGTAGGAATTATTTTAACTGCAAGTACATATGCATGGTTTACTGCAAACCAAACAGTTACAGTACAAACTATAGATGTTAATGTAGCTGCTCAAAACGGTTTACAAATATCTACTGATGGTACTAGTTGGAAAACTGTTATTACTAATGAGGATTTATTAGCAACTCTAGGAGCTTCAACTTTATATCCTGGAAATACTAATATGTTACCTTTTAGAGGAAGTGGAACAACTCCAAGTGCTTCAATAGTTCCAGTTTCAACTACTGCTGATTCTGCTGTATCAGGAAAATTAAATTATTTCATTGGTAGTGTTGATTCTGATATTAATGGTAATGAGTTGCTAACTGCTACTAAGATGGTAGAGGCTAAAGGTCAAGAAGGAAGTTTAGTTGCTTTCGACTTGTTCTTCCAAGTTACTCAAGAATCACAAGTTTATTTAACAAGAAATTCTGCTGTTACTGTATGGAGTGATGGTGATAATACAAGTACTACATCTGAAGAGACAGATAAAGGATTACAAAACTCTGCTCGTGTAGCTTGGTTAAGAGAAGGAAATAGTCCAATTGGAACTGCATTATCTACTATTCAAGCTCAATCTGCAAGTGGTACTACATCAAGTGGTAGAGGTAATACTACTGGTAATGTTATTGTTTGGGAACCAAATAGTAATACACATAGTACTACTGGTATTGCTCATGCTGCAATTTATACATCTACTACAGTTACTTCAAACTCTCCTGCTGTATTAGCTTATAATGGAATTAAAGCTCAAATTACAACTGGAGTACCTTTAAATAGTACAAATACATCATACTTCGGATCAGTTACTGGTTTATTCAATACAACTAATACTGGAGTTCAAAATGGAACTACATGGTTCAAATTAGCTGCTGGTATTACTAAAGTAAGATTCTACTTATGGATTGAAGGTCAAGATGTAGACTGTGAAAACAATGCGTCTGGACAATCATTGTCATATGACATGCAATTCAGTTTACTTGAAGAAGTTTAATTTATAAAGGGTCTCTCAAGACCCTTTAAATTTTAGGAGTTTATTATGGA
>JAEEGL016285265.1_pt1 | contig 11161 bp, 9 predicted proteins | sample 9134231 | NCBI WGS metagenome assembly JAEEGL01 (sample SAMN16246548, study PRJNA631951) | gut metagenome | biome: gut microbiome; feature: rumen; material: fiber-attached | host: Bos | place: Iran: Karaj | collected 2018-10
AACTCACACGTGTGCGCAGAACGGTGCGGTTATCTGATGTCCAGGTATGTTTCAGGCTATAATCGCCGTGCCCGGCAACGGGTGCCGCTGTTATCGAGGTGCTGCCATATGCATCAAGGGTTACGCCCGTAGGAAATGTACCGTCCTCAAAAGTGATATAGGTCTTTCCATTTATGACAATTCCGTCCGCCGAAGCAGCCAAATTGGCCACAGGCATAAACATTATGACCAACACCAATGTAAGTATCAAAGAAATTGTTCTATTTACTACGCTTTTTGCTTTCATTATGCAACCACTTCTTTAAACTGCCTTTGCGGCAATTCGGCTTGAAATATATTTTTGCGCACCCTGCGTTGGTCCAAGAATTATAAATTTATAGTGATTTCATTTGTTTTACCCTCAGATAACTTAAAGTCCAAAGGCATTTCTTTATCTCCTGCGAATATCTTTAATTTATAATCTCCGTAAAAACCTCTAAATTTTACCTTCCCATTGATTGCTTTTAGGGAAGCCGACGTATGCCATTCTTTATTTACAAGGTTTTTAAGAACTTTATAGGCAGGTTTTTCACTCATATCAAAACGACAAAGTCCGCCGTAATAACGGTTTTCCCCTGCTGACATTTCGCCTATTTTACCGCCCGATGCATACCCGTCAACCAAATTCCAATATATTACTGCTTCCATAGCGGGATGACTGAAGAATATAGAATAATAATTCTTCAAAAGTTCTGCCTGTACTTCTTCATCTTCTTCGCAATTGCTAAAAGCAGATACGGTCATTTCGGTAATCTGTAGTTTTTTGCCCAGTTTTTCATAAGTATCCAGCACATCGAATATATGCTGGGGATTGTATCGGGTTACATTTAATTCTTCTTCCTTCTCAGGTTCAAAGAAACAATGGTATTGAAACCCAATCGAATCCAAATGATTTACTCCTGATTTTTCAAGTCTTTCTATTTCTAAGTAATAAGGACTACGCTCGCCGAAATACTCACCGTGAAGACTTCGCATGCAACCGAAATCAAGATGATCATTTATCATAAGCCGATTATTCTTAAAATATTTATCTGCTGTTTTGAAAGACCATTCGTTAAAATCTTTTTGTCTATAAAACAAGGAGTAGTGCGGATCTAAAAAATTTCTTGCAAAAGTAACATTGAAAGTTTCATTTGTAACCTCCCAAGTGGGAATGATGTGGGCATATTTCTCGGCTAAAATTTTAAAATGTTCTTCTAATTCCTTTTTATGTTCCTCAATAGAAGCGCCATAAAGCCAGGACGGACGCATGTAATCATAATTAAGACAGTGCCCCTTAGGCTCAATTCCTTTTTCATTACAATATTCCAAACATAAATCAATAGCGGGTCTTCTATATAACTTAGAGGAGTTTTTCTCAAAGCGAAAACTACCCTTTTCAGGTTCAAGACTATTCCAATAAAACGGCAGAGTAGCCAAATTAAAAATTTCGGGAAATTTTTCCCTAAAAATTTCATTTTTTTGTTGTGTTTCAAATTCGTCTAACATAAAGATATTTGTGCCGAATCTAAATTCATGGTTTATTTGTTCTATCTCAACCGTTATGTTTTCAGGTAATTTTTTATCGGATACAAACTTTATTTCTCCATCGCCCTTTCGGTAAAGCTCGATTCCATTATTTACGCGTGCATCCGTGTATTCCTTTTGCTCCCTAAAATATTTAAGCGCTACATCTTTACGTTTCATGTCACATTACTCCTTTTCCGCCGTCAACAAAAATATTCTGCCCCGTTATATATCTTCCCCCTTGGCTGCACAAAAGGCTCACAATTCCTGTGCAGTCATCGGGCTCTCCATAAAAACCTACGGGTATACTGTCGGTTACCTTTTTTGCATACCTGGGGTCAGAAAGCGCCTCTATATTTCTATCGGTATATATCACGCCGGGTGCCACATTATTTACAGTGATTCCATCCTTTGCCAGCTGTAAAGAAAGTGATTTCACCATATTGGTCTGCGCCGCTTTAGAAGCCGAATAAACAAGCATATCAAAATGAGGTTTAACCTCTTGAACAGAACCTATGGTTACAATTCTCCCCCATTTTTTATATTTCATATTATCAACAACCGCCTGAATCAGCATCATACTGGAAACAAAATTGCAGTTCAACTGTTCAAAGCAGGCTTTGGTTGTAATTTCCTGCCAGGGTGTTCGGTACTGCAAAGAGGCGTTCAAAACCAATATATCCACACTCTTTACTTTTTGGCATAACATATTCGTTTCTTCTAAATTGGTTAAATTTGCAATGATAACTTCTGCCTTGCCACCGTTTTTTCTTATAATCTCTGCGGTTTGGTTTGCTTTCTCTATATTGCCCGCCGCATGAACAATAACGCTATATCCGTCTTGCGCTAATCTTACCGCAATTGCTCTGCCTATCCCTCTTGAAGAGCCTGTAACTAATGCTGTTTTCATGATTCTAATTCTCTTTTCGCATCAATATTTCAATACACATAACGGATTGCCTATTTCTATTTTTTCATCGGTTAAAACAGGTCTTCCGTTTTCTGTTTTTAATACTGTTACACTATCACTGTTTTCATTGGTGCATATAATGTAATCGTCAAATATATCAAAATCTCTGGGACCGGCACCTCCGCAATATGTGTTATCTAAAAGCATAAGTTTATCACCTATAATTTTAAAGCGACTCACTGTATCTGCACCGCGGTTAGAAATATAAAGGTAGTTCCCCTTCATTCTGATAGCCGCCGCTTTGCTTTCACCTTTAAAATCAGGAATTGTGGAATATTTGCCTTTAAGTATCATTTTACCGTTATTCCACCTTAAAACACTTACATCATTGGAAAGTTCATTTACACAATATAAATACTCTCCATTATGAGAAAAACAAAGGTGTCTTGGTCCGCTACCTTGGGGAGATTCTATTTCGTATTTTTCGTTTAAATTATGATCATAAACGAAAATCTTATCAATCCCTAAATCGATACATAGAATATACTGCCTATCGGGTGAAAAACAGACAAAATGGGTGTGCGGCGCTTCCTGACGTGTAGGATGAATGCTGTTACCTTTATGTGTTACCGTTTTTTCGCCTATCTTAACAATATTCCCTGAAAGATAGTTTACAACGTAAACTTGATCCCCTTCAGCTTCAAGATAACAGGGACAGACACCGTTTGTGCTTATCATTTTGCTTTTGTTTATAAGACTGCCATCATTGGCAATATTGAAAGACAAATACCCACCAAAGTGTGTGTTTGCATCGGTTTCGCGCAAAATCACGTGCAACTTATTACCCCTAATAATTGCATACATAGGGCGGTCAAGCGGAGTTTTGTCTAAAAATGTAAGCTTTCCGTTTTGGAAGAAATAGCGGTAAATACCGCCATTCTTCTGACAAGATAAAATATAAATACTTTTCATTATAAAGCAGTCTGTGTATCATTCGGGTCGCCATTTCTGGCAAGGTCATATTCCTTTGACCAGTCAAGGTCACGGTATTCTTCACCCCGCGGATCGGTTTTGATCCAATCGAGCAGCATATCGAGCATTTCCTCGCTCCATGTGTTGCGATCAATTTGTGCCGTTGTAAACTTGCCCTGACAAATCATTTCGAATCCGAAATCGTCTTTAACATGAGTTTTCGCAGCACCCTCAACAACATCCGCAACCAAATGGCTCGGAATAAATAATACACCGCCGCCGGCACCGAATACAACATCACCGGGCAAGCATACAGCCCCTCCGAAGTTTGTAATATCATTCCAATCTTTCATAACAAATTCGCGAATGGGTGTGGGGTCAATACCTCTATAATAAACCTGAATATCAGGAACCTTTTTCATCTGCTCTATATCGCGAATTCCACCCCAAACAACAGCGCCCCCAGTTTTGGTATGCTGTTGAAGTGCGGTTGTCAAATTGCCGCCTAAAAAAGTTCCTTTAAAAACTTTATCGTACATATCACAGACAACCACATCACGCTCATAAAGGCGATCGATCACCCACTGATTGTAGTTGCCTTGCAGTCCATCCTCCGCACCGCGGGTAAACTGGACATCGTGCAAATCAGGGCGTGTCGGGCAATAAGTACAAGTCACCGCTCTGCCAACCAATTTCCTATCATCGTTATGTAAAGTGAGCATTGGATTTTCGCCGCCGCCGACAAACTGATGCTCGTAACCTAACACGAATATGGGTTTCCATACTTCCTCCAGCGTCATTCCGTAAAGAGCATCCAAATACTTGTCCGCCACCTTCGGTCTGCCATCAGGAAGCCTTTCCCCTTTCCAAAGAGGGGTTAATTGAATGATTTTCTCTCTATCATTAAAATTCATGAATTTTAACTCCTTTTTTGATATTAATCAGCTCCATATTCTATCGTTGGAAAACTCTTTATCCCATTCGTTTGTCGGTTCAAAATAGCCGGGGATATTGGGATTAATATGTGCTTTTAACACTTCCTCATTAAGGTTATCAAAGCCAAGACCGGGCTTCTCGGGAACTTTAATAAATCCATCATTAAATATTGGATTATCAATTCCCGTAACCATGTCTGCCCACCAAGGAACATCCACAGAATGAAATTCGAGCGCTAACACATTATGCATTGCCGCCGCCGTATGCACCGCTGCAAGACAGGCAACAGGGCTTTCCGCCATATGTATTGCTGTTGCAACACCATGTTCATCTGCTAAATCACTGATTTTTTTAAGTTCTAACGCACCCCCGCAGGTTAAAATATCAGGGTGAATGACCGATACTGCGCCCGCTTTGATAAGCGTTTCAAATCCCTCTTTAAGATAAATATCTTCACCTGTACACACAGGAATTATAGTGCTGTTTTTTAATCGTACATACTGGTCGGTATACATCCAAGGTACCATATCTTCTATCCACGCAAGGTTATACGGTTCCATTCTTCTGGCAAACCGGATACAATCTTCAACACAGATATGACCGAAATGGTCAATAGCGAGAGGAACTTCATAACCGATAACCTCTCTAACCTCTTTAACATAATTTTCAAGGAAATCGAGTCCTTTTTCGGTTAAATGAATCCCTGTATGCGGATGCGCTGTGGTTACAATTGAATAACTCTTTTGATGTTTTACCATATCTGATGTTACACTTCCGCCCTGAACGTTAAGAATATGCGAAGCATACTTTTTCATGTTCTCAATAAATCCAAGGGGCGCATTAATCGTGCCGGGTTCATCAAGCAAAAGTCCTATACCCAAATCCATTTTAAGAAAGGTAAAGCCCATTTCCATACGTTTCTTGAGGGCAAGCCCCATATCGTGACCTGTGTGTTTTCCGTCAACATCTGTATCGCAGTAAACCCGTACCTCGTCACGAAATTTTCCGCCAAGAAGCTGATAAAGCGGTACGCCATAGGCCTTGCCTGCCAAATCCCAAAGGGCAATTTCAATTCCCGAAACACCGCCCCCCTGCCTTGAAGGACCGCCGAATTGTTTAATTTTGTGGAAAATCTTATCTACATTGCAAGGATTCTCCCCTAAAATGCGGCTTTTCAGCATAAGGGCGTATGTCTTTGAAGAAGCATCCCGCACTTCACCATAACCGCTGATACCTTGGTTTGTATCAATTCTTAAGATAGTACATCTTTTTGGTGCCCCGTCAATATCGACAAAGCGCATATCAGTAATTTTCAACTCTGTAGGATTAGAATAAGTATTCATATTTCCACCCCAAAAAATATATTGTATTTTTATTATAAACGATTTACGATATAAAACAAGAGTATTATCACTATAAAACACTTGATTTTCGCTACAAAAGTGATAAAATAGTATTGAGGTGAGAAATATGCTGCCCGATAATCTTATCATTTCGGTAATTGATATATTGAATTATCATCAAAAAAAAGAAAAAGTTTCTGTTTTTGCACGATCATATTCTGCGATCACCCTTCGCCTTAAAACCGCAGGAAAATATATTTGCAAAGGAAAAACCATTGCCTTTGAACCCGGCAGTATATGTATTATTCCTGAAGGTGTCTCTTATACACGAAACAACGATGAAGAAGATATTCTTGTGATACATTTTCATATGTTAAACTTTGTATTTGAAGAAATACAAGTTTTTAAAGTGAATGATAGCCAAAAATATAAACAATTATTTTTAAAAGCATTAAACTTAAAATATGAAAACAATGTTGGTTGTATGTATAAAATAACCGCAATTGTTTATGAAATTTTCTCAGAACTTATGCGGGATGGCGGTTTTGGAAACAATTTGAAGGACAACAGAATGATAGAAGCTACAGAATATATGCGTCAGAATTTTTGGAATCCCCAACTGACAATCGGGGATTTGTCAAAAAAACTATGCGTTTCCCCCGCCTTTTTTAGGCGCGAATTTAACCGTGTTTACGGCACTTCGCCTAAATGTTATCTTGATACTTTAAGAATACAGTACGCAAAAGCTTTGCTTGAAACAAATTATTTTTCACAAAAGGAAATATCCCAACGTTGCGGTTTTTCGGATGTTTCATATTTCAGAACTGTGTTTAAAAGAAAAATCGGAAAATGCATTAGGGAATACCTTTCGGATCCCACAAGAAATTTCTACTAATCCCCTAATCAAAAAGGCTGTAGCAAAATTAGTATTTTGCACAGCCTCTTTTTTATTGTAATTTGGTAGTTGTATTATTTATTTTCCGAGAAACTAAACCAAGATTTTCTTAAAACTATATTTCGGAACAGTCTTGCATATTTAACAATGCAGTTTATTCACAATTATATGCTATACCAAGCAATGTAATTTCTGCAGATACCTTATAAGAAATTACCAAAACCGTAATTTTGTTTTATCAAATCAAACGTTTCTTCGGTTATGAAATTAAAAAAATCCGCCTATATTCTAATCCTTTATTACCTCTGTACTCTGCCCGAACCGTCGCCGCCGGCAAGTTTTTCAACTTCTTTTACAGATACTCTGTTAACATCTCCCTCGATTGAGTGTTTGAGAGCCGATGCCGCAACAGCAAACTCGATTGTACCTTTGCTATCTTTGCCTGAAAGAATTGCGTAAATAAGGCCTGCACCGAAACTGTCACCACCACCTACGCGATCAACGATATGTAAATGATACTCTTTTGAAAAACAATACTCGTTTCCGTCATAAAGCATAGCCGCCCAATCATTATCGTTAGCACTGATGGAAGAACGAAGCGTAATGGCAACCTTTTCAAACCCGAACTTATCAGCGAGTTGTTTTGCCACGCTCTTATAGCCTTCTTTATTCAATTTACCGCCCGTAATATCCGTGTTCTCCGCTTCTATACCGAAAACATCTTTGGCATCTTCTTCATTGGCGATACATACGTCTACATATTGGCACAGTTCACTCATGGCGACGTTTGCTTCCTGTCTTGTCCACAACTTTCCTCTGTAATTCAAGTCACAAGATATTTTTACGCCCTTTTCCTTTGCTTTTTTGCAAGCAATTTTGCATATTTCCACAAGGTTCGGACCGAGCGCCGGCGTAATCCCCGTAAAGTGGAACCAATCTGCACCTTCAAAAATATTGTCCCAATCAAAATCGGCTATGGTTGCCTGCTGAATTGCCGAGTACTTGCGGTCGTAAATACAAACACTGCCTCTTTGAGAAGCGCCTTTTTCGAGATAATAAATCCCCACACGATCGCCACCGCGGGTAATTTTGCTCGTATCAACGCCAAAATAGCGAAGACTGTTCACCGCCGCCTGACCGATAGCATGGTCTGGCAGTTTTGTTACATACACACTGTCAAGTCCAAAATTTGCAAGCGATACCGCCACATTTGCCTCCCCTCCGCCAAAAGTGGCTTGCATTTGGTTATCCTGAAAAAACCTATAATACCCGTTCGGGGCAAGCCTCAACATAATTTCTCCAAAAGTGACTACCTTACTCATTCTTCTGCCTCCATTTTTTCAAGTGCTTCTTTGACAAAGAAACTGCCGCCGATGGCCGCGATTTTATCAAATGCCAAAAACTCGTCAATATTGCTTCTGTCAACGCCGCCGGTTGGAATAAACTTAACCTGCGGAAACGGCGCCGAAAGGGCTTTCAGTGCCTTTAAGCCGCCATAGACATTTGCAGGGAAAAACTTAACGGTCGTAATCCCGAGTTCTAACGCCTGCATAATTTCGGTAGGCGTTACACAGCCGGGATAATAGGGGATATTTTTCTCCTTACAGATCGTTGCGACTTCTACGGAAAGTCCGGGAGACACAATAAACTGTGCGCCAACCTTTATCGCAGCGTTACATTGCTCACGGTTGATTACTGTGCCTGCTCCGATATTCATATCCGGATAGTTCTTAACAGCATATTCAATTGCCTCTTTGGCGCAAGCGGTACGAAAGGTAATTTCCGCGCAGTTTATGCCGTTGTTTTTTAGTGCTGTGAGTATCTTATCTGTTTCATTTATTTCTTTAATTACTACTACTGGAATTAGTTTTTCCATTATTGATTCACCTTCAACATTTATAGTTTTAAAATCTGATGTACATATCTGCAAAATACTTTGATCGATAATCTGTCGTCTTTCTTCACTGAAAAGATAACGAATTTATGATATGGTTTTGCAGACAACCGTTTTATAATTGATCGGGGAACGGCATACACAGATATATGGTTTCAGATGCATTTTTCACATGAATAAAAGTGCCGTTTTGCGGGTCGTTCACAAGTTCCCAATTTGAGAGAGGAGCATATACACCGTCTTCCTCGGTGGCTGTCCCCACCATAGATTCCGTTTTGCAATACTCTTCCGGGAAGCAAAACACCTCTGCGTTTTGAAGGCCATAAACTGCAATTATGCGGCGATATTTTCGGCTCACCGGCGATATTTCCCTTGCACGCAGAATCCCACTGTTTTGTTTGACAAAAATACGGCATTCCGCATGTGCGCTACGCGGGAATTGATAAACTGCACATCCGTCTTGCAAGACGGTATTGTAGCCCATGAGGATCGGTGCGCCTAAAGGAAATTTGAATTGCGTTTTCACGGTCGTATCCCGATTGTATACCGAAAAAAACATAGCGTTATCACTACGATGCACCGTCATTGTGGGAAGCGGCGAAGAGGGAGATTCCTTTGAAAACCGCAAAATAGTGTTGTATTGCTCCAAAACTTCCAATATGGAAGACGGGGAATCCTCTATATCCACTTTCGCGCAAGGAAAATGGATTTGTTCGAGTGCCTCTTTACTGCCGTAAACAATCATTTTCCCACCATTGTTTGCAAAACGATTTAGTTTGTTTTGGACAGACGGATTATCAAAAGCTGCCGGAACTACTAAAATCGAACGGGAATACAAACTGTCCTCGTGTTTTAAAAAATTATCCGTAGAAACCACGCCGGAAAGCGGAAATCCTATATTTAAAGCATGGCGCATAAAGGAATCGCAAAAATACATTTCCCGAAGCATTTTTTCGGTTTTTGCAGTGGTATATTCTCGCATGGGATACAGCAGTACCAATGGCGCTATATCATCCGGTGCATCTTTTTCCGCTTTCAAAATATGTGGTAATGGCTCATATACACAAGCATCAGGCAGGTCACCCAAACTATTGTCAACCGATAAAATATTAAATAAGGTGGGGGTTTGCACATGCCCTGATTCGTCAATGCGAGAAAGTGCCATAGGAAGATAAATGTCATGTGGATTACTCTCATAACGGTCATACCATGGGGAATTCATCCACCAAATATCGTGGATGTAAAATCGAAACATAAAGTCATTGCCCGGTAATTCACAGTTGCGCGTAAGTTGCCCTAGAATTTCAATGCCGAAATCATCATTCAGTGCCGCCCAAGGGGAATTCGGCGGTGGGGTAATATTGAAATTTCCTTTATAAATGTCATATAACGGAACGCCATCCCCGGCATAATCCATGCCAACCGAATAATTGGTGCCACGCGTATGAATAGGGATATCAGGACATGCATCACGGAATAATTGCCAAAACCGAAACACCTTTTCTTTCGTATCCGACAATTTTTCCGGATAAAAACGTTTCCCGTCATAAATCTTTCCCGTTTCATTCCATGGCTCATAACAAAATCCCATGCCGTTGGATAACCAAATATAATCAAAACCCATTTCTTTCAGAAAAATGTTTGATTGCGCACCTAACAGGGTGCCAAGAGGCGTACCGTCCGGCACACCGTTCGGATAAGCGGCGTAGGGGTATTGATCGCCTTTTAATAAGGCGGTGGCATCAACAAAGCCTAAGCGATCGCAGCCTGTTCCGCTGCAAACCTCTGGATGCCGATGGTATTTAAAGTCAGAAATGGCAAACTCCGGACCGATATCAAACGTTTCGCCAACATGGATTTTTGCATGGGGAAATTGACGTTGCCCTTCCTCTTTAATGGCAGCAATAATTGTTTTAAGAATCCGATAGGTCATTTTCGGTGGGTTGGAAATATAAGGTTGCCGCCGTATATGCAGACCGGTTTCTACGGGAAGATCGCCCAAATCGGGAAGATTGGCGTTCCCCAAAAAACGGCACCACTCAAACTCACGGTCTAAGTCGCCGGTATAATCCAAAAGTTCACTTCCATCTGCTGCCCATAACATCACAGAGATAACCGCACGGTTTTTTAAAAGGGGGCGCCATTGTTCAAAAAGGGTATGGCACACATGTTGAATGTAGTCAGGATCGGTTTTTTTAAAGGGTTTTAAACTCATTTCCAGGGTGACGGATTGAAACATATTATCACTACTTTCTAAGATTGATACAGTCAAATGTCAAGGGACTATACTTATGTAAATGGTGTTTTTAGTGTTTAAAAAATTTTTTTATTTGGATTTTTTAATCAAAAAACTGCTGTCAGCGGGGGTTTCGGGTATGCTTGATAAAAATCCTTCCTTTTGCCTACATTGTAGTGGAGTTTGCATAAGCTGTAAAGAGAAAAAACAATCATTTATTAGCATTTTTCGACCGTTTTCTTTTTCGCAATAACTTGACAAAATTACGCTATTTTGATATTCTTTTTAATGAGGTGAATAGAATGGGAAACTTGATAATAGCAGATTTCGACTTTTCCATTACCGAGGTTGTACTGGCGCGTAAATTTTGTTACACCGGGGATTCTGTTAATCAACCATACAGCGGCAGGCGTGCCATCGCGGGCATTGT
>JAEEGL016463404.1_pt1 | contig 11161 bp, 9 predicted proteins | sample 9134231 | NCBI WGS metagenome assembly JAEEGL01 (sample SAMN16246548, study PRJNA631951) | gut metagenome | biome: gut microbiome; feature: rumen; material: fiber-attached | host: Bos | place: Iran: Karaj | collected 2018-10
AAGGCGCTTGGCGCGGGCGGGGAGCGCGCGGCGCTCTCCGAGACCATTCTCGAAAACTACGTCCGCGACGGCGTCTGGACACTCACGCGGGAAAACTTCACGGGGCTGCTAAAGCTGCGGTACATGTCGCTTCCGGCGGCGCTTCGCACGCTCGGCTTCGCGAACGTCGGCGACGCCATCGCCTACTACTCATCGATCCAGCACAAGATATACGCCGCGTGACGACGGCGACGGCGAACCCGCCTACTGGCATCTCACCCGTATCTGGCGGAGGCCGGCGAAGGCGGGGTGTTTCTTGGCGCGAGATTCGAGTCCGCGGAGCTTGAACTGGCGGATTTCGAAGAGTCCGGCGTTGTTGCGGGCGAGGTCGTAGAGGATGTTCTTGTCGTACATTTCGGGCTTGAGGCGCGCGGCGAGTTCGGGGTCGGCGACTTCCGGCCAGGCGCGCAGCATGGCGTCGAGCAGGGCCGTGTCTCTGGACGCGCGTGTCGACGCCGAAGCGCTTCAAGACGTTGTTCACCGCCTCGCCCAGCGAAACGACCGGGCGACGGACAGATCATTTCGTTGTCGAGCCTCTTGACTTCTCGGACGATCTGGTCGTACGCGAACGCGCGGAGGTTGCCAGATTTCATGACGGCGGTCTGAACGACCTTGCCGATCCGTCCCTGCTTCTCGGCCGATGCTCGGCCAGACGTGCCTCCCAGACCCGCAGATCGACGTGATTTTCGACGACTCCGCATGCGGCTCGGGCGGCTTTCTCCGCGAGGCCTTCGCCCACATGCGCGCCTAGGCGAGTTCGACAAGCCTGCGGAGATTGGCCTGGCCGAGGCGGACGCCGACGAGCGGATCCTCCATGCCCTCGAACTCGACCGAAAGCACACCGTCATAGCCGTTGCGCCTGAGAGCACGGATGGACTGGAGCAGCGGGACGTCGCCGTGGCCGATGATGGCGCCGCGGAGGTAGTTGCCGCCACGGGTCATGAACCAGCCCTCTCCGGGATTGAAACCGTTTCCGGACTTGATGTGGAAGTCCTTTGCATGGGCGTGGAAGGCATAGGGGGCGAGGCGGCCGACTGCCTTGGCGGAATCCTCGTCGACGCAGCAGAAGTTGCCAAGATCGAGGAGGACGCCGAAGTTCGGGTGGTTGACCGCGGTAAGGAGCTTCTCGATGCGGATGCTGTCCTGACTGATGTAGCCGTGGTTCTCGGTCATCGTGCGAATGCCCTTGGAGGCGGCATATTCGGTGACGGCGCGAACGCCCTTCGCGATGCGCGGCAGGGCGGCCTCGAAGGTGTGGAGGCCGCTCTCGCCGGGATTGATGGAATAGGTGATGTCGTGTCGCATGCCGGGGGCTCCGAGAATGGCCGCGACATCGACCTCTCCCATCAGTCGCCCGACCTCGGCATCGAGATCCCCGTTCGAGCCGTGGATGAAGTCCGCTCCGATCGTATAGTTGGCGATTGGAATGCCGACCGCATCGGCCTCGGCCTTGAGTTCGGCCGCGAAATCCGCCAGAACGCGACCCTTTGGCAGGGCAATGGTGCTGAACTCCAGAACGTCGAACCCGGCCTCCTTTGCGGCCCTGACGACATCCATCTGCTTCATTGCGCCACTGCAGACGAGCCGACTGTAGCTGTATGAACTTACTCCGATTTTCATGGATTCTCCTTGTTGCGCGACACATGCGCGCGCCTATCGCGATCGGGCATTCCGCCACGAGTGAAAAGATCCGGCCCGAACCTACTCGATTACGCCGCCAGCGAGTATCTCCCCGCCGGAACCGTAAAAAACGGCGCTCTGGCCAGGAGCGACGCCTGCAACGCCCTCTGGAATGAGACAGCGGCGCCCTTCGAGAAAGGCTGGACCCCGCGGGCGCCCTGCACTGCGGATTTTCACCTGGCAGGGGATGCGGCCCGCCGCCGCAAGTTCCGCTTCGGAAAGGGCTCCCGCGACAAAGTCGGTGACGCCAAGCTCCGTTCGGACTGCCTCGTTCGCCCGTCCGACGACCACCTGGTTGCGGCAGGCGTTCAGCTCGACGACATAGTACGGTTCGCCGGCACCGCCTATGCCGAGGCCTTTGCGCTGGCCGATCGTGTAGTGCCAGAATCCCTGGTGGCGCCCCAGCTTGCGCCCGGCGAGATCGACGATGTCGCCGGGGCGGTCGGGTTCGCCGATGAGCTCGGAGACCTCGCCGGAATAAAAGTCCTGCGAATCCGGCTTGTCCGCCGCCGCAAGGCCGAACTCCCGGGCCTTGGCCCGTACTTCCTCCTTGCGCATTGTTCCGAGCGGGAAAAGCTGACGCGCCAGCTGTGCCTGGGAAAGGCGGTAGAGAAAATAGCTCTGATCCTTGGATTCGTCACAGGCGCGAAGGATGGCGAAGCGGCCGTTGGGCTGCCTCGCCACGCGGGCGTAATGCCCTGTGGCGAAATGGTCGAAGGCAAGGCCGGAACGGGCGGCCAGATCCGGCAAAAGACCGAATTTCACAAGTGCGTTGCAACGGACGCAGGGATTCGGGGTACGCCCCTCCAGGTAGGTTTTGCGGAAATGGGAGACGACTGCTTCGTCATACGCGCGCGAACAATCGAAGACCCTGTATTCGATGCCGATTGCGTCGGCGAAAGACGCCGCCATCTCGATGTCTCGCTCCTCTCCGGCCCCAAAGCATGCGTCACGCCCCCCGCCACGGTAGCGTCCGTCCCAGAGCCTCATCGTAATGCCAACGACATGATGCCCCTGCCCTTTAAGAAGAACCGCCGCCATGCTGGAGTCGACACCTCCTGAAAGTCCTACAGCGATATCCATGATGCTGCCATTTTACCATAAAGATCGCGGCGGGGTGCAATCCAATCCCAAAAACGGCAAGAGGTCAGTGAATCGCAGGAAGTGATGGCTTCCGCATGCTTCGCAGTGCTGCGGGTGGCGGCGCACCAATGGCCTTCCCCGCGAAGAACCGCCCGCCCACACATCAGGGAAGTTGCCGCCCCCACTTGACGAAGCGGCCAGACCGCTGTCTGCCTCGGGCGTCCGCCAAAGGCGGATGGGGACGGCAAAATCCCCGGGCGCGGATGGGGAGAGAAGGTTTTCAGGGTAAGACCGCACACCCCGGGGAAAGTGAGCACTCCTGCGCTCTACCGCCCCTCTGCAAAAAAACCTTGTAAAATTTCCTTGTTGCATTCCGTCTCCCGAAAGGGTATCATTCTACATGATCCAATCGCGCAAGGTTTCACTGCAAGCGCGAGGGTTTCCCTTTAGGAAGAGGGTTTCCCTTTAAGAATACGAAGGAATCTCACACTCGATGCATCTTCTTGTCGGTACAATCGGTGAGAATGGCGGCCTTGGCCATGTCTCCGCGTGGATGGCTGCCTGCGTTCTCACGCTGCCCCTGCTGCTTGCCGGCTGCGCCACCATCGGCGAACAGTCCGGCGGCAATGGGGTTGACGGCTCTTCCCTTACCGACTACATCAACCGCTCCATGCCCCTTCCCCCTGGAGCGGCGTACGCCTCATCGGAGGCGAAGACAACTGCCAAGGTGGAAGATGAAGAAGCCGTCGGGCTTGAACCGCAAATCGACGACATATCCTTTACGCCCTCGGGCGAGCCGATTTTGAGAACGGGCTACATTCTGCGCCTGGCCGTTTTGGTGGGCGACAAGGTTGAAGTCGAGCCCGTTGAGGTCCAGGTTTCGGACAAGACCGAAATCATGTTGCCGTTCGTCGGGAAGGTCGATTGCCTTGGCCTCACCATCAACGGTCTTCGAAGCCGTCTCATTACGCGCTATGGCGAATTCTTCCGCAATCCGGAGGTTACAATATCCTTCGTGATCCGTGATGCCTATACCTCCCCCTGGGGACGTGTGTATGTACAGGGGCGCGTCCATCACGAGGGCTGGGTTTGCATCCCCGCAACCCGCTATCTCATGGTAAGCGACGCCATTCAAGCTGCCGGCGGGTTCGCCCAGTTTGCGAAAAAGGACAACATCCGCGTCAGCCGCCGGAAGAAGGACGGCTCAATAGAATTTTTCCGCATCAATCTCGAGGAAATCGGCAGAAAAGGCAAAACCGACAACGACATGCTTCTAAAATCGGGAGATGTCGTGTATGTCTTCGAGACGTCAATCTAGCCCCTGGCAGTCGCCGGCGGCACAAGCAGGAAAGGTACAACGCCCATGAAAAAGACAGTAGTCGCACTTGCGAGTGCATTGGTATGCGCAGGCATGGCCTTCGCCGCAGGCGAGGACCTCATCACGCAGGCCGCCCAAGCTCCCTCGAAAATTCCAGAGCTTGTAAAAGCCACTCCGGACCTCAAGGTCTCCGGGTTCGCCGCAGATGTAATGACGGCCATCGCCAAAATGCCGGGCAAGCCCTCCGCAAAAGTCAAGCAGATGGCAGCCGCAGCGGAGTCCTTTCTGGGCACGGTTCCCGAAGGCGAACTGTCCTCGTTGCTCGCCAACATGATCGCGAATGTTCCCTTTGGGTCCCTCCCCGCGTGGGTCGACAGCTTCAAGGGAGCCGTCGATGGCTTCACAAAGGACTTGCCCGACGAAGCCTACAACAGGCTTGTAAACGACGTCATGGCAAAAATCAACAAGCTCGGCGACACTTCCGATGCCGACAAGGCAATCTTTTCCTCCTTTGCGTTAAAGCTCCTTGCCCGCGCCACCGACCCCGAAGCGCAGGCGAAATGGCTCAACGACAGCATCGTCCTGCCCGCCGCCTACGCCGGTCAGGTAAAGGCCGCCATGCCTGGCGTTTTCGCCGGCAATTACGATGCCATCCTCGGCCCCGAAACGAAGGTCGTGCCGTCGGACAATGTCCGTATCGTTGAGCCAGGCGGCGACGTGGCCGTCCAGGAAGAGTCCGCCAGCACCCCGACATCCCCCATCGGGCCTTCCGTCATTTCCGCCGCGGAAGACAGAGAGGGCGTTGAGCGTCCGGAGCCTCTTGCCACTGGATCCGGAAGCGGAAGCGGAACGGGCACCCCGTCTTCTCCCAAAAAGCCCTCCAAGCCCCCAGTTCCACCGCCCTATCAGGGCCAGTTCTAGTCTTGCACATTACCAGCATGGAGGACAAAAAAAATGACCACTTCCCATCGCAGCACATCCTGGCTTCTTACCGCCATTGCGGCGGCTACCATTCCGACCCTCTCCCAGGCCATTCCGGATAACGCGGCCGACCAGGGCCTTTGGCTTGGCGGAGCCGTCAACATCTCGCCCTTTGTCGAAGCGGGCTATGTTCACGACTCAAACCCCAACAACGCCCGCAGGCAGAAAAAAGACCTGCTCAAGGAAAATGGCGTCTCTCTGGAGTCGGCCGACGGCTACACGGTACGTCCCGGCTTCAACATCGATGTTCCGGGCAACTGCTGGAAGCTCGCTGGCCGAGCCTACTACAGCATGACGCGCTATTCGGAAGACGACGTCGACGACCGTGACGACTGGGGCGAATCGCTTATCTTCGCCGGCGAAACCGATGCCGGACTGATGTGGAACTTGAGCGAGTCCATCGTGCAGGTTGATCTCGAAGAGCAGTTTGTCGGCGAATTCCCCTACGACTACAGCACGCATGACCGCTTGGAGATGATATTCGGCGGCAGCCTTTCGAAGCGGATTACGGAGAAATGCCGTCTCGAAGTCGGCGGAGCCTACAGCATCACCGACTACGACTCCGAGATGCTCTATGACTACAAGCGTTACGGCGGCCGTCTCAGCTTTGCCCACAAGCTGACGGAAAAGACCGACTGGACGCTGACGGGTTCGCATACCATCCACAAGCAGGAAGCCAATGGAGGCGGCCTGGAAGATCCCGATGATACAAGGTCCACCAAGATTCTCCTCGGCCTCAAGTCCCGTTCGACGGAACGCGTGACCTTCGACGTCCAGGGCGGCGTCGAATTCTACCAGGGCAATGACGATGTCGACGGATCCTCCAACGACCAGACCTCCTTCACCTACGCGCTGGGTGCCGCCTGGAAGGCCTCCGAACGCCTGTCGGTCAGCATTCGCGGCTTAGGCGAATACGAGCCGTCCGAAGATATCTACGGTTGCTCCGTCAACACAAAATCGATTGCTCTTTCCGCATCCTACCGTCTCTTCGAGCGTCTGCGCCTCTCCGCCGGCGTCATGTACCGCCGCGAAGAGTACGAGCATGAAATTGGCGAAGTCATGGGGGCCAACGGCAACCCCTACTCCGTTTCCGCTACCGGACGCGACCGCGATGACGACACGATTGACTTGACTGGCCGCATCACCTATGCGCTTACCAGCTATGCCGGCGTTTTCGCCTCTTGCACATACCAGGACATCTCTTCAACGATCGATGATTTCGATTACGACCGCACGAGGTACAACGTCGGAGCCGTCGTCCGTTACTAGCCTCGCAGCTGTGACGAAGTGAATAAATGCGTTCATTTCTCTTATCGAAAGTTGCAATACCCTTGCACTTGGCCTTTGTCGCATGCTACCTGGCATGTGTGCAATTCGGGCCGGAGAGCCTAACGGCCTATCTGCCAGTGGCATGGATTGCGGCTGGACTGATTGAAGTAACGCTTTTATTCCCAACCGCCCGAATAGGCGAAAATGCAACCGATGCCCGTCGGCGAGTCAGGGCCGCACTCCTCAAGGACCCGATACTCTCCGCGGGCATCGTTGCTTTTCTTTACATCCTGCTGCAGACCCTTAACGGTCCCCGCTCCCTTGCGTTCGACTCCCTCTCCGGAACTTGGGAGTTTTCTCCCGCCCGCCTGAGCGGCCTCCCCGCCTGCATCTCGCAGTCCGGTTCCGCCCAGGGGCTCTTCTGGAACATCCTTGTCATCCCCGCCATGCTCGTCGTTGGAAACGGCATTGGGAAAAAAGGACGACTGCTCCTTCTCAAGTTCCTTGTTGCCGTTTCATCGATGCTCGCCCTCTATGGACTGATAATGGGCTTGTCCCTCGGGGAGGACCTTCAGGCAGGATCCTTCGCCACCTTTCCCGACCCTATTGCGGCCGCCATCTACTTCTTCATGCATTTTTGCCTCGCCTGCGCCCTCCACATGCAGGAAGTCGGATCGGAAGATCCCGACCGTACGCAGAGCCACTTTTTTTTCGCCGCATGCCTACTCAATCTTGCAGGCGCGTTCTTCTCCCTTTCCTGCCTTGGAATAGCACTGACCTTCTGTGCTCTCTTTCTTTTTTTCATCTACGGAGCCATCTACTTCCGAAGCCGGCTGCCGACGGCTGATAAAATGCGCATGACGGTCTCCGGGCTTGTACTCATCGGGCTCTTCGCTTTCATCCATTTTGTCGCCTATCCGCAAAATCCTCTTCACGCATGCACGGAGAAGATTTTCTCTGGCAACTGGGAAACACCAGCCCAAAAGGCCGAACGGAAGGTTCTTTCAGCCGTTGCCTGGCGCATGTTCAAGGCCCATCCCCTTACCGGTGTAGGAACCTGGGGCTACGCCGACTCCACCTGCTTCGCAAAATACATGGAGGACGACGACTGGGACGCCATTTCCGATCAAGACGTCACGCCCGCCACCTGCGGCAATGACTCCCTTCAGTTCCTGGCCGAGTACGGGTGCGTGGGATTTCCAATCCTCGCAATCCCCTATCTCATTCTTCTGGGAACGGCACTTGGCCGCCTTGCCACCGAGTTCCGCCCGAAAGGGAAAAAAGCAAACGACAGCCATTCCAGCTCCGAAAACGAAGCGCGCCCCTTTACCGAGCGCCTTTCCCCTTTGGCATTCGCATTGTTGCTGTCCATTGTTGCGCCTTTTGTCATCTCATTTCACTTCTCCATCTTCAGAAATCCGCTCATTCTCTTCTCGTGGACCCTGTTTCTATCCGTGTTTCCCACCCTCATCCGGAAGCCGTCAACGACATGACCGCGACTGAGGCGCGACTCATTTTGTCGCAATCCCCAAGAAAAACGTTATGAGCTCAGATTCCGCACCTTCCACCCCGGACGACCGTAGCAAAGACACGCCCAATGCGACGCCGTCTGCCGGAAATGTACGAAAAGCCGCGGCACACGCCGCCCATGGTCCCGCATACTACTACGACCGAAAGTACACGGGAGGCTCCTCCTACTACGGCGGTCCGGCTTACTACGGCGCTTCCGCCTACGGCACAACCCTCCCCTACTACAGCGCGGCCAACAGCGCGAGCACAGGCGATGCCGACGAAGGGGGATCGATCCTCGGACCTCTTTCCCTCTCGCGTGTCATCCGCGTCTTCGTGCAGAAATGGCCTACGCTTGTCGTGGCCATCCTCCTCGGTCTTGGCGCCGGTTTCGCCTACTACAAAGTAGCCCCCGTGTCGTACAAGGCAACGGCAATCATCGAGATGTCCGTCAAGGCCGGCTCCTATGTCAAGACTCAGGACTTGATAATCAACTCGCCCGATACGCAGGGTGCTCTGGATGAAATCTTCAACACCCGTCTTGCGCAACTCCGCGGCCTGGAAGTTGTCAAGCTCGTCGCCGACCGCATTCGCGCCGATTATCCCAGTTTGAAGACGATGACCGACGACGATCTGTACCTCATGCTCATCAACAGCGTCGAGTTCACCCTCCAGAAGAAATCCCGCCTCGTACTCATCTCAGTGCGCCACGCCAAGCCTGAAATTGCCCAGAGCATTGCCAACGCCTACGCGCAAACGGCGCATTCCTACTCGATTGACCAAACAAAGGAATCGGCCGACAGCGCAGCCGACTGGCTAAAATCCCGGTGCGAAACCTATCGAATCGAGAAAGAACGGGCCGACGAGGCCATCCTCAAGTTCCGAGTCGACAACCAGCTGGACGTCATGGTCAGCCAGAACGACTCCCTCAAGCTCACGCACAACCAGCTTGCAACGGAATTGGCCGTGGCCGAATCGGCTGAAGCCCGCGCCGCCGACCTTCTTGCCGTCTTGACCGCCATCCAAAAGGATCCCGAGAAAATCAGCGCCCTTCCCGAAAACGTCCCCCGCGCACGGGAGATTGCCGACGCGCAACGCGCCGTTCAGGAAGCCATAACCACGCGGGACGCCCTTCTCACCCGCTATACGGACAAGCATCCAGAAGTCGAACAGTTAAACAGTACGCTCAAGATCCTTCAGCAGCAATTCCAGGAATCTGTCTGGCGCGCCCGGGAAACTGCGGCCGCCAACCTCGACCTCATGCGCAAGCAGACAGCCACTCTTCGCGACAAGGAAGCTGAAAACGTGCGACTTCGCACAGAGCTTGGCGTCCGCATCTCCGAAACCGAGAGCAAATTGTCCCAGCTCGTGGCCGCACAGGAGATGGCCGGCGAAAACTATGCGATGATTGCGCGCCGCATGGAGGAAGTGCGCCTCGGCAGCCAGGACACGCATGCGTCCATCAGGGTCATTGAGGACGCCCGTCTCCCAACGCGCCAAGTAAGTCCGGATCCGCGCATCGCCTTTTCCGCCGGCCCCGTACTCGGCCTCATCCTCGGCTTCCTCTTCATCCTCGTCCTTGATCGCGTCGAAGATAAAATCACCTCCTCCGAGGACATAGAGCGCCACATGGGAACCAAGGTCCTCGCCCTCCTCCCGCATGTGCCGCGCATTACCCGCAACCAGCTCGTCACGCTCTCGGCCGATAAAAAGTTCAGTCGATTTGCGGAAGCCTTCGCCGGCCTTCGCGGTCTTTTGGAGTCGCCTCGCTATGCCGACATCACCAAGGTTGTTCTCTTTGTATCGACGCAGCCCGAAGAGGGGAAGACCATCACGTCGAGCAATCTCGCCGTGTCTTACGGAATGGCAGGTCGCAAGACTCTCTTGGTCGACTTCGACCTTCGGCGCCCCCGTATCGGACGCATGTTCGGCAAGGGCGATGAAATCAACGAGCACAACAGCCTGCTGGACATCCTCAATTCCGGAGATGCCGCCAGGTTCGATGACCTTCCGTTCGCCTCCGGCTATGAAAACCTCGACCTTGTGGCCTCTAAGCCGACAAGTCACATCAGCCCTGCGAATGTCCTGGGATCGGACATGCTCCCGAAGTTTTTCGATTGGGCCCGCAAGCGCTATGACCATGTCATCATCGACTCCGCACCCTTCGGCCTTGTAAGCGATGCCCTTGCCCTGGGTACGCTTAGCGATTCCGTCGTTATTGTCTGCCGCCCGGAACGTAGCCGCTACGGTGTCGTCCGTCACGCCCTGCGCAATCTCGCCGAATCCGGTTCGCGCATCATCGGCGTGGTCGTCAACGATGTCGATTTCGGCCGCAGCGGATCTTTCAGTTCCTATTCGTACGGCAACTACAACTACGGATATGGCGGCAAATACGGCTATGGCGGACGCTACGGACGCTACGGATACAGCAGCAACTATTACCGCCGAAACGTCGGCGACAAGTCTGTTTCCGGAAACAAGACGGAATCCGAATCGCCCAAGCCGTCCCAGATTGCGAAGGCGGAGTCTCCGCAGATGGATGCGGACGGCGTTCTCGACATTGATGACGACGAATAAAAAGGGAGAGGGGTTGCGCACGGCTCCGCCCCCTCCCTTTTTGCGTTGCTCAGTTGACAAGGCAAATGCCTTCACCTGTTTCGCGGGACGGAGGCATTTGCCTTGTCAAAACACCATGAAAACACTCTTGACGCCCGAACGCGAATTTGACATTATGGACGCATTCAATCGGTGAATTGCCCTCTCCGTTTTGCAGCCCCGCCGGGCTCCTGCGGCCCGGACATCCGAAGGACGCTCCATGACGACTACATGGAACCTGCTTGCGCTGGCCGCGCTTCTGGCGGTGCCTACCTCGCCTACGTCGCGGACACGAACGATGTCATGACCGTCGCGGGTACGAACGCGATGGCCAAGGTGAAGTTCACCTGCACGCCCGACAACCTCCCGTCCAACGAGATGGTGACGGTGTCGAACGGCGGCCACGGGGAACTCTACCTGAAGGAGGGTAACGTCCTCCATCTAGTCACATCGAACAGCTTCCCCGCCTGCGAAATCGCCACCAAGGACTTCCGCCTCCACGGCCATACGGCGTCCGGCGCGGAGCGCGACGGGACAATCACCATTGAGCACCAGTCCAGCGGGGCGAAGGACAGGGCGTTCTACACGGTGGCCACGCTTGTCGTTCGGGAGGTGTCTTTTTCAGGCTCAAACACCACGCTCGTCTCAGATGAACAGGACACAACTTTTTCCGCGCCGCACTATCTG
>JAEEGL011008234.1_pt1 | contig 11160 bp, 6 predicted proteins | sample 9134231 | NCBI WGS metagenome assembly JAEEGL01 (sample SAMN16246548, study PRJNA631951) | gut metagenome | biome: gut microbiome; feature: rumen; material: fiber-attached | host: Bos | place: Iran: Karaj | collected 2018-10
AAAGTGGGAAGAGAAGATCAAAGACGCCATTCTTCGCAAAGATTCCACTCTCGGAACTCTTTCTTCTACCTTAAAGAACGGCATGAGCAAGGGTATCGAAGTAAACGGCAAGACCATGTATCTTAGCAACTTCGGTATCGAGACTCTTTCCTACTTTTTGGCAGGAGACGGCGAGAAGGCCATGTATCACATCGACGGTGATTCCGATGATGATATCACCAAGGGAAATGCAGACAAGTTAAAGAGCGCCATTGCCAACGATCCCGAGACCGTTATCAGCTTCTTTACCGAGCTTTCCCGTAACCTTTACAGTTCCCTTGACAAGCTTTCCGCAAGTACAACCAATACATCAAAGGGTTCTTTCTACGAAGATAAAAAATACAAGCTCGATCTTTCCGATTTTGAAAGTAAGATCAAAGAAGCCGAAGACAAGCTTGCCAAGTACGAAGACAAGTACTACTCAAGATTTTCCAAGATGGAGGTTGCACTCTCCAAGCTTGAAAGTTCCACCAGTTCCATCACCGCAATGTTAGGACAATAAATTCTTTTAGGAGGCGTATATGGCATTACCTAACGCATACGCGCAATACAATACCAGCAAGATCCTTACCGCATCTCCTGCGGAACTGACCCTCATGCTTTATGACGGAGCCATCAAATTCGGCAACATCGCCATAGCACGTATCGAGGCAGGGGACATACAGGGAGCCCACACCAACATCATCAAGGTAGAGAAGATCATCGATTATTTCCGCGAGACTCTCGATATGAAGTATGCTGTGGCTCAGGATTTTGAAAGAGTTTACGTATATCTTTCCCAGCGTATCGTCCTTGCAAATGTCAAAAAGGACAAGGCCATTGTCGAAGAAGTGGTGGGACACCTTCGTTCCATGCGCGACACCTGGAAAGAAGTAATGCAAAAAGCTAAATCAGCATAAAGAAAAGAAGGCTTCCGTGAAAGGAAGCCTCTTTCCGTCATTTCCGGGATTAACATTTGAGGGATATGAGCATCTTAAAGGTAGTGACACTTGAGGGATATGAGCATCTTAAAGGTAGTGACACTTGAGGGATATGAGCACCTTAAAGGTAGTGTCATCCTGAGCGGAGTCGAGCGGAAGCGAAACGGAGTCGAAGGATCTTCACTATGAAACGAGAAACAAACGGTTAATAACATGAATAATACCTACATTACAGCACTAATTGAATCCTTAGAAAAAAAGATCTCTGTACTGGATGAGATCATCATAAAGAACCGCGAACAGGCTGACCTCCTCAAGGCTGAACCTTTTTCTTTTGCGGACTTTGACCGTAACACGGAGGAAAAGGGCGTCCTCATCTTTCGTTTGGAAAAACTCGACGACGGCTTTGAATCCTTATATGCAAGGGTAAAAGAAGAACTTGACACAAACCGTGCTCAGTATGCAGACGAGATACACCGCATGCAGGACATGATCCGTGAGATCACGGACAAGAGCGCATCCATCCAGGCAGACGAAGCCCGCAACAAAGCAGCCCTTGAGCAGGTATTCAAAGCAGAGCGCGCCCGCATCAAGTCAGGCCGCTCCGGAGTCAAAGCGCTTCAATCCTACTCCCAGGCCATGAACTACAAGAAGTAGAGCAGGCAAATCTCAGGCGATGAGATGTAATAAGTAGAGTATGAAAAACATTGTCATCCTGAGCGGAGCGAAGGATCTTTGATGTATCGGAAAAAGAAAAAGTAAGTTATTTAAAAAAGAAAGCATCTAAAGTTGCTTTCTTTTTTTGATCTTTTGAATCACTTTGCTCGAAAATCTGAATATATTCTTTATGGAATGTTCGGCTTGATTTTCGTTTCTTCATATGATATCCTTCCACCATAAGTAAATTTCCTTTGGCATTCTGCCACGTAAAGGTACCATTTCGGGTTCCTGATGAAATCCCTGCTTAAATACTATAATTACATAACGGGAGCATTAGGATTGTTACCGGGACAGGAGTTTTTTTGAAGAAAGGAGGTAAAGGCTATGAAATTAGAAGAAGCAATTGATAAGGCATTTGATGAATGTATTCAAGAAGGTGTCTTAGCAGATTTTCTTACTAAGAACAGGGCGGAAGCAAAGGCCATGTTCTTGGAAGCGTTTTATGAAGAAATCCTTATCAGAGATATGGAGAAGCTTTCCAAAATAGTTGGAAATCAACAAGTGATTAAACAAAGAACAGAATAAAGTATGGGAAGTGTTTTGTTGTATATTATATTACACATATTTTTATTATCATTCTAGATCATCTTCATCGGTGCTTCAGTCACCGAAATATCGCAGAGACATCCGGGCATTTCGCTCGTTTTTTCCATTTGATGAATATTTCTTTATGCTTGAATCAAAGTAACAAAAAATCTATAATTAAGGAGTAGTTAATGACAGAAATAAATACAAACAGACAGTACAAGGACAGATTCTTTAAGAAAGTGTTCGAGGATAAGAAGGATCTTCTGAGTCTGTATAACGCGATCAACGACACGAGTTACGATAATCCCGATGATGTTGAGGTTAATACTATCGAGGACTTCTTTTTCATGGGGATGAAAAATGACATATCGTTTCTCGTTGCCAACGTAATGAACCTCTATGAGCAGCAAAGCACCATCAATCCCAATATGCCGCTCAGAGGATTCCTTTATCTGGCACAGCTGTACCGGAAGTATATTGGAAATAATGCTGACATCTACAGCAGTAAGCTCATCCCGCTGCCGGTTCCACGCTTCATAGTGTTCTATAATGGAACGGACAAAGAAGAAGACCGGCGTATCCTGCGAATGAGCGAGGCATTTGAAGGCCCTATGAAAGGAGAAGCGGCTTTAGAATGCATTGCACACCTTATCAACATCAATTATGGGCATAACGAGGAATTGCTTGAGAAATGCGAGAATCTTAAGGGATATTCGATAGTGATCCATAAGATCCGTTACTACTATTCCATAGAGAAAGACATGGAAAAGGCAATAGACAGAGCATTGGACGAGTGTATAAAAGAAGGTATCTTAGTTGATATCCTTGAAAAGCACAGAGCGGAGGCAAAAGCCATGATCTTAGAAGAATATGACGAGGAACTCCATATCAGAAATGAAAAAGAAATTTCCTACGAAGCCGGTGTAGAGGAAGGGATAAAACGGGGAATAGAACAAGGAAGAGAACAGGGAATAGAACAAGGAATAGAACAGGGAATAGAACAAGGCCGGCTGAATTCCTTGATTCAGATGCTTAAGAATGGAGGCACCGAAGAAGACTTGCGCAGGTTTCATGATGCTTCAGATGAGGAGATTAAACAGGCAAGAAAGAAGCTTGACGAGGAAACCGCATAACGTTTTATACCATAAAAGGGCAAGAATTTTTGGATATTTAAAAAAATATTCGATATTTTTGACCCTTTTTTTTATCCGCCTGCGTCTTTCTTAATGGAACGTTAATTAAGAAGCAATTAACACACATATAATGAGAGGGAATTGAGAATGAAAAAGACTACCAAACTTTCCAAGCAGATCATCAAGGCCATCACCGTAGGTCTTAGTGCATCTATGATGCTTCAGCCTGTAGCTGCTTTTGCAGACCAGCTTGAGCCTACATCCGGCGGGAGCAATTCCGATGATTTTAATCTTCATCAGGATGTTACCGATGCTGACAAAGCTTCTGCATCATCAATAGCTGATAGAGAAAACAACGACGAAGAAACCGCCATCTCCGCAGTGTCTACAGCAGCAGACCATGTTCAGGAAGTTATTGAGGATGGTTTTACTGTTACTGTTGAGAACACTAATGAAGAAGGTGAAACTACTACTACATCTGCACATGTTGACAGCATCCAGGAATTAAAGGACGAGGTTGACGCGCATAATACTACATATGCAAGCAACCAGATTACTGTACAGGGACAAATAGAGACAGATGCAGGCGTTGTGCTTGAGGATATTAAAGATGAAAAGACCGGCGAGACTTTGTATGACAACAAAGTTGAAAAGGATCTCGCAGATGTAATCTCTGACCTTAAAAATGCTAAGTCAGAAGCTGAACTTGCAAGTTCTATCGACTTCCTTGGCGACAAGAAGGCCGGTGAGGCTAATGACAAGGCTGATGAAATTGGTGTTATTGCAGATGCCCTTGATGGCAAAACACTTACCGACGAACAGAAAGCAGGAACAAAAGCAGACGAGACCAAGGCTGCATATGATACTGCTTCACAGAAGGTTACTGCTGCAGAGAACGCTAAGCAGCCTGCTATTGATGCAATCGGAGTTGCAGAAGCTAAAATGGCAAGCGTTAATGACAACGAGAGAGTAACCGTTAATAATGATGTTGCAGCCGTAAATGGTAAGGTTGACACTCTTACTACTGAGGCAGGCAATGTTGAAGCTGAAGAGAGCAATGCAGAGACCGCAAAGAACAATTATGCAAGTGCTGTTGCTGATGCTAACACCGCTATTGACAATGTTAACGATGCTATTTCTACCGCAGATGGTCTTAGAAAAGACGCTAATGAGAAATTCGAAGCATATAACGCTGCTATTACTGCAGCTCAGCAGGCAGTAGAAGGTCTTGCTACATACAAAGAAGCTGCACAGGGAGCAAAGGAACTTTCTGATCAGGCACATTCTGATGCTGATGCAGCTATCAAAGATTATAACCAGGCAGTTACTGATGTAGCTGATGCAGTTGCTGCTGCTCAGTCTGCTAATGATGCAGTTAACGCAGAGATCAAAAAGTACAATGATCTTGTAGATGAAGAGCTTGCTAAGGTAGCAGAGATCAAGACTCAGATTGAAGCTAATGACGTTGAAAGCAAGATCAAAGCAGCCAAGGATGCTATTGCAGAAGCTAATAGACTTGCTGATGTTGCAAACGAGGTTGCTAAGACCAAAGACAATACAGAAGAGGCAGAAGCAGCAAAGGCTGCAGCTGCTGAGGCTAACAGACTTAGAGAAGAAGCTCTTAAAGCAATTGAAGAAGTTGATGCACTCAAGCTTGAAGCAACCGGATATCTTGAAAATGCCGAAACTTATAAGCAGAATGCTGCCAATGTAAATAAGGATGAACTTAACAAGGCTGTTGCAGCAATTGGTACAGCTAAGGAAAAAGCTGCAGATCTCAAGACCAAGGCTGAGAATGCTATCAGCAACGAAGAGACTCTGACAAGCGATGCTAAGAGCAAGTATAATGCTGCTGTAGGCGCTGTAAATGCGGCAAATGCATTGGTTGATGCTCTTGCTGAGGATAAGGAGCTTTACTCCGCAGCTAATTCTGCAAAGAATCTTGCTATTGATGCAGAAGGAACTGTTACAGAAAAAGAAGGACTTGCTACAACCGCTAAGAATACTGCAGATGGGTACAAGACCGCTTACGAAACTGCTGTAGCTAATGCAGAGGCTGCAGAGGGTAGATATAACAAAGCTTTTGGAGAGTACAATACTGCAAAGGCAGCATATGATCAGGCTATCACTGATTATGATAATGCGAAAGCTGAGGCAGAAAGACTCAGAGGTCTTGCTAACGGTGCAATTGAAGACCTTGACGAAGCAATAGGATTAGCAAATGAGAAGATTCAGGCTGCAGAGACTCTTAAGGGAGAACTTCAGACTGAGTACAATAATAAGAAGTCTGCTTATGAGACAGCAAAAAATGCGAGAGACGTTTATGCGGGTCAACTTGCAACTGCTCTTTCTAATTATACAAACTATAAGAATGATGCATTAAGAGACTACGCTACAGCCAAGGCCGACTTTGCTAAGCTTACCGGATACATTGATGCACTTGATACTACAAATGCTTTCCAGACTCTTCTCGAATATGACGCGGATGCGAAGGCTATCTACGATAAAGAGAATCCTAAGGAAGGCGAGACTGTTACGTCTCAGGAACTCTTTGAGACAATCCTTGAGCATTACTACTTCAAGCAGGTAGTTACTACCGCTAAGAGCAGCAAACATGTTGTAGATGGCGAGAATAGTTTCTATGTTCTCCTTGATGCTGATGGAAAAGAAATCAAGGATGAGGACGGAAATGTAATCCGCATCAACTATAAAAAAGATGAGAATAATGCAGGAAGAATCATCATTTACGATGTAACTCGCACCGACTGGCAGGAAGTTAAGGCCGGTAATGATCTTATCGCTAAGAAAGAAAACGGCGTATGGACCACAACTGAAGCATATACTGCTAGAAACAAGGCAGATGCTACCGCTCCTGTATACAAGGAGAAGAACGCAAATAATGAAGATGTATTCGTTGTATATGATAAGACAAAGGATGTAACTTACACATCTGATTTCACTGAGGATGCGGATCATAAGATCACAGATGCTACAGAAAAAGTATCGTATATTTATGATGCGAAGAAAGGGCAACTCATTAAAGAAGTAAGAAATGAGGTTACCACAACTCATTATATGGGTACGACACTTTCTACTGGCAAGGTTGACGTTAATGAAGTTGTTACAATTGCTGATGTCCTTGATAGAGACCAGGCTTTGCAGGCATATAAAGACTCTCTTAAAGAAGCGTTAAGAACAAGGAAAAATACTGAAGAAGGTAAGAATGACTGTCTCCGTATCAATGGTCATGACTATGATACTGAAGAAGCTATCCAGAATGCTAGTGAAACTGATCTTAACTTTGATCCTACAGAACGTAGTGATTATCTTCAGGATGGATTTACGGTACATGCTAGCTTTACAAAGCTGTACACTGAAGAGGATATAGTTAGCCTGGATGGATATGCTAGTAGTCCTGAAGACGCGAAGAGAAATGCTAAAGTGATATACAGTAGTTATTCTAAGCGAGATTGGGCCGAAGATGCATATGATTATGTAGTTACTTATCCTGCAGATTCGTATGGATACGCACAGCTTGTAGATGTAGATAGGAAAGCGTATGTATATAATGTTTCGACACCGACTCCTCTTAAAGCTGTTGATGGTAAAGACTTTAAAGTTTATGAACTCGGCTCAGATGACGAAAAAGCTGCCAGAGATGGAGATGTAATGTATGGTCGTTACGAGAGTCATACTAACAGATATGGAGAAACTTATTACACGTATGAAGTAGTAGTTGCTAAGAATCAAAGTTATATTGAGCTGGTTAAAGAAGAAAGAAAAGGTCATTATTCCGGTATTATGGGATTGGGTCGCTGGAAATGGGATGAGACTGAGGCACAGTTTAGAGCAAGAGTTGCAGCACTTGGACAGATTCAGAAAACTGAAGGCAACACAATTTATTATATCCCGCAGGAGGGTTTAGGTTCAGCAGGTACTTTTGTTGAGGTAGAGAATAAGAACTTATATGATTCTATAAACAGCAAGTTTAAGGATGCGAACGGAAATGCAATCGAGACAGTTGCTGGAACAGCGCTTTCAAAGGCGGAAATGAATCAATTAGGTGCGACCTATAATAATGTAGTTCTTGATCCTGATAATGAAAGAAGAGTATCAGTTAAGTCAGATAGTTTTAATGTAACAGGTCTTACTAAGCATTATACCGGAGAAAAAGTTACATTCTACGGATATAATGCTAAGGACTTCCAGTTCGTTAACTTTACAACCGAGGACGTTTTGGTTAAGCATGGTGATGTTTCAAAGAGCGAGCTTACTCCTACTGATCATCATTCCTACGCAGATGATTACTCTGATGCAATCGTAGAAGCAAACAGAACCGAAAAGGTCGGCAAGTTTGTTGATGATAATATCAACTCCGTTAACGAGCAGAACGAAGCAATTACCACATACAACAATCAGGTACAGTCTCTCGTTGATAAGATTGCTTCCACCAAGTCTAAGGCTGATGCTTATGCAACAGAGCTTGCAGGTCTCGAGAAGGAGCTTAATAAAATTAAATGCGAAGCTGAAATCGCCGCAGTTAATAGAGATACAGAGGTAAGGGATCTTCAGAATAAGATTGATGCCGTTCAGACCAATATTAATGGCTTGAAGGGTAAGATGGAAACTCTTGAGACTGCAAGAAAAGACATTGCGAAAGTAGTTAACGAAAACTATACTGCGCATAATGGCAATCAGTATAAGGCTAGTGATTATGCTTCAGCAACTGCTAAACTTGCAGATGCACTTGGCAAACTCGAGAAACTTGAACTTGGCGCAGGTTACAGTACTGATGCTTATACACAGTATGTAAATGGCGTTGGTTATAAGAATCTTGCACTCAAGACAGATTCCGCACGTGGAGATTTTGTTGGTCTTGTTTCAGTATCCTATGAGGATCTTACCGAGGTTAACGACAAGGAAGCTGAATTCAACAAGAAGGATATCGATAAGTCCGGTGATCAGACAGTTACAACTAAGGATACTACCGACGAAGATATCAGCGCTACAACTCCTACTGATGATTTGCTGAAAGATGAAGTTAAGGTTGAGATAGGCAGTTATGTGGCTCCTGAAGAAGATCCTGTCACTCCTTACATCCCTTCAGCCGATGTAACACCTGTAGCTGATACTACTCCTGCAGAAGAAGCAGCACCTGCACCCGCAGCAGAGCCCGCAGCAGAAGCACCCGCTCCCGAAGCTGAGGCACCTGTAGCTGAAGCAGCTCCCGCAGCTCCCGCTCCTGCACCTGCAGCTCCTGCAGCACCTGCACCCGCTCCCGCTCCTGCAGCTCAGGCAGCAGAGGCTGAGGCTCCTGTAGATACAGTAGAGACCGCAGAGATCCCTGATGAGGATACCGCTAAGGCTGATGCTCCCGAAGAGACAACCGAAATCGGTGACGAGGATACCGCTAAGGCAGCAGCTCCTACCCAGGAAATGGATGATGAGGATACTCCTCTTGCAGCACTTCCTGAGGCAGCTAAGCTTAACTGGTGGTGGTTACTCCTCCTCCTTGTATTCGGTACTTCAGGCGCAGAGATGTACAGAAGACATCTTGTAAAGAAGAACGCATCCAAGAACAACGACACCACAACCGGTAGCGACAAATAAGATTAACTGATACGGATTAAGATTCATATCTCAATTCCCGGCCCCCTCCTTTCACAAGGAGGGGGCCATTATTATAGGCAGGAAAAAGCCGGATCCGGGCGGTGCAATAAGTCTTTCTTGACAAGTCATAAGTTCTTGCTAAAATATAATTAACTAAAACATATTTTAGTAAACTGAAATTTAGCAAGGAGTCGAGGATATGTTTGTTGGAAGAAAAAACGAGCTCAGTGTTCTTGAAGACACATACCGTAAGCCTGGATTTCAGATGACCGTCATATATGGCCGTCGAAGGATCGGAAAATCACGTTTAATAACAGAATTTATCAAAGATAAAAAGGCGTCTTATTATGTAGCAAGTAAGACCTCCATAGAGGACAACGTGAAAAAATGGTCTTCTCAGTTGATAGCAGATCTTGCTACGAGCGTCGAGGGCTTATTTTTTGCTGATCTGGAGGCTTTTTTCCGTTTTGTTGGTAACCTTGCGGATAGAGAGAAGATAATCATTGCACTCGATGAAATCCCTTATATTGCCGAAGCAGATGATTCTTTTTTATCAAGGTTTCAGGTTGCAGTGGATACGATATTTTCATCTAAGAATATCTATCTGATCATTTGCGGTTCCGCGATCAGCTTTATGGAAAAAGAAATCTTAAGCGAGAAAAGCCCGTTGTTTGGAAGGCGGACAAATCAGATTTTTTTACGGCCCTTTAATTATATTGAATCTGCGGAGTTTGTTCCGAAGTATACAACCGAAGAGAAAGCGATCGTATATGGTGTTACGGGCGGAGTGGCAAAATATCTGACGCTTTTTGATGATAAGCGTTCTTTGGACGACAATCTGATCACTAATTTCTTTACACCATCGGGATACTTGTATGAGGAACCGACGAATCTTCTTACGCAGGAGTTCAGATCCATCAACACGTACAATACTGTTATCGAAGTATGTGCCGGCGGGGCTAATAAAGTAACCGAAATCGCGGACAAGGCGCATATTACGACAGCGACCCTATCGTATGTCTTGAAGAGTCTGGATACAGTGGGCATTATTTCAAAGCTCACGCCCATGACCGAAAAAGAAAACAACCGGCGAAGTGTCTACGAGGTAACTGACAGCATGTATCGGTTATGGTATTCCTTTGTTCCGGGTGCGAGAGCTGCAATAGAGATGGGTCGTGGCGAGGTCTTTTATAAAAACTACGTAAAAGATAAGCTTCATTCTTTTATGGGTAAAGTATTTGAAGAAATGTGCAGGTATTATACCTTGTCACAGGGATTGGACGGCAAGCTGAACTGTCTTGTTACAAATGCGGGAAGCTGGTGGGGCTCGGGACATGATCATATACCTACGGACATTGATGTAGTTGGGATCGATGATGCCAATAAAAAGGCGGTACTCGGAGAGTGCAAGTTCAAAAATGAAGTAATCGATAAAGAAGTATACGAAGCGCTGATGGACAGACGCGGCCTTATTGACAAGCGTTATGAAGAAGTGCAGTTTTTATTATTCTCTTTAACCGGCTTTTCAAAATGGGTAAAAGAAAATGCCCATCCGGACAAGGTCAGACTTGTTACGTTGGAAGAGTTATATGATTAAAAGGTTGCGGATACACACATTATCTCAATTTCTGACCCCTTCCTGATAAAGGAAGGGGCTCTTTTTGTGTAAACAAATCTTGTAATTGTTTATTAAGGCAACTCAAATAGCAAATAAATACTTAAAATTATAGAAATACATATATAATTTAAAAAAATTGAACCGTTTTCTGAGAGCAGCCTAACAATGCATTTGAATACCTTTCAAAGTATCGGGAGGAGCTTACGTTGAGTTTGCAAGCGATGGAGTTTATTTTTAAAGGGAGGAGTGCCTCTTGCGAGGCAGCTGATCATTCTGGATATGCTGCAGGCACTCTTTGACTTCCGCTAGCTATTACAATCCATCCCAGAACTTTGTGACAGCCTCGGATACATTGTCGGCGTTGACTACCTGATAGTTCATCCATTCCCTTGGGAAGAGGTCTCGGTAGCCACGCTGCAGGAAGCGTTCGTCAAGGAGTGCCACGATGCCTGTGTCCTGCTCGGTACGGATCACGCGGCCGGCGGCCTGGAGCACCTTGTTCATGCCGGGGTATTTGTAGGAGTAGTCGTATCCGCTGTCGCCTTCTTCGTCAAATTGGGACTTCATGAGCTCACGTTCAAGGCATACCTGA
>JAEEGL013480590.1_pt1 | contig 11160 bp, 8 predicted proteins | sample 9134231 | NCBI WGS metagenome assembly JAEEGL01 (sample SAMN16246548, study PRJNA631951) | gut metagenome | biome: gut microbiome; feature: rumen; material: fiber-attached | host: Bos | place: Iran: Karaj | collected 2018-10
GGTTGAGCGCGTATTAACGTTAATGGATCAAGAAAAACTTTCGCCGAAAGAAGCAGCCGTTAAAGCGATGGAACAAGTGTCTTCGGCAATTGTTGCAACGACGCTTGTTCTGCTTGCGATTTTCGTGCCGATTGCATTTATCGGCGGTATTACCGGTAAAATTTATCAGCAATTTGCCATTGCGATTTCGTTTGCCGTAACGTTTTCATCGGTTAACGCTTTGACATTATCTCCGGCGCTGTGCGCAACAATTTTACGTCCGCTGAAACCGGCGACATACGGTCCGCTCTTATGGTTTAACAAACTCGTTGATAAAAGCCGTAACAAATATTTGGCGATTGTCGGCTATATCGCGCGCAAGGTCAGTGTTATCGGTCTTATTTTAGGACTTTTATTTGCGATGAATTTACTCTTCTTTAAGTTAAGCCATACAAGCTTTATTCCGCCGGAAGACCAAGGTGTTATTTTAGCAAACGTTCAATTGCCCGAAGGAGCGACACAACCCCGAACGGACAAAGTCATGCACGAAATTATTCCGATTATGAAACAAGAAAAAAGCGTGGATTCGGTGATGGATATTATCGGATTTTCGATGCTTTCCGGACAGGGTGAAAACGTCGGTATGGGTGTTATTCACTTAAAGCCGTGGAATAAACGTAAGAAAAAAAGTGAATATTCAACAAATATTTTAAACCGAATTAAAGCGCGTTTAGCTTCGGTTCCCGAGGCGGATATTAACCTGTTCGAATTTCCGGCAATTCCGGGCTTGGGCGCGACAGGCGGCATGGATTTCAGGCTTCAATCTCTCTATTCATCTGATCCGAAAGCTTTGGAAACAGTTGTTAAAAGTTTTGTCGGGCGAGTTAATATGTTACCTGAAATAATGTATGCATATTCAACTTATACCGCCGCCACCCCGCATGCCCACATCGAAATAGATAAAGAAAAAGCAGAGGTTATGAAAGTTTCGATTTCATCTATTTATTCTGTTCTGCAAAACTATTTAGGTTCGGGTTATGTTAACGATATTAACATCGGCACGCAGGTCAACAAGGTAATGATTCAGGCCGATTGGGATTATCGAAAAGATATTGAAAGTATCAAAAAGCTTTATGTTCCGAGCAACAACGGAAACATGGTTCCGCTGGGAAGCTTGATTACGGTTGAGATGATTCAGGCACCGCGCAGTTTGGATCGTTACAATCAATTTCCGGCGGCGACCATCACGGCAATGACCAAACCCGGTGTATCAAGCGGTCAGGCGATGGAAGCGATGGAAAAATTGGCCGAAAAAGCATTGCCGAGCGGTTACAGCTATGAGTGGTCAACAATGAGCTATCAAGAAAAGAAAAACAGCGGGCAGGTCGGCCTTTTAATTGCTTTGGCCGTCTTGTTCGGCTATCTGTTTTTGGTAGCCCAATACGAGAGTTGGATGTTGCCTGTTTCGGTTTTAAGTTCGGTATTGGTAGCTATGCTCGGCGCATTTTTCGGTGTTTTAATTTCAGGCTTATCACTGAGTATTTATGCCCAATTAGGTCTGATATTGCTTGTCGGTTTGGCTTCTAAAAATGCAATTTTAATTGTCGAATTTGCACGTGATGAACGAGCCAAAGGTTTATCAATTGATAAAGCGGCAACAATTGCGACAAAAGAACGTTTCAGAGCCGTTTTGATGACCGCGTTTACGTTTATTTTAGGCGTTTTCCCGTTAATCGTGGCGTCAGGTGCAGGTGCTTCAAGCCGTGTGGCAATCGGTGTGCCGGTTTTCTATGGAATGCTTATCGGAACAGCCGGCGGCCTGATTGTTATTCCGCTTTTGTATGTTTTGTTCCAGACAATAACGGAAAGACACACAAAGAAATAAATAAAAAAAAAGAGGCTTGAAAAAAAGCCTCTTTTTCTATCGCCTTAATAGCTTCTGGCATAAATCACATCAAGTGTTGCGTCTTCACCGGTAAGCAAACATTTGCCTTTCGTGCCGCTTTGGTCAAAGGGCAGACAGCGGATGGTAATTTTCATCTCTTTTAAGATTTCTTCCGTTTCCGCTTTGCCGTTCCACTTGCCGCGAACAAAAGCCACTTTCCCTTGTTTGCCGTCTTCAATCCACTCATTTTGGTTTGAAAAATAAGCTTTGAACTCTTCAGGTGTTTTAATATCTTCCCTGATATTTAAGTCCATACGCTTTTTGGCGCGATTAAATAATTCTTGTTGAATCTTTTCGAGTCTCTTGGCAACAGAATTGATAAATTCTTCTTTTGAAATGATTTCTTTTTCACCGATTGTCAAACGTTCTTTGACCATCAATCCGCCGTTTTCGACATCACGAGGACCGATTTCGCAAACAATCGGCGCACCTTTTCTGGTCCACTCCCAAAACTTATCAACGCTTTGTTTGTTGCGTTTATCGATTTTGACACGGATTTTTTCACCAAACGGCATTTGCTTTTTAAGCTCTATCGCCATTTCGTTGATATAAGCCATTACCTTTTCTTCGTCCTCGGCCTTTTTAATCACCGGAACCAAAATCACCTGATACGGTGCAATCCTCGGCGGAACAACCATACCTTCATCATCGGCGTGTGTCATAATGACCCCGCCGATTAAACGTGTTGATACCCCCCAAGATGTTGTATAAGCAAACTCAGGTTTGTTTTCTTTATTGATAAAACTGATGTTTGCAGACTTTGCAAAATTTTGCCCCAAAAAGTGAGATGTGCCGGCTTGCAAGGCTTTGCCGTCCTGCATCATTGCTTCAATGCAATAGGTATCAACTGCGCCCGGAAATTTATCATATTCCGGCTTAACACCTTGTATGACAGGCATCGCTAAAAATTCTTCACTTGTTTTGCGATAAACTTCTAACATACGCTTTGTCTCTTCTTCAGCTTCTTTGGCAGATGAATGTGCCGTGTGCCCTTCCTGCCATAAAAATTCGCGTGTTCGCAAAAACAAACGCGGACGCATTTCCCATCTGACAACATTTGCCCATTGATTAATAAGAACCGGCAAATCACGATAAGATTTAACCCACTTTGAAAAAGAGTCGGCAATAATTGTTTCACTTGTCGGACGAACGATTAACGGCTCTTCAAGCTCACCGGCAGGTTGTAATGTGCCGTCGACTTGAGCCAATTTCGAATGAGTAACGACAGCCATTTCTTTGGCAAAACCTTCGACATGCTCTGCTTCTTTTCTGAAAAACGAAATCGGAATAAACATTGGAAAATAAGCATTTTCATGATCTGTTTCTCTGAATTCGACATCCATCAAATCGCGAATTCTTTCCCATATTCCATAGCCCCAAGGTTTAATAACCATACACCCCGGAGAAACGGAATTTTCAGCCATATCTGCTTCTGCAACAACGCATTGATACCATGCCGGATAATTTTCAATTCTTTTCGTTTTCAGTGTCATATTTTTATTCCTCTTTTTAAGCGCGAAGTTCGCCGCCTGTATTTTTATTTACATTAACAATTACTTTGTTCATCAAGTTTTCAATATCTTTATCGGTAAATGTCTGTTCTTTTGGTTGAAAAACAACCGAAATCGCCACAGACTTTTTGTTTTCAGGCAAATTGTCGCCTTCATAAAGGTCAAACAAGCGAACATCCGTGATATAATTTCTGTCGGCATTTTTCGCCGCCGCCATAAGATTTGCTGCGGTGACGTTTGCATCAACAACAAAAGCCAGGTCTTTAACGACGGGTTGAAAAGCCGAAAGTTCAAGTTTCTTTTTAGATTTATCGGCGCTGTTTCTCGGCAGAGGAATATTGTCAATATAAACCTCAAAAGCTTGAGCGCGAGTTTTTAAACCGAACTTTTTAATCACATTCGGATGCAGTTCTCCGAAATAAGCCAAAACATTTTTACCCAAACGAATTGTGCCGCTGCGTCCGGGATGATAATAAGCCGGTGCATCGGTTGTAATTTGAGGGTTTTCAAAAGGTCCCTTGCATGCACCGATGACAGCCAAAGCATCAGCCTTAACATCAAACAAATCAAAAGATCTGCTGGTTTTGTTCCAATCTTTATCGGAAGTCAAACCTGCTCTGACACCTGCCGCCACGGTTAATTGCTCTTTAGGGTGGCGTCCGTAAAATTCAGGACCGATTTCAAACAGAGAAAGATTTGAATAACCTCTGGAAATGTTGTTTTTGGCAGCAATTAAAAGGTTTGGCAAAATAGAAGGACGCATTTCGTTTAATTCTGCCGAAATCGGATTGGCAAGCAAAACGGTATCCTGCTGGTTGGGTTTATGAAAAACGTCGGCCAGTTTTGAATCTGTAAAGCTCCATGTAACCGTTTCATACATGCCGCGTTCCGCAAGCTCGTGTTTTGCCGTAACAATTCTTTGCTGAGCCGGACTTAATGTTTGAGTCGGGAGCTGGTTATACGGCAAACTCAAAGCTTCTATTTTATCAAGACCGATCATGCGGATAATTTCTTCAATTAAATCTTGTTCACATTCAATATCACCGCGCCAAGAGGGTGAAACAGCTTTAATTTTGTCGCCTTCAACAGACGTTTTAAAACCGAGACTGTTTAAAATTTCAATAATTTTTTGTTCTTCTACTTCAATGCCGGCAAAAGTTTTCATTCTTGACGGGCGAATATAAGCAACTTGATCGGGCGTGTTTTCATCGCCTTCAACCATAATATCCGAGGCCTCTCCGCCGCAAATTTCCAAAATAAGCGAAGTCGCATAATCAGAACCTAAAACATTTGATTTCGGATCGACCCAACGTTCATAACGATAACGGGAATCAGATTCAATGCCGAATTTACGCCCCGTTCGTGCAATACAGGCAGGCTTAAACAAAGCGCATTCCAAGAAAACATTTTTGGTGTTTTCCGAGCAACCTTTTTGAAGACCGCCCATAATACCGCCCAAACATTCGATACCTTCATCATCGCAAATGCCAAGCGATAAATCGTCCAAATCATATTCTTTTTCATCTAAAGCGACAAAGTGCTCTTTATCATGACACATTCTGACTTGAATGTCGCCTTTAATTGTATCCGCATCAAAAACATGCAACGGGCGCGCCAAATCATAGTTGATATAGTTTGTAATATCAACAAGCGGTGAAATAGATCTTAAACCGATTGCCGTTAAACGATCTCTCATCCATTTCGGTGTTTGGCGGGTGTTGTCAACATTTTTGATATATCTGCCGACATAGGTCGGGCACTCGTTTTTGCAGTTAACTTTAACTTTAATCGGGCTTTCGAAAGTGCCTTTGATTTTCTTAATTTCAAGCGGTTTTAATGTTCCGAGACCGGCAGCGGCCAAATCACGTGCAACACCTCTGACGCCCAAACATTCTGCTCTGTTCGGCGTAATGGATATTTCAATGACCGGATCAATATTTAAAACATCGGCCGCATCAACCCCGACAGGTGTATCGGAAGGCAGTTCAATAATGCCGCTGTGATCTTCGCCGATGCAAAGCTCTTTTTCGGAACACATCATCCCGAAACTTTCAACACCTCTGATTTTGCCGACTTTCAGGATTTCATTGTAGCAGGGGATATTTGTTCCGACCGGTGCAAAAATGCCTATCATGCCTTCTTTCACATTCGGTGCGCCGCAAACAACCTGCAATTTTTCTTTTCCCGTATCGACATCCATTAAATGAAGGTGGTCAGAATCCGGATGCATCCGCACATTTTGAGCCTTTGCCGTGATAAAACCTTTCAGATTTTCGGCAGGATTATAAACTTCTTCAACTTCCAAACCGATTCTTGTAAGTGTTTCGACAATCGTACTTAAGTCGGCGGTTGTTTCTAAGTGTTCTTTTAACCAAGAAAGTGTTAATTTCATCGTGTTTGTCCTCCGTTACCCGATAAGCCGCCGGTCATTGATGAAAAATCAAGTGGGGCAAAGCCATAGTTTTTAAGCCATCTGACATCTGATTCGAAAAAGGTGCGCAAATCAGGAATACCATATTTAAGCATGGCAAGTCTGTCTATTCCGAGACCGAATGCAAAACCCTGATATTCATCAGGATCAATGCCGCCGGCTCTTAAAACATTCGGATGAACCATGCCGCAACCCAAGATTTCAAGCCAGTCGTTACCCGCACCGACTTTAAGTTCCGTTTTTGTTTTTAAACATCCGATATCCATCTCTGCCGACGGTTCCGTAAACGGAAAATACGACGGACGATAACGAACCGGAATATCATCAAGTTCGAAAAACGCTTTAACAAAATCATACAAACATCCTTTCAGATGTGCCATTGTTGTTGTCTTATCAATCACCAAGCCTTCAAGCTGATGAAACATCGGCGTATGCGTTGCGTCCATATCCGAACGATAGGTTCGGCCGGGGGCAATAATGCGGATCGGAGGTTTTTTTACCTCCATTGTTCTGATCTGTATGCCGGATGTTTGAGTGCGCACAACATACGCATCTTCCATATCAAAAGGTTTATCTGATGCCTGAGCAACATAAAATGTGTCTTGCATTTGTCGTGCGGGATGGTTTAACGGCATATTTAAAGCATTAAAGTTATGAAACTGATCTTCAATATCAGGGCCTTCGGCAACTTCAAAACCCATTGTTCCGAAAATGGCAATCACTTCTTCAAAAATTTTAGAAACGGGATGAATACGCCCTTGCGTTTCGGGACGGCAAGGCAAAGTCACATCCACTTTTTCGTTTTGAAGTTTTGCATTCAAAGCTTCATCATCAAGAACGGTTTTTCTTTTGAGCAACGCCTCTTCAATGGTTGTTTTCATCAAATTGAGCTGTTTTGCCGTTTCAATACGTTCTTCTTGAGCCATTGTTCCCAAAATTTTCATGGCTTCGGTGATAGAACCTTTTTTGCCGAGCGCCGAAACTCTGATTTCGTCAAGCTGTTTTAAATCGGCAGCTTCGGCAATTTGCCCTAAAATTTTACATTCCAAATCTTTCATGTTTTCCATCACAATTTCCTCTAAACATAAAAAGAGCCATCTTGATCTGCCAAGATAACTCTTTTTAACTTAAATGACTTTTTACTTCTTATTTATTAAGAGCTGCTTTGGCAGAATCGACAAGCTTAGCAAAAGCTTTGGGCTCTTTCAAAGCGATATCAGCGAGAACTTTACGGTCAAGTTCAATACCGGCTTTGATAAGCCCGCTGATAAATCGAGAATAAGTCATATCATGCAAACGTGTGGCTGCGTTGATGCGTTGAATCCACAAAGCGCGGAAACTTCTCTTTTTCGCACGGCGATCACGGTATGCATATTGCAAACCTTTTTCAACCTTTTCAACAGCAACTCTGAAAACGTTTTTATTGCGACCTCTGTAACCTTTCGCCATATCCAAAATTTTTTTATGACGGGCTGAAGCGATCATACCTCTTTTCATACGTGACATAACAAATCCTCCTTATAAATACGGTAAAAACTTTTTAACAATTTGAACATCAGACTCGTTCAAGAGAGAAGTCCCTCTGGCGTGTCTTTTCATTTTTGTGCCTTTGTTAAAGAGGAGGTGTCTTTTAAAAGCAGCATTCTTTTTAATTTTTCCGGTACTTGTCACGCTGAAGCGTTTTTTCGCGGAACTTTTTGTTTTTAATTTCGGCATTTTATCCTATTCCTTTATAAAAATGGATTAATATTCAAGCAGTCAGGCATGCCATTTAGCCCGAACCGCCAACTGACAAAAACAACCTTATACACCATTTTTCTCAGAAATCAAGAGTTTTTTTAATTATTTTTAAACGAAAGTGTAAAGAAAAAAGGAACCTTAAATTTTGACGATTTTTATTAAAGAAGGGCATCAAAAATTTGCTTAAAAATCAATTAACTCTAAAAAATCAAAATAAAAAAAAGCAGCCGATAAAGGCTGCTTTGATAAATAGACGTTTGTTTTACCAACTGTGTGTGTCCGGAGCTCGCCCGCCCATTGCTTCCAAAGCGGCAGCCGTACGGTCCTTTTCTTGTTGAAGCTCGCTTTCTCTGAGCTGTTTTTCGCGATATTTTGAAATAACAATACCTTCACTTGTTAAGGAAAGGCGATAATCGGCATCTTTGAGCGGCGGTTTTTTGCTGTCTTGAAGACGACGATCTTCGGTGCGAACACGCATCAATTCCTGAACGGCGGAGTTTTCGAGCAACGTTTTGCGTCCCTCGCGCTTGTCTTCGGCAATTTGCTTGTTGTTGACGTATCTTTTAACCGCATCCGAAGCCATGAAAGCATCAAATGCTCTTCTTTCGATGGGGCGTAACGCAACTCTCATTTTCATGATTTCGATTTTTTCGTTTTTATGGTCACCGCCTTCCCAGTTCAAGCTTTCTTTATAAGCTTCCGGTGTGGAAAGGGTGCCGTCGCGATTTTGAATAAGTGCCATTTCTTTATCTCCTTAAAAATTATCCGATACTCTATTTATAACATTATTTGTCTAAAATGGCAAGTTTTTTTTTAATTTTTAGCGTTTTTTTTTTTAATATTATCGACAGATTGAAAAAAAAGAGTGGATTTTTTGTTTCAATAAAATAATATGGGCATATATCAAGTTATGTTTTATAAGGATAAATACAATGGTTAATATGTATAAAGGCGCTATGGTGTCTGTGTTAACGGTTTTTTTATGGGCTGTTTCAAACATCTTTTTGCGTTACAGCTTGTTGGCGCACGGTTGTAATCAGTTTGCAATAGCCTGTTCAAATATTTTATTCAGCGGTTTGGCTTTGATTGTTATCGGCGGACGAAACACGAATGTCAAAGAAATTGTAACGAACTATCAAACGTGGGTTTTCGGTGCGTTGCAAATTTTCAGAAACCTTTTTATGTTAATGGCTTTTGTATATATTTCTTCAACTCAGGCCAATTTGCTCGGTAATGTCGAAATTATTTTCTCGGTTTTGCTCGCATGGATGATTTTTAAAAGACGCCCGGGTTCAATTGACTTTGTGGCAATGGTATTTATCTTGTTCGGCTGCTTTATTTTGGTGGCGGATTTGCCGATGGATACGGCGATTAAGGCAGTTATTTTCGTTGTCATTTCTGCGCTTTTGAATAACGCACGAACCATTTTTGCGGAAGTTCATCATGACAATAAGGCAAATATGAGTATTCGTGACAGATTAAGCTTCACGGGTTGGGTTTTATTTGTGAGCGCAATCACCTTAATGATTGTGTCGGCCTTGTTAGGCGCCATCGTGATGTTCTTGCCCGAAAGTTTCTTAAACACCTTCAAGTTCTTAAAATTATTGCCGATACCTTCGGAATATATTGCGCCGAACAATCTTCTTTGCGGTCTTATTAACGGCGTATGTTTTTATGCGGCTTCCATGTATTGCTATTTATATGCTGTCAGCTTGTCAAACAGCGAATATTTTATGATGTTCCGCTCAACGCAAGCCTTGTTCACATATTTTGTTGAAGTCATCGCCGGCGCCTTTGCCCTGTTGCCGAAACTTTCTTTTTCATCAATCGACTGGTTTGCTGCCGTGACGATTATGTTAAGCTCGGCGTGTATGGTCTTGATGCGCACCAAGCGCGGACAGATGCTTCAGATGATGATTAATCAAGCTTTTAAGAAATAAGAAAAAAGCCTCTCAAATGAGAGGCTTTCTTTTTAAGGAAGCAACGGAGACCAGGCCGGATCGGATGCCTCGGCCGGTGTTACAACCAAACGCTCGTTATAACCCGTCACATCAATGGTATACAGCTTAACGGGTGCGGCACGGTTGCCGGAGCTGCGGTCTTGTTTGAAAAACATCAAAACGCGGCCGTTCGGTGACCATGTCGGTCCTTCAACAAGCCAGCCGCTTGCCAAAACGCGCTCGCCGCTTCCGTCCGGGTGCATCACGCCGATATAAAATTCGCCGCCTGCCATTTTGGTGAAAGCAATATAATCGCCTCGCGGAGACCAAACCGGTGTGGCATATTTGCCCCTGCCGAAACTGATACGCTCAACATTTGAGCCGTCGGCGTCCATCACATAAAGTTGCTGATTGCCGCCTCTGTCAGAGTTAAAGACAATCTTTTCGCCGTCGGGAGAATATGAAGGAGACGTGTCAATTGCCGGATGTTTCGTAAGTTGACGAGTCGATTTGTGCCTTAAATCCATTTCATAGATTTCGGTGTTGCCTTTTGCGGCAAACGAGAGCAAAACCTTAGAACTGTCGGGTGAAAAGACGGGAGCAAAGGTCATGCCGGGGAAGTTGCCGAGCAATTCCTGTTTTCCCGATTCAATGTCTAAAATGTAAACCTTCGGTGTTAAGCCCGAAAACGAAATGTAGGTTACTTTTTGCATATTCGGCGAAAAACGCGGTGTTAAGGCCATGGCGGCGCCTGATGTTAAAAACTTGTGATTTTCGCCGTCTTGATCCATAATGGCCAAACGTTTCACGCGTTTTGTTGCCGGACCGCTTTCCGAAACATAAACAATACGCGTATCAAAATAGCCCTTATCACCGGTCAGGCGCTCATAAATATCATCTGCAATAATGTGCGAGATACGACGCCAGTTTTCTTTGGTGGTGGTATAAGATTGTCCCTGAAGCTGATCGCCCGTGAAAGCGTCCCACAAGCGAAATTCAACTTTAAGCTGCCCGTTTTCCGTTTCGCTGATGGCGCTTTGAACGAGGGCTTGAGCCTTAATGGCGCGCCAATCGTTAAAATTCGGGCGCTGATCAATCGAATCTAAATCTTCAATATAGCTTGCTTCGTCAATAATTCTGAACAAACCGCTGCGTTCCAAGTCGGCTAAAATAACGTTTCTGATTTTGGAAGCATAAGAGCCGACACCGAACAGCTGACCCAAGGCGTTTGTATGCGTAATCATACGTGGAATGGCAATCGGCATAGGTTCGCGCATGGCTCCGTTAATATCAATTTCAAGCTCGGCATTTGCGGGCAGAGCAAAGAAACACAACAAAGCAAAAAGAAAATGTTTGATTTTCATGGTATATCCTTAAATTAAAAATTACGATTAAGCGGATTCTAAAACAATATTCTTAAGATTCAATTAGCATTTGACATTTTTTTATTTTTATTTATTCTTGGGGCAAGGAAAATTCAATGGAAATAAAAGAATTTAAACAACAGTTGAAACCTTATGGCGCATTGATAGGGTTTGATTTCGGAACAAAAAGATTGGGCGTTGCAGTGTCGGATATGATGCGCATGGTCGCCACCTCATATAAAATTATTGA
>JAEEGL013869043.1_pt1 | contig 11160 bp, 8 predicted proteins | sample 9134231 | NCBI WGS metagenome assembly JAEEGL01 (sample SAMN16246548, study PRJNA631951) | gut metagenome | biome: gut microbiome; feature: rumen; material: fiber-attached | host: Bos | place: Iran: Karaj | collected 2018-10
ACTTCAACGACACGCGCCGCAAGTCGACTCAAGACGCCGGCCGTATCGCGGGCCTCAACGTCATCAGCATCATCAACGAACCGACGGCCGCGGCCCTCACTTACGCGTGGCATCGCGGCGAACTTGGACGCACCGACAGTACCGCCAAACACCGCATTCTGATCTACGACCTCGGGGGCGGCACGTTCGACTCGACCGTCGTTGAATACAGCGCGACGAACTTCCACGTCGTCTCGACCGACGGCGACGTCAAATTGGGCGGCGTCGACTGGAACGACCGACTCGCCGACTACGTCTGCGAAAAATTCAAGGAAAAGCACGGCGTCAACCTGCAGCAATTCCCGAAGACGATGCAGATTCTGCGAAACGACTGCGACGTCGCGAAGATCCAACTCACGACCCGCGAGCAGACCACGATTACCTGCCGTCACGAAGGGATGTCGGTTTCCGTTCCGATTACGCGCCAGCTCTTCGAGGAGCTTACCTACGACCTCCTTCAGCGCACCGCCGATACGACGGAATTCGTCATTCAGCAGGCGAATCTGAAGTTCTCCGATCTCGACGCCGTCGTTATGATCGGCGGTTCGACCCTCATGCCGCAGGTTCCCGCGATGCTCGAGCGCGTTACGGGGCTCGTTCCCTATCGCAATCCCGACCTCGACCCGCACACCGCAGTCGCGCGCGGCGCCGCCATTCACGCGGCTATTCTCGAAGCGCAGCACAATCAGAACACGAAACTTGACGAACGCGTCCGCAAGATGCTCGTCAACGTTCGCGAGGAAGACGTCAACTCTCACGGGCTCGGCATCGTCGCGGCGGATAAGAACAAGCAGCCGATCAATCACATTATGATTCCGCGCAATACGACGCTGCCATTCTCGATCTCCAAGACATTCCAGACCACCAAGGACGGCCAGACGCGCATCAGCGTTCAGGTCATGGAAGGGGACGCCCCGGATCCGACCGCGTGCGCCCTGCTTGGCAAATGCCGCATCGTCGGGCTGCCGGAAAATATGCCCAAGGGAACGCCGGTCGAAGTTACGTACTCCTTCGATAAGGTCGGCCGCATCTCCGTTTCCGCGCGTGAAAAGCTCACCAATAAGGAAGCTAATATTGAGATTGAACGCCGCGGCGTCTTGACCGAAGCCGAAGTCGAAAAGTTCATTCGTCTTGCCGACGAATACTCGATCGAATGACGCCGTTCGGAAGAAGTCGGCGTTTTGCGCGACACGCGTGAAACACAATTCAACGTCGGCGCGTCTAAATTGGCGCGTCGGCGTTTTTGCGCCCCGGAGTTTCGCCGGGCGCGTTTTAGTAATCTTTTTTTCGGTACGTTAAGGTGGACGGATGCGTATTTTTCTTACGACGGTCGTCGTCGGGATCCTTTTAGGGTTCGGAGTAGGATACGGTATCGGCGAGATTCAGTCGCGTCAAATGGCGTGGAATCCCTCGCTAGAGATCAATAAAGGCGTCGAGCTCTCGAAAGTCGGAAAAGAAGCGCCGGAGCCGGCGGCAGAGCCCTCCTCGGAGAAGTCTGCGGCCGCCAAAGCGCAACGCAAGCAGCCGCGCGTCAAAATCGACGAAACTGAATTCGATTTCGGTATTGTCGAAAAGAATCCCTCCAACGAAAGAGGCGAGCACCCCTTCTACATTGAAAACGTCGGCACGGCGGACATGACGCTCGCGGACGGTGGAAAAGGATGCTTCTGCACGGAGTTTACCATCTCTAAATCGACGATCAAACCGGGCGAAAAAGCGACGGTCCTCTTTAAGTGGGACGGCGCGCGCTCCGGCGGCGTCTTTAACCAGGGAATCCGCGTTCTCACTAACGACCCCGACCGCAAGGAAGTTGTTTTTGCGGTTCGCGGGCTATATACCTCTCCGATCGTATGCGACGTCGGAGAAATTACGTTCCACAACGTAACGCCGAATCAGGAATCCTCCCGCGCGTTCCGAATTATGGGCTTTGAGAAGAACGAAGACGGAACGCCTTACCCGCTTGAAATTTCCGGAATCGAGATTCCCGACCCCGAGCATTTCGAGGTAACGATCAATAAAGATTCGATTGACAACCTCACCGACGCGGACCGTCAAAGCAAACTGTACTCGCAGACGCAGAATCTCTTCCAGGGTCTCGTCGTTCTGAAGCCCGGTATGCGGCAAGGTTCGTTCAAAGAAGAGATTCGCGTTAAGACCAACAGTCCGAAAACGCCGTATTTCGATCTTCACGTCGTCGGCCAGGTTTCCGGAAGCTCCGTTAAGATTACCGGCGCGCTCTTTGACGACAAGGAATCCGGACAGTTGCGTCTGAACGAAGTCTCGGCCGCGACCGGCAAAAAGACGTCTGTCCGCCTTACGATTACCGATCCGCTTATCTGCAACGAAAAGACCGTAAGAGTCAAGAGCGTTCGTCCCGACTGGATCGACGTCAAGCTGACGTATCCTCCCGAGGAACTGCAGAAATCGTCCCCCATCCTGCTCGTAACCGCCGAAATTGAAGTGCCCGCCGGTTCGCCGCAAGGGAATTTCATGGGGCCTAAGAAAGAGGAACTCGGAGAAATCGTTTTCTCTATGGGCGAGAAGGAAGAGTCAAGCCAGGAAATTGTTATTCCGGTTCGCTTTGCCGTTACTCCGTAACCGGCAATTCCAAAGCCCGTTATTGTATTTAGACCGTCCGCAGGACCGGATCCTGCGGCGGCAAGGACTGGACGCGTTGAGACAAGAAAACGAAAATTGAAACGGGAACGGTCGTCGCTCCAGTTGCAATTTTCGTTTTTTTCTTGTCTTTCAATCCTGATCCTTTGATTCTTCTAACAGAAGAATCGAATGTCGGCGCGACGCGGCCGTTTACGTTAACTTCGTTCGAAGAACCAAGTTACAACGCGTATCGTTCGTCCGGCAGCGAAATTTCTCGGAGTCTCCGTTCGGAACCCCTTGAAAGAACGCGCCGTTAGTTACAATTTAGATTCAATCGGTTCGTCCGATTGATCGCGTCGGCAAGCCGTTGCCCGCGCGAGACGTCACCCGTTTGACTTTTACGTCAAACATAACCTTCGGCGCAAACGCGTCGAAACCTTCATTTGAAGCGCAATTATGGAAAATTCTGACCAAAACGTTCCCGCGGAAAACGCGGAAAACACGCCTGAACAGCAGCAACAGCAACCAAACGCCGACGCGCAAACGCAGTCGCCGTTGCCCACGTACGAGTCCGTTAACGCAGACGCGCAGGTCGTCACCCCCGACGTCATCAGCGAGCGCCTCAAGGCTAAAAGCGATAAGCCCGCGGCGCCGCGAGACTCTAAAGCTGAAAAGTCCTCGACCCCGTTGGGCGCGATTCGCGACGCTAACCGCCGCAAGCGCCGGGAACGCGGCGAACGCAGCGAACCCAAAATCGTCGAGCCGGCAAAGCCGCATACGGGCGCGGTCCTCCCCAACCGCCGCGAAGGGCTCGGCGACGATTTGGAAAGCGAATTTTCCGCGCTGATGGAAGGCCAGTCCCTTGAAGAGATGATGAAGGTCAGCGACTCCGTCGTTGGCGCCGAACAGCTTGAAACGGGCGACAAAGTCTCCTGCCGTATTGAAAAGATCTCGAAAGACTCCGTTTTCGTCAATATCGGCGCGTGCGAACTTGGATGCGTTCCGCTCAAACAGTTCCCTGAAGACATGGTTCTCGAAATCGGCCAAACCTTCGACGCCGTCGTTAATAAATTCAATTCCGACGACGGGTATTACGAAGTCTCGCTGCCTCTCGCGGCGGCCGAAGTCGGCGACTGGCTCAGTCTCACAAAAGGCGCGATCGTCGAAGCGACCGTCACCGCCGTCAATAAGGGCGGTCTCGAAATGCAAGTCGGCAAACTGCGCGGATTTATGCCCAGCGGGCAAATCGCGCCGTTCTTCGTCGAAAACGCCGAACAGTTCGTCGGCGAGCGCTGGAAGTGCGTCGTTACCGAAATCAATCCTGAACGCCGCAATCTCGTCGTCAGCCGGCGCGCGATCATGGAAAAAGAGCGTGCGGAACTGCGCGAAAAGACGTTAGCCGAGTTGGCGGTCGGGCAAACGCGTCAAGGTTCTATTCGCAAGATTATCGACGTCGGCGCCTTTGTCGATCTCGGCGGAGTCGACGGCTTCATCCATATCTCGGAACTCGGCTGGGGGCGCGTTCAGCACGTCTCCGACGTCGTTAAGGTCGGCGACGTCGTAACCGTAACCGTTCTGAAGATCGACGAAGCCAAAAAGCGAATCTCGCTCTCGCTGCGCGACGCTGCGAAAGATCCGTGGAATACGCTCCAAGACGAATTCGCCGTCGGCGACGTCGTGCGCGGCGTCGTTACCCGGATTTTGGAATTCGGCGCCTTTGTTCAGCTGCCGACCGGCCCCGAAGGACTCGTTCATATCAGCGAAATCGCGTATCAGCGCGTCGACAATGTTTCCGACGTCTTGAACGTCGGGGACGCCGTCGACGTCAAGATTCTCGCTATCGACGGGCAAAAGCGCAAGATTAGCCTGTCCATTAAGCAGACCCAAGAGGATCCGCGCGTTAAGGCGCGCGCCGAAGCTCAGGCCAAAGCGGACGCCGACGCGGCCGCCGCGGAGGCCGAAGAGAAGAAGAAGGACGAAGCCGCTATCGCCGCGACGCAAGAGCGCATCCGTAAGCTGCAGCCCAAAGGCCCCCTCAAGGGCGGTCTGTCGCGCAACGACGGAGAAGATCTGTTCGGTCTTCATCTCTAAAATAACTTTACGGCGTTGCTAAGAAAACGGCGTCAGACGGTCAATACGAATCGTTTGGCGCCGTTTGTTATTCTCAATTAGAAACGGACGCGTCATGCCTCAATCGTCAGTCTATTTGCCAATCGAAGAACTCGAACGCGAGTGCCGGTTGGAAACGCTGCGCCGTTCAGGGCCCGGCGGACAGAATCGCAATAAGGTTGAGACGGGCGCGCGGTATTACCATCTCCCGACCGGCCTTGTCGGCGAAGCGACCGAGGAGCGCTACCAAGGCGTCAACCGCCGGAACGCGCTGGAAAGATTGCGCTTAGCAATTGCGTTAACCGTTAGAACGCCGATCAAGCTCACGGAAGAAGACGGCGCGCCGGCGCTCTCCAAAGAGTCCGCCGCGGCGATGCGTTGGTTCGCCCGACTAACGGGCGATAAATTGCGCGTCGCCAAGTCAAATTTCGATTATCCGATTCTCGTCTCCGAGTTTTTCGACGCGTATCTCGCCGCCAACGAGAATCTGGCCGTCGCCGCGGCCCTCCTGCACACGACTTCAAGTCAAATCGTCCGTTTTCTCGCGCAGGAACCGAAAGCCTTGGAGACGCTTAACTCGATGCGCGCTAAACGCGGATTGACGCGGCTTACGCGATAAGCGCGGAACCCTGGGGCGCGAGCTTTCGGCATAAAACCGTTCTAAATTGAGGTCTCTTGCAAAAGGGGTTTTCAGTCGTTACAATAAGCCCTCGTGAAGGGGGCGCGTGTTCGGACGTTCGCAGACGGCGCGGAGCGCCTTTTCACAAGGCCGACTCTGATCAAATTACGTAAGAAGGAAGAACTAATGGCGATTCGAGTTATATGCCCGGGATGTATGACGTCCTTCGAGGTCGACGATCGTTTTGCGGGTAAAAAAGGTCCGTGCCCAAAGTGCGGGCATATTATCGAGATCCCCAAGGAAAAGCTCGTCATTCACGCGCCAGACGAGGTCGTGACCGAAGGCAAAACAAAGAAGATGCTCGGTCAGGACGCGCGTCCGATTCTCCAGCGCCGCTTTGCGTATACGGGCAAACAGGTCTTCTGGAGCGTGCTTGGAACTCTTGGCGTTATCTCCCTTCTCTTCCTGATTGGCAGCGCGCACAATAAGGCGCTCAGCTCAATCGTCGGCGCGGTAGCCGTCTTTGCAATTGCGTTTCCGATCTGCGATTTCGGATATATGCTGATTCGGGACGAAAACGACCTGGAAATGTTCCTCGGAAACGAACGTCACCGCCGTGCGTTTTTTACGTCCCTTATTTTCGGGCTCTCGTGGCTCATATTTGAGGGGTTCGTCGCGTTCCTGGGAAATCAGGGCGCCGTTACCTGTCTCTATATGGTCGTAATAGGAGCGGTGGGCGCGATAGGCGCAATGCTCTTTTTCGATTGCAACTACGGCAAGGCGTTCCTCGTCTATCTCATGTTCATGTTCGCCGCCGTTATTGCGCGAGGATTGCTCTTTATGCCCGACGGGTGGGTATGGCAGTCGACGCCGGTCTCTGCGACTGCGGCTCCGAAAGTCGATCCGACGGCGACTCGCATGACGGGAATTGCCGTGCAGGCGAGCGATCAGGAAATCGTCGATCAGAAGCGCGCGGTATCCGACGCGGCAGACGCGCGAAAAGCAAACGCTAAAACGAAGTCCAAGGACCAGAAGAAATCAGGCGAGTCCGCGGAAGAAGACAAAAACGCGGCCAAGACGCCCCCGCGGCCCAATATTAGACGGCGCCGTTAAGAACGCGGACCCCCAAGCGTTGAGAAACGCCTGATTCAGAAATAGAAACAGACCTCGGCGGGCAATCTGCCGAGGTCTGTCTTTTTGTACGCCGCGAAGCGCCGTAACGCGGGTTAATCGATACGGCGCAGGATCAATTCAATCATTTCGCGTTTTCATTCTTACGAAGAACGCCGGCGTCGACGAGTTTATCGATAAGCTGCTGCATGCTGTTGAACGCGCCAAGGAAACCTTGCGGCGGCATAATGACGCGGAAGCACGGCTCCGGAGTCGGAGCGGCGCCGTCGGCGCCCGGCTGAAGAGTGATGAAATCGAAGCGAACCATATTGCCCGCAAAATGGATTTGACCAACGCCGTCTACGTAATATTCAGTTTGTTTCATTTTGTAACTCTCTGTAAAATCCATTGCCTGAAAGAAGGCGACTTGCCTTCAACGCGCCGTAAAAGGCGCCGAACGCCGATTATTGTACCGCCTTCTTGGCAGAAGCGCAACACAGTCGCCCAGACTTTTTTCAAAACTCGCGTCAAATCAATTAAAAAGTTTGGGTAAATCAGCTAAAATAAAAAGACGCGCCGCGCCAAAAAGAGTTCCCGAAAATTTCTTTTATTGTAAAACTCTTTCTGCAATCGGCAGGCGGCCGTCAGTCGAGAAAATCGCCCTCTTTAAGGAGACGCGGAACGTACTCCTCGGTCATATAGCTGATACTCCGGCTCACAAGCGCTTCGACTTCAAGTTTAAAGCCGTTCTGAAGCATGAGATTGATTTCTTTCTGCCAATCTTTTTTGTGAACGAACCACGGATACTCGGCAATCTGCTTCGCGCGTTTGCGGTCGACGTCGTTAAGTGAAATTTTGACCCCTTCGGAAAGACCGCAGCGCTCAAAATCACGGCTGCGAACTCCGATAAACTGCGCGTCGGGAGTCGCCATGCGCTCCGATTCGTAGGCAAGATTGATTGAGCCCTGTTTGATAACGGAGTAGATATAATACCCCCACGGGTCGTTATCCAGCAAGCAGTAAATCGGGAGACCAAGTTCCGTATGAAGGCGGTTGAGAAGACGCCGCACGCCGCGCGGTGGCTGCCCGTTTCCATGCGTCAGAATGCAGTTGTGTTTCTTCCAGAATTTATCTTCGTTGAAACGCTGCCACACGGTATTTTTTTCGACGTGCAGGACAAATTTCGCTTTGCACTCTTTGAACTGAATAACCGACGGTTCGACGATCGAAGGAATAGCGTAACCGCCCGACCCCATGCGGGAGCAGTCGATCTCGTCTCCGGAATCGACAATCTTGATATTCCCTACCATATCGCCGCGCTTATCGGCGAAGAGATGAAGCTCTTCGCGCAAAGCCTCCAATAAGACTTCGCAGTCCTCGATAATAGGGTCGCATTCGCCCTGATCGTGAAACGTCGGTTCTTTACTCGGTTTGATATCGTGCTTGAGCATATAGTAGAGACCGCGGATGCTCGTCGTCTTGCCCATTTCAATAAGCCGCTTCGCGCCGGACGCGACAAGCGCCGTCTGCATAAAGCTTTTGGCCTGCGACAGATTGAAAAGCTCGCGGCTCGTCGTCTTAGAGCCCATTTGCAAAACGCGCTTTTCTTCGTTAAACGACACGTTCCCCAACGACCGAGCGGGTATCGCAAAGGTCGGTTCCGCGTCTTGTTCGACGAGCGCCGTAATGTGCGACGCAAGTCCGTAAATACTGCCAAGCGTTCGTTCGTCCTGCGGAGAAAGAGTCGCGGGCGAGGACCCGTCCTCAAAAAAACCGCCCGAAGACTTTTTGCGCGATTTTGCCATGCTTTACACCGTTACGTTTCAAAATTTCCAAATTCTAACGCCGCCGACCACGGAGCGTCGGCATGCGCAAAGGATTACGTATTTATACCCTTTTCACATCGTTTTTTCAAGGTCCAACTTCTAATTACCTTAAATAGTGTTAAAAAACGGACGTTCCTATCTTTCCATACGCGGCGTAAAAAATTTTTTATAAAAACCGTTTTTCTTATTGTAATTAAAAAACGGCGATTTTAGAATTAAGAGAGAAACAAAACGGCCGCCGCAATAGCGACAGTCCGTCGTTTCACATTCTCGCGGACACATTTCCTTACCGAGGATAAACGTTTAATCCGACGTAAGTTTTTATACGTTTTTATTTCCGTTATTTGTACCGCCGGTAGAATGATAGATCGGCCCGTAGCTCCGCGTCTTCAAACGCCCCTCGGGTCGGTCTCTTATCTATCCTGTCGACGGTATGTCGTTATGGTTAAGCGATCAGCGCAACCGAGTCCCTAATCTAAAGGAGAAGGAAATGATTCGTAACTCTGGAAGTTGTTTGCGCGCGAAACGACGCGCTTTCACCCTCGTGGAACTTCTCGTCGTCATCGCAATCATCGGAATATTGATTGGACTCCTTCTCCCAGCGGTACAAGCGGCGCGCGAGGCCGCGCGCCGTATGCAGTGCACCAACAACGTCAAGCAGGTCGTTCTGTCTATACAGAATTACCACGATATCAACGGGACGTGCCCTCCGCTCGCAACGACCTACAACAACTACAGTTTCGCATGGCCGGACTACTGCCTCGCGACGGGCGTTAAGATCTTTCTTCTGCCCTTTATTGAACAGAACGCGCTCTATACGCTGTTCGATTCCGACTCTAAGATCGTAAATCCGGGTTCTTCCTACGCGCACGGGTCCGGAGCCGGGGGCGGCGCCGACTGGAATTATCAAGTCAAAATTTCGACGTACATCTGCCCGTCCGACGGCAAAGCCACCAGCATGGATAATAAAGACACCACCGCGTACACGACGATGGGCAAGTCGAATATCGTCTTCTGCGTCGGCGACTCGCCGAGAACCTGCTGCTATCTCGACAAGTGGGACAGCCGCGACCGCAACAGAACGTCCGCGCGCGGTATGTTCCGTATCCAGCAGTGGCGCAATCTTTCGTTCGCGGTTGACGGAACGAGCAATACAATTGCCATTTCCGAATGCTGCTCCGGCGATAACTTTGAACAGGACGTCAAAGGCGGCCTCGCCGTCGTCAGTCAAATTTCGCCTTCCGGGCATGGCGGACCGACAAACGTCGGAAACTGCCTGCTCTACGCAACCCGCGCGGACAGTCCGAGAGTTATCAATACTCCGTCCAATACGTGGCGCGGAACGCAATGGCCGGACTGCCGCGCTCCGAGCGCAGGATTCTCCTGCAACCTTCCGCCGAACTCCCCGGCCTGTATTTGGGACAACGGCACCCCTTGGATCGCCGGCGGCGCGCAAAGCTACCATTCCGGCGGCGTTAACGTCGGCATGCTCGACGGCTCGGTACGTTTCGTTTCCGACACGATCGACACGGGCGATCTGACCGCCGACCAAGTCCTGGCCGGGCCCAGTCCCTACGGCGTTTGGGGTGCTTTGGGCTCGCCTCAGGGCGGGGAAACGACCAGTTCCAACTGAAATTAACACAGGCACCTCCGCGACGTTGCGACGCGGAGACGCTTCTTAATCTCGAACGTCAAAACAAGGGTTAAAGCAGAGAAATGAAAAAACTGTTATTATTGCCTCTGTGCCTCGTACTGATCGTTGGAACGTCCTGTAAAAGGGAAAAGCGGCCGGACGGCATGCCGGAGATTTATCCGTGTTCAATTAAAGTCCTTCAAGGGGGCGCGCCCCTTGCCGACGCGGACGTCTCCGCCGTTTCGACCAATCCGCAGATTATGCGTTTTCCGTGCGGCGGGATAACTGATCAGAACGGCGTCGTGAAGTTAAAGACAATGGGCTTTGACGGTGCTCCTGCCGGCGCGTGTAAAGTCCTCGTCTCTAAAATTGAATGGAAGAACCGACCGACCAACTACGACGAAGCTCAAAAGTTTAATTCCGAAGGCATTAAGGAGGAGGGCTTCGATCTCGTCGATCGTAAATACGGAGACGTCTCGACGACGCCCTTGTCCATAGAGATCCAAACGTCGAATCCCCAACCGATCGAAGTCGACGTGGGGGAAGCGGTTCACATTTCCCGAGAAGATCTCATGCGATAATCTGGCGTTATTCGTCCGTACCGGGCGTCAATCCTACATATCGGGGCTTTGAACGACGACAAGTCGCCGAGTTCCCGATTATGACCTGTTGTTCCTCGGCGGCAGTTCTAATTTCAGGAAGCGCCGTTGGCGGAGTTGAAGATAGAAAGCAGACAGAAACTATGAACAATATGAACAGACGAACTTTTTTGAACGCAAGTATCATCGGGTCGCTGGGCGCCCTGACCGCGAACGGATTCGTTAGCGGTCAACAAACCCCGCCGCCAAAAATTCAGGGGTTCGACCAGACCGTAACCGACGTCGATAAGACTCAAGTATGGGAGCCGGTTAGCGACCGCAAAATCAGGGTCGGTATCGCCGGATTCGGAACCTGCCAATTTGGCGCGCAGTTCGGTTTCCAAAACCATCCGAACGTGGAAGTCGTCGCGGTAACCGACCTCATTCCGGAACGGAGCGACGGTCTCGCTAAGGCGTGCCGGTGCGAAAAAACGTACGACTCGCTCGAAGAAATGGTTAAAGACGACGCTATCGAGGCGGTGTTCGTCGCCACCGACGCGCCTCATCACGTCGATCACGTCGTCGCCGCGATGAAGGCCGGCAAGCATGCGTGCTCTGCGGTCCCCGCTTTCTGGGGAGGAACGCCGG
>JAEEGL014137276.1_pt1 | contig 11160 bp, 7 predicted proteins | sample 9134231 | NCBI WGS metagenome assembly JAEEGL01 (sample SAMN16246548, study PRJNA631951) | gut metagenome | biome: gut microbiome; feature: rumen; material: fiber-attached | host: Bos | place: Iran: Karaj | collected 2018-10
TAGATATACTTCCACAATGTGTACGAATAACATGAGATTACTCTCTACTGGTATAGCGGAAGGTAAAGGAAAAACAATTCTTCTATATGCCAGTATTATTACAACATTCATAGTTGGTATTGTGATTGGTGTCTTAGTGGGTAAAGGTATGACTACTTATTCCATCATTCCAATCACCGGTATCTATTTAGCGGTCTTGCTTCTATTTATCTTTACTAAAGAAGTACCAAGTAACCAAGATATAAAAACAGCAGAGTAGTTAATCTATTCTGCTTTTTATTAATTTAGGAAGGCGACTAGCTTCATCTTTATTGATAGCACATAATGCGATACGGAGCGCACTATGGGTGCAGATGGCGTACACCCCATCTTTATGTAGTTCATTCATTAATCTTTCAGGATCTTTACTAGGGACACAGATGAAGAAGCCTTTTTCATATGGGAGTGTTTCTAGCCCCACTTCTTTAGCGGCTTTTAGGAACGCTACACTTCTTGCTTCTAGCATTGCACACACTGTTTTGATTTCTTCTTCGTATGAAGAGATATATTCTTCATTTAACACTAATCGTTCAATAATGCTCATACCTAGAGTGGACGCACTTGACCATTTGGCTCTGCAGGAGAAGTTAGACACTCTTCTAAAAGCTTTGATTTCTTCTTCATCTTTAGATAGAGCGCATAATGCCCCAATTCTTAGGCCATATAGACCAAATGATTTAGAACCAGAAAAGACAAACAACGCTAAAGCGTTATTAGGAATATCCTTAAACTTAGCGTATCTTTTCTTAATGATGTTTGGATCGACGTTATAGAAATCAAAGTAAGCGACATCCATTAAATAGATGAAGTTAATATTAGGATTGTTTCTAGCGATATTAATGAGCTTATCGTAATCCTTTTCCTTCATGCAGAAACCAGTTGGGTTTTCACATGGATCATTGATTAAGATTAAAATCTTATTTTGGGTATGTTTGAGATTAGTGACTTTATGGTTTAAGTCATCAATATCAAAGTTACCATCTTTATCAAATAGGGAATAAGTGGCACTGTTAAAGCCCATTTCCACACCATATGAGAGATAGTTCTCCCACATATGGTTTGGTAATAAGACTGTTTCACCTTTATCAACATAGTTGGTGAATGTTAAGTTAAGCGCGCCACTACCTCCTGGGGTGGCTAAACAATCTATAAAGACTTCTTTCTTAACTTCTTCTAAGTATTTACCAAATATTGATAAAAGCACTGCTTCAGCATATTTAGGAGTACCTGTGGAATTAACGTAGGCAAACTTCTCATTAACATTTAAGTCTTTAATAACAGATTCAACACTTTTAAATTCATATAAAGAGCCATCCTCATTCTTGAGCATGCCCGTTGTAGCGTTAATGACACTACTATCTAATTTCTTGGCTTTGACAGCCTCCGCTGCTAAAGCAAGAATATTATTCTTAAGTTCCTTATGTTCTGCGCTTTTATTGATAAACATAGCTCAATAATAGCGACATAGTTAAAACATATAAAATACTTATATTGTTAGGGTTATCATACGGATTTTATATAGAAAATCCCTTTAATGATTGTAACGGTGAGAACATTAAAGAAAATGTATTATGTTCTATGTCGCCTAGCGCTTAATCAATGAATCACAAAAAACCGTATGTGCACAAATTAGGGTTTTTACTATATTAATTTGAGACTTTCGATATCTTCGATAATACTGCTTTCTTCCACAAAGACTAAGTCATTTCCTTCGATAGCTCTTCTTTGGAGGTCTTCTTTCAAAAGCAATCGCTCATAAATCCGTTTGTCTATGGAATTATACACATCGCCGCCATTATCAAGCATCATGTAGTAATAATAGGTTTTTTGATCGTTTTTCAAACCCAACCTATGTATTCTATCTCTTGACTGAAGCATATGAACGAGATTAAAACTATATTCCAAATATAGTGCGTGATGGCATATGGTATGTAGTGACACAGATTCAGCCAGGGTGTGTGGGTTTGTGATTAATACCTTAAATTTACCATTAGTGAAATCATTAATAATCTTTTCTCTTTCGAACGGAGGAACAGATCCTGTTATCATTTCGCATGTAATATCTCTTTTTCTGCATTCATTTTTAAATCTTTCTAGAGTATCAATAAAAATCCCCCACACTATCACTGTGTTTCCATCATTGGCAATTTTATCAACTATGTCCAAAGCTCTCCAGAATTTGCGTGTCATATCAAAAGACTCAACAAAGTCTTTTTCGTCATTCGTTAAAGTATTTTTGTGGCCTTCGTAATTAAGCAAAGATGAAAAATCATCGTCTTCGTCTTCTGTATCGAAAGAATGCATATCCTCTATCGAAATATTCTTTAATAGCAAAGAAGGGTTAGTGCTTGCTTGCATTAAACGAATATATAATTGCAATATTGAGGAACCAAATTTTTTATAAATAATTCTAAACAATTCGCATTCATCGTCTGAAAACAAACAATAGCCAGTTTCTATATCATCTGGTTCAGGAAGAGGAACATTTAAATCAGCCTTAGTCGTTCTACAAAAAAATGGATAAATCTTTTCGTTTATTTCTCTTTGGTTGTCCTGGCTGTTTTTTGCTTTTTTCAAAAATTGTTCAGTAAAATTGAAGAAAGAATCATATTCTTCACCAAATAAGATGTGCAAGAAATTGAATATGTCTACGTAACCATTAGGTATGGGGGTACCTGTTAATACAACTCTATATCTTGCTCTATTGCAAATGTGCAATGCTGCAGTGGCTCTTTTTCCTGTTGTTGACTTGATTCTATGGACTTCATCGAAGACCAAAAGAGTTTTAGAATCAATTATTTCCTTTAAAGGAAATTCATTGGTAATTAATGCATCATAATTTATTAAAAATAAATTACAGCCCTTTGATTTATATACTATTTGATCATATCTATCACCAGATGAATTCGCTTTCATTTCCTGGTAATCAAAATATTTTAATGTTAGTTTATCGCCAAAGTTTTTCGAGAATTCATTTCTCCATGCCATGAAAGAGTTAATTGGGCCAACCATCACTATTTTGTCAACTTCTCCTAAATGATGAAGATAGGCAAAAGCGCCATATACAATTGATGTCTTTCCGGCTCCAGGGACTGAAAAATTCGCGGATCGCATCATTTCAACGATATGATAGCTGTCCCACATTTGCGGTTCTCTTAATGGTCTCTCCATTAATTCACCAAGCGTATTTTTGAATGTTTTGAATCCTTCCAATATTGAAGGGTGGCGTTGCTTAATTGCTATACCAAGGTTCCTTCTTTTTTCAATAGAAATATCATTAGAAAGTAGATAGATTCTCAATTTTGGAGAAACATAAACTTCAAACCCTTTGGATTGTCCTAAATCATTAACTTTTTTGATGATTTCTTTCATTTCGACATAAGATAGTTCGTCTAAAAACGTAATCGTTTTATCGACATCGCTTTTTATGTAGAGAGAAAGATAGTTGTTATAAAAATTAGTTATGTTGGAAATATAGTAATTATTAGGATGTTTTATGTTATTGATACCAATCATATTTTTGCCGTCATAATCAAAAACATAGCAATTTTCTTTTTTTGAATAGCTTAATAAAAGTTTTCCAGTGTCGTATTTTACTATTTCTTCTCTAACGATTTCTGGCAAATCCACTACTAAAATGCCTTCTGACTTATTGTTCCAAAGAGTCTCAAAATCTCTAACTGCACTTTGGATTTTACGTTTTTCGCCTATATCCGAAATCCAACTAGCTGACGTTTCGAAACTTTCATAGTTGTTTTTTATAGCTGCAACCGTTTCGTTATTTGATCCTCTAAAATATATAACATCATCATTCTCGATGATTAATCCGTATTTATCGTGGAAGATTCCCGCTTTTGTAAAAGCAATTTTAATATCAACATAGCCACTTGCAATAAGATGGGCAAGGTTTGAATAATCGATAGTATCAACAGGATTCTCAACTTTCTCTAAGAGCATTTTTTCTATTTTTTCTCTATTGCTATATCCCTCTTTCATTAGTTCATAGTCTTGCTCGGAGATTTCGCACGAAAAAATGAAATAAATATGCCCGTTTTGCAGAACAATGTTTTCGATTCCTGATGAATAAAGCTCTAGAATATGCGAGTCAAAATAAGCTGATACTCTTTTATACTCTTTGCAGTTTGACAGAAGAGGAATATAAAATTCTTCCAAAACGTTATTAGATTTGGTGTTATAAAGTGGAAGAATATTGCATTTTCTTAACATAAACTAAAAGTTTTCTAGTAATTTGTTGATTTTTTCTTGAAGCTTTTCTATTGCTTTCTTTAAATCATTTTTGTTTTTGTCGTCCATTCTTTTTACTATATCTAAATCAATTTTGTCTAGGATGCCGGCAGAAGCATCAACTTGTTCAATTGGTTTCGTAACGACCATTTGTTTTTTTGTTTCATCGATTGCTTTATCTAATTGTCTTTCTGCCTTCGCAGACATAGTCGGTTGAGAAATTGGGTTGGGCTTAATTTCGGCCGGTTTACCCGAGGCTAGCGAAGCAATGTACTGGTCCTCTGTTTTTTCAATATCAGAGTTGTATGTTGTCAAAGCAGCTTCAAATCTATCGGAATTCTTTTTATAAACATCAATTGCGCCACGCATACTATTAGTCCTAGCGTTTTTCTCGGTAATTGTTTTATAAAGCTTGGAATACAAAAAGTTCTTAATCCTATTCCATTCTTTTTCTTCGATAGAATTACGAAGGTTAGCTAATTCTTGCAATGGACCATCAAGTTTGTTTGCTCGAGCAATATCAAATCTGCGTGGTTTACCAATGAATTCAAGAAATTCGACCATTATTTCTGCTTTCGAAACCATCAATTTAACGACGCCAATTTTTACATCAAATCTTTTGCTATATTCGTTTGGCGACCATAATTTTGTTTCAGGGTTAATTAAAATATTATAGATATCCACAAGTTTTTCTACTGGATTGTAGTCTTGTTTCTCGTTAACACCAAATTGGGTCATTCTTTCAATATCTTTAATTCTTTGCCTTCCGTCTTTATCTTTTGGCAAATCTAAAATAAAGCATTCAAAATATTCAAACTTAGATGAAGCATGCTTTCTATATAATTGACGCAAACAAGTGAATCTTCTATTTCCGCTCAGCACTCTACCATCTTCAAGAATTACTCCAGGTCTTATTTGACCAATTTGTTCTATGTTTTCTCTTGTTTTTCGTAAGGTAGCATTGCTTTCTGAATTGACAATGTATGTTTCAACAATGTCATTAAAATCATCCCTAGACAAACTCTCTAAAGGCTTGTCATGTTCAAACGGATATCCGCTTATCCATGTAGCAATACGGCCGTTATCTGCGTTATAGTACAAGTCTGAAAGCTTTACTTTATATACTGGCAATGGCTCGCCGTTATCACTCCAATCAGGCTTTTCCATTCTAATTGGCGCCATTTGTGTCCTGTCAATTCTCTCAACTTCCATAATCAAATACCTCTTCTAAGAAAATATCTTTATTCCTGTAAACTGTTTCCATTTCTTCGCTGAAAAATAAATCTGTTTCCACTACAGCTTTTTTAATTTGATCTACCGTATATTTTACACCAAACGTAATCTCTACATAATCTTCTATTTCTGCAACAGTCATAGAATCACTATCATCTAAAACATACTTTAAGAAATTCCCTTTTGCCTTTCCAGAATTATCTAAAGTAAAAATAACTCCATTTTCTTCGGTTTCTATTACAGTGATATCTTTCATTGGTGTTATGAACTTTAGCAAAAGCTCATCTGTATAACAAAATTCAACAATTGGGTCTTTTTGTAGATTTTGATAGATATGTTTAAAGGAAAAATAATCAAACGTTGAAGCAACACTATAAATCTTTCTTTGGAAAGATTCTATTGCTTCCTTATTGATTCCACCTTTTTCTAACTTAGTTTTTGTGATAAACAATCCTTTTTCAAATTCAATTATTTCCAATCTTTTCTCTAGCTTTCTCAAAACTTTATCATATTCATCAACTGCCATTGGATTTGAATAATGATGAACCTCTTCTGACAATATTTTCTTTATATAAAAATCTTTTAAAGTTTTGTAGCCTTCTGGATAAACAATGCCATCTTTATGTTTTAATCCTAATTTTTTTAAACAATGATCAAAAAACCTGTTGATTGTAGGAATATTATGTTTTTTCATCATTTCAGTAAATTGATTCTTTGTACAAACTTCAAAAATCATTTCTTTTTCTAGATTTTTTAGTTCGTTATCATATTCAAATCTATTGGTAAAAAGTCTCTCGTCGGTCTTCTTTTTTAGTTCTGTTTTAAAAATGGTCTTTATTTCTTTTGTGCCTTCAATCAAAGACACCATTGATTCCAAACATCTATTTTCATAATCTTTTGAATTATTATGTATCTCCTTAACAAGTGGCAGGCCTATGACGATAATATTGTTTTTTTCTTGGTAGTCATAAAAAGTATCACAGATACAAAAACCGCTTATTTTGTATTTAAGTATATATGCGGAGATGTATTTGAAAAAATCAGCATATTCATATTGGCCTTCGTTTTTGTCATTTAAATACGAAGTTACCTTTATCAAATCAAAATCTAAGATTGATTCGATGTCTTTAACAACGAGTCTTGCTCCGTTTGGTGGAAAAGCTTTAACAAACATCAACGAATTAGCAATGAACTTCACTAATTTTTTGACATCAATTATTATTCTTGAATGAGGTGCTGTTTCCAAATCCGAGATGGTTTTTATCAGAAACCGTGAAATAATAACGTCAACATATGTCAAATCTTCGTTTCTTACAAGAGAGCATTTACTGATGAAAAAATCTTCTGGATCCAAAAATGTGTTTTTCCTATATATGTTGTTTCCTGTTTTATTAATCCTGTTATGTTTCATCACAAGATTGTTGTAAAAAACAATACCCATGCGTGGTTCAACTATTCTTTTAATGTCGTCTAGTGAAAAGGCTGAATAACCATATTCTTGGAAAACTTCATCTTTGATATCTGAGAAAGTCATTTCGGTGGCATTTTTTTCCTCAAAAACATAAATTAGAAATGCTAATAACTCGACATCACTAATTATTTGTTCTTTTTCGATGTTTGCTTTTAAAGGCCCTCTGTCATCATAAGATTTTGACGTTGATAAAAATGATAGCGTTATGTTTTTGGTACCAACCGAGTCAAAAGCAACAGTGGCTACATCGTATTCAATAGCCATTATTTTTCCTTTTCCAAATGTTGGATGCTCAACCCTATCACCAATCTTAAACATATTATTCCACCAATTTATTTATAAACGAATTGTTAAGCCAAAAGCACTGCTTTGTAAAATCTGTCAAGCCAGTCACTTTATCAGGCACTGGCAATTTGTCTGTATCGTTCGCATTGCGAGCGTGAGGTCTAACATGGCAAACTCCGTTAAAAGACATCCCAGGAAAATGTGTTTTAAGCACAGTTTTGTTTCCTTTCGTCTGCATTTCTTTAACTATGTTTCCATTTACAATTGCTTCTTTTGTTTTATTCCAAGTTTCAAAAAGCGGGCCATTTATCAATGAATCTTCTGCTCTCCAGAATAAATATTTTTCAAATATGTAGCCCTCATCAGTGTCTTTGAAAACCATAAAAACAAAAGTGTTATTATTAAACATTTTATAAAGAGATGACTCATTCCATTCCAAATTATATAAATCTACAAATCTAAAAGAAGGAAGTGACATACTCTCTACAACTTTGTCTTTAATGTTTTTACGGACTGTTTTGAATAGTAAATTGTGCTTTTTGAAAATATCGTTGCTATTAAGTTTGCCAGTTATCATAAGCATTCTTGAAATTAAAATTTCAAATTTGCTCTTTGCGGTTGAAGCGACATCAAATTCAACAAACAAATCGCTAATTGATTTTCCTTTATAGATATCTAATCTTGATGCGATAGCAGTCATTAATTCATTATTCATTAATTAGTCCTCCTCCTCGCATATTTGACTTATTATATTGCTAATTCTCCGAATGACGCCCACCACCAAAGCATTTCCCATCATAAAGTAGCGTTTTTTAAAAGGCATACCTGTATTAGTCCAATTATCTGGGAATCCGTTCAGTCTTTCACATTCAACTGGTGATAAGAAACGCATTTTTTTGGTTTTTGGGTCTTGTATGATATGTGTACTTCTATTTGTAGTTCCTTCAGAAGTCAACATAGTTCTACCAGGCAATTTCAAAGAATCATACGGGGACATTGCACCCTCAGAATATAAGTATGGCGTGCCATCAGGCTTCACTCTAGGGACTTTCTTATTGCCTCTTAGATATGCAAATTTCGCAATCTGTTTCTCATTCAAAAATAGGCGTTCATCAACATTCTTTTCTAATAATTTCCCAAGAGCTATTGGCTCTTCACTTTTCGGCAAATAATCAAAAGTTGAAATTTTCCCATTACTCATTACACCAGAATTATGGAATTTGAATTTGAATTCGTTTGATACTTCTACCAAATCTTTATAATCACTTAACGATGTTTCTGAATTATTAAATGTGGAAATTAAAGGGAATGCTTTGGCAAAAATACCATCTGTTTCTATTAATTGCTTATGGTCTTTTTTAATTTGCTTTTTGTAGTATTTAGTTGTTTTTTTGATTGCAAAAATATAAATACGTCTTCTACGTTGTGCAAATCCATAATCTGCTGCATTAATTACTCTCCATTCGACCAGATAGCCTAAATCGTCGAGACATTTCAACATAATTCCGAAATCACGTCCTCTTTGTGTTGAAGGAGATTTTATTAATCTGTCAACATTTTCAAGCAATATAATCCTAGGTTTTTTTACCTTGATGATATCTACGATTTGCCACCAAAGTACGCCTTTTTTTCCTTCAATGCCTTTTTCGTTCGATAGTGATCTTGCAACCGAATAATCTTGACAAGGGAAGCCCCCTACCAAAATGTTGTGATTAGGTATTTTCTTCTTGTTAACTGTGCATATGTCTTTGTTCTCATCGTTAACGTATCCTGTATTAAATCTAGTCGAATAACAAAAATATGCATGTTGTATTCTTGTAGATGGCTCCCATTGATTTTCCCAAACAAAGTTAAAATCACCATTTTCGACGGTCCTATCTCTTTTCAGTGTCACATTGTTGAAGGCTATTCTGAATCCACCTACGCCAGCAAATAACTCTACTACTGTTTTTTCCATATTATTAAAACTAATTACGCCTTTCAATTAGGCCGCATGATTATTTCAATTTTATCGTGTAGGCAAGCGCGTTTGCAACGAAATCAAATAAAAAGCCTCAATTTTATTGTATTGAGGCTGCTTATTTATCTTTTATTCGACCGTAACACTTTTCGCAAGATTTCTTGGTTTATCAACGTTGAGTCCTTTAGCGAGGGCTACATAGTAAGCAAGATAGAAGGCAATGGATGCAATAGCAACACTACTGAGGTAATAGGCATAGTCTTCTACCATCATGGTGTCTTCTGGTCTGAATAGTTTTTTAGTGGCGATGGTATATACTTTAGCGCCTCTAGTTTTAACTTCTTCAATATTGCCTCTCATAGATGCAGCGGTATCTGGATCAGTAATGAAGACCACGACTGGGACACCTTTTTCAATAAGAGCGATTGGACCATGTTTTAGTTCACCACCAGGGATGGCTTCACTATGGATATAGCTGATTTCTTTTAACTTTAGGGAAGCTTCTAAGGATAAGAAGTAGTCGAAACTTCTTCCAAGGAAGAACAATGACTTCTTATCTTTGATTTCTTCCGCGACTTTCATGATTAATGTCTTATAGTGGTCTTGAATACCATGGACGACATCAAGAGATTGTCTTAAGTCTTCGATGACTTGTTTATCATTACCTAAGGCACCTGCGAGCATTGCGAGTAATGTGACTTGGGCAACATATGCTTTAGTGGATGCAACTGAAACTTCCACCCCACTATGGAGGAGAAGAGAGTACATACAGTTTCTATCTAATGTAGAACCACCGGTATTGGTGATAATAAGATTCTTTAATTTATTCTCTTTAATGATTTTCAAACAGTGAATCAAGTCAGCGGTTTCGCCAGACTGAGAAATCATAATAATGAATGGCTTTTGGCCTGGATATGTTGGATGGAAGGCCCATTCAGAGGCAATGAATCTAGAAGTAGATTTATTGTATTTTTCTAAATAACGACCACCAACTAGACCAGCGTGATAAGAAGTACCACAGGCAATAAAGATAATATGGTCTGATTCAGCTAAGTCTTTAAGAAGATTTGGATTAAACTGATATTTACCTTTCTTGAAATAGGTATCGATTAATCTATTCACAGTTTGAGGGATTTCCTCAATCTCTTTTAACATATAGTGAGGATAGCCTTTTAAGTCATGAGAGATTAATTCCACATCCTTATGGATGGTTTCCTTATTAATCTTTTCACCTTTCTTATTAAAGATGCAGGCTTCCTTATTAGTGATATAACCAAACTCTTTATCTTCTAGTTCGATGAACTCATTAGTGTATTCAATCATTGGGGAAGCATCAGATGCCACTAGATTAAAGTCTTTAGCAAGGCCCACCACTAAAGGAGAGGCGTTTTTTAAGACGAATAGCGTGTCTTTTATATCATCGGTGAAGAATGTAATGGCGTAGCTTCCTTTGATCTCTGACATGACCTTTTTAATGGTTTCTTTGATATCACCAAGTTGAAGGTAATAGTATTCAAGTAAGTTAGCGACGACTTCGGAGTCAGTTTCTCCATAAAAACTATAGTTCTTACCTAAGAGGAACTTCTTAAGTTCGACATAGTTTTCAATCACACCATTATGCACGAGACAGATACGTTGATTGAAAGAGATATGAGGATGGGTATTAAGTTTAGTAGGAGCACCATGAGTAGCCCAACGAGTATGACCAATCATGATGTTGGTTTTGATTTCTTCTGGAACGATTGTTAATAAGTGTTCCACACTACCAACATCTTTATAGATCTTAATGCCACTATTAAAGTAGGCTACACCAGCGGAATCATATCCGCGGTAATCTAACATCTTTAAGCCTTTAAAGACATACTCTTTTGGACTAATTAAGCCCACTGCACCAACAATACCGCACATTTAATTATCTACCTAAATA
>JAEEGL014999195.1_pt1 | contig 11160 bp, 10 predicted proteins | sample 9134231 | NCBI WGS metagenome assembly JAEEGL01 (sample SAMN16246548, study PRJNA631951) | gut metagenome | biome: gut microbiome; feature: rumen; material: fiber-attached | host: Bos | place: Iran: Karaj | collected 2018-10
TATTGGTTCTATGTTTTTGAATTCTAATTATGTAATGGTATTTGCTTGTTTCCCACCAGTTGGATATATTGCTTACAATGATTTCAAATTCCAGAAAAGAGCATTTTTCATACTTGGAATTGTTGATTCATTACAGTTCTTCATTCGTTGGTTGGTTTTGAAATCATTAACTGAACCATTGGCTGATGCCCAGACAGTTTTTGCTGTGTTGCTTGTACTTTTGGCTGCGCTTATTATGGGCAAGATTAATTCTGAATTCTTGCGTGATATTACAGGTAAGTTGAAGGAAGAGCAGAATCAGGTTCAGGCTATGATGAAGGATGTGCTTCATGTGGCTGGAAAGGTTCGCCAGGGTACTACAGATGCAATGAACGTGGTTGACAGACTTTCTGATTCTACTGGTACTGTTACTGGAGCAGTTCGTGATATTACTGAGTCTACTCATAATACTGCGGAAAATATTCAGAATCAGACTGTGATGACACAGAATATTCAACAGTCAATTGATGATATCCTGGTTCGTGCTGAGCAGATGGTTTCCATTGCCAAGGATTCTGAGCAGGTAAATGTGAATGGTATGAAGATCATGGATAATCTGAAAGAGCAGGCTAAGATTATTTCAGAGACCAATGCTGATGTATCCATGACTATGGCCCATCTTCAGGAGAAGGCTGAAGAAGTAAAGAGTGTTGTTGGAACTATTTTCGAGATTTCAAGCCAGACAAATCTCCTGGCTTTAAATGCTTCTATTGAGTCTGCCCGCGCAGGTGAGGCAGGTAGAGGCTTCGCAGTAGTAGCAGATGAGATTCGTCAGCTTGCTGAGAAGACCAAGGAAGAGACAGAAAATATTGAGCGTGTGTTGGATGAGTTGTCTCAGAATGCTCAGGCTGCAGCCGATGCAGTTTCGTCTTCTGTTGATGCTACAAATACAGAGGATGCTCTGATAAATGATGCATCTGATAGCTTCTCAAATATCAGTGAGGATGTTAATAGCTTAACTGGCATGATTGATGAAGTTGATAATATGTTAAATGAATTAGCTCAGGCTAATAATCAGATTGTTGATGCAATCACACAGCTTTCTGCAACTACAGAGGAAGTGACAGCATCATCATCTCAGGCAGAGTCTCTGTCAAATGAGAACCTTGAGAATGCAGGCAATGCTCGTACATTCCTCAATGATGTAATGGAAGTATCTGCTGAACTTGATAAATATACAGCAAATGCTTCAGACATGGTTGATGAAGATGATGAGACTGTTGAGTAATATGAACAAGTCATATATTTCATAAGAGTAGGGACTTAAAGAATATCTTAATACTTGGTATTAGGATATTCTTTTTTTGATAGTGCTTATCTATATTCTAATTATTGTAAGGAGAATTAAGAATGAGGGATTGACAATTGTCCAAATACTCGGATAAAATATAGCCAAACACTCGGGTGAAAATCGTCCAAATACTCGAACCAAAACCGTCCAAATACTCGGACGTTATACGAAAGAGGTATCGTTATGAAAGAATACTACCAAAGAATATCTGATAAAGTATTAATCGAACATTTGGAATCTAAAGGTGCAGTACTTATTGAAGGTGCCAAGTGGTGTGGGAAGACAACAACGGCAAAACATCTTGCTAAAAGTGTTATTGAAATGGATCGGCCGGATTTAACGGAACAATATCAGCAGATGGCAAAAGTAAGACCTTCCAATCTTCTTGAAGGAGAGGTTCCTCATTTGATTGATGAATGGCAGATAGCACCCAATATTTGGAATGCAGTACGATATGAAGTGGACAAAAGAGGTGATTTTGGTCAGTTTATATTAACAGGATCATCTGTACCTGCAAAGTTAGATGAGAGTATGCATACGGGAACAGGTCGTATTATTCGTATGCGGATGCGACCAATGTCTTTGTTTGAATCAAAAGACTCCTCAGGGCAGGTGTCCTTGAAAGATGTATTTGATGGGAAAGAGATATCTGCGATAGATAACCATACGATTGATGATATCGCATTTCTTATTTGTCGAGGTGGCTGGCCGTCTGCTTTAGAACGGACGGAAAAAGTAGCTTTGAGACAAGCGTTTGATTATTATGATGGTGTCGTAAATGATGATATTTCCAGGGTGGACGATATAAAAAGGGATCCAGAGAGAACAAAGCGTCTAATGAAATCTTACAGCAGAAATATTGCAACGCAAGCGGCACTTGAAACAATACGAGAGGATGTGATAAGTAATGACATTGAAACTTTCGATAAAGAGACTCTATATTCCTATCTGAGGTCTTTAATCAAGATTTTTGTCATCGAAGATTCACCGGCGTGGAACCCAAATTTGAGGTCAAAGACAGCAATTAGAACATCAGATACTAGGTATTTTGTAGATCCGTCTATTGCTGTTGCATCATTGGGCTTAGGACCTAGTGATTTAGTAAATAATTTGGAATACATGGGATTGATATTTGAGAATCTTTGCGTTCGTGATTTAAGAGTGTATGCTGATGCTTTGGATGGAAGCGTATATCATTACAGAGATAAAACAGGACTGGAGTGTGATGCTGTTGTTCATTTGAGAAATGGAAATTACGGACTGATAGAGATTAAGCTGGGTGGAGATAGTCTAATAAATGAGGGAGCCAAGTCTCTAATTAAGTTGGCAAACAAGATAGATACGGATAAAATGAAAGCACCATCATTTTTAATGGTTTTATGCGGTGTGGCTCCATTTGCATATAAACGTGAAGATGGAGTTCTTGTTGTTCCGATTTCGTGTTTAAAAGATTAATAAAAAACTCTAATCTTTTGGGAGTGAAAGCATCCTGAGAGATTAGAGTTTTTGTTTTGTGGATTTATATTCAATAATATCATTTATAGAGCAATGAAGTATTTCGCATAGCGCATCCAGCGTATTCGTAGAAACAGAATCTCCGGCTTTTAGCCTTCGAATGGTGGAACTACTGATGCCACCTTTTACCTGTAGGGTGTATGTGGTAGCACCTTGCGCTTTCATAGTTTTCCATAACGGTTCATAAGAAATCATACTGTCCCTCTTAAATATCATTTATTGACGGTATGTTTATTATTGCCTATAATAATTTTGAATAATATAGGCAATATTGCCTACACAATGCTGCATATGGTGTATCGTTCAACTAATGGTTTCTTATTTCTTTATAAGAGAAAAACTATAAGTTTTCATTTATATAATAAAAATAATAATAAGAGAGGATTTAAAACTATGAAAAAGATTAAAGATTGGTTATCAAGTTCAACCAAAAATAAAGTAATTTTTATTTGTGGTATTGTTGCTTTAGCAGCAATTATTTGTGTAGTTTCATTTTTTATTTACAAAAAGGCTACAAAGCATGAACATACTGTAGACTATAAGTATGAATGCCTTAATGATGGTACACATAAGAAAACATCTTATTGCACAGGTGAAGATGGTAGAAAATGTAAAAATTTTGAATCAAAAACAGTTACTGAGGAATGTGAATTTGATGAAGATGGAACCTGCAAATATTGCGGATATTCTAAATATGTAACAGTTAAGTTTTTAAGCAATATTGATGATTCTGTAGTAAAAGAAATGAAAGTAGAAAGAGGCACTTCATTAAATCCTGATAAAGATTATCCACAACCACCAGAAGTAGATGGATATGAATTTTCTATGTTTGAGGGAAATTGTGAAAATATTGGTTTCGACACTGAAATAATTTTAGTTTACAATTCTATTAATGGAGAAAACTCTGACGCATCTGATAATAGTAATACATCTAATAGTGACAATAAGAATAATAATAGTGTATCTAATAATAATGATATCAATAACTCATCTAATAATGGTAATAATAGTAATGATGATCCCTCTAATGATGGCGGTCCATCTAATGATGATAATTCATCTAATAGTGGCAGCACATCTCAAGTATTTCCTGAGGGTCTTGAACAAAATAATAGAGATGCTGGAGAAAAGTTTGGTACTTGGCTCACAACTGACCCTACTGTAGATGCCTTTTTTACAGAGCATGGTTTTGCAGGAGTAAAACAATTAACAGAAGGAATTGGTGGAGAATACGATCTATTATTAATTGGTGCTGATGGAGTAACACAAACAGTACATTATAAAGAATAATATTAAAATTTATTATTAATATGAGATTTCTACCTCGATTTGATAATATAAAAATTTTAATTTTTGCATATCATTAACTTGAACGATTGGGCAGAAATGGTGCATTGTTCAACAATAGAATGTTCTTCTATGTCTTTTTTTCAATAGAGAACTCAGTTTTGACAAAATCTTAATAACTCTTATAATTAAAAGTGAGCCATATGTTGTTCCGTCCTGGAGCTGCATATGGTTCATTTTTTTATGCTTTTGTTTTGTGGGTGTATATTCAATAATGTCGTTTACAGAGCAATGCTTGTTCTTTTTCATTTCCTCTTTGATAATCCAAGGATATAGTCTGAGGAGGTGTTATATAACTTGCAGAGCGTGATAAGATGTCGAATCGGAAGTTCATTTGCTCCGCGTTCATATCTAGCATACATCGTTTGGGATGTACCTAAAACTGAGGCGACATATTCTTGCGTAAAATCCGAATCTTCACGCAAATCGCGTATTCTTTTTGTATAATCCACACCTGTCGCCTCCTCTCTACTGTAATATTTATAATTATAATTAGTAAAGTTTTTTACTATTGATTTTAGTAAATATCTTTACTAAAATTATATTTGTGAGTGTCGGTGTAAAGGAGAGCGAAAAAGCAGACAAATCCTTTTATTCTTTGGGACATTGCTAGACTAGCGCCTCTGTTTCATGGATTTGAAATAGAGTATGAAGGTATGGAAAATATATCCGGGGATGAGACGTTTATGAAAACTACAAGTTTTCATCTATATAATAAAAATAATAAGAGAGGATTTAAAACTATGAAAAAGATTAAAATTTGGTTATCAAGTTCAACCAGAAACAAAGTGATTTTTGATTGCGGTATTGTTGCTCTAGTAGTAATTATTTGTGCAGCTTCATTCTTTATCTACAAAAAGGCTATAAAGCATGAACATACTGTAGATTATAAGTTTGAAAGTCTTAATGATGGTACTCATAATAAGACATCTTATTGTACAGATGAAGATGGAAAGAAATGTAAAGGCTTTGAATCAGAAACAGCTACAGAGGAATGCGAATTTGATAAAGATGGAATCTGCAAATATTGTGGATATTCTAAATATGTAACCGTAAAATTTATAAATAATGTTGATAATAAAATTATAAAAGAAGAAAAATTTGAAAAAGGATATACATTAGATTTTGAAAAGGATTTTCCTGAACCTGAAGAGATTGAAGGATATGAATTTTCTCGTTATGATGGTAATTTTAGTGATTTAAAGGCTGATACTACTATTACCTTACTTTATAATCCTATTGGTGAAGAAAAGAAAGAAGAAACTTCTACAGATAATAATATTGATAATAATAGTGGTAACAATAGTAGTAGCAGTAATAATTCTAATTCAGGAACTTCTGACCCGAATGATACTGAAAATTATGACCATAATTTAGATCCTAATTATGCTGAAGCTCATGCTGAATCAGAGCGATTTATGAGTTTGAATGCGCCTATAATGGATAAAAGTTTTGAATTAGCACATTCTTTAGGATGTTTGATTCAGGATTGTCAAGTATCTAGGGAATATAGTCCTGGTTATTATTCTGTAACAGTGACAGTTACAGCTCCTGATGGAAGATCAGCTTCAGATATAATTTATGCAAATTAATTATAAAATATTAGCCTCAGTTTAATAATATAAAAATTTTAATTTTTGTATATCATTAACTTGAACGATATGGCGGAAATGGTGCATCGTTCAACCAAATTAGCTATAAAAGTAAATAAGAAAAGGGCGGTATTTGGGTGATATGTACCCAGAATCCTGGACATATATTTATGAACTAGGCGGAACACATGGATGCTATCCTGTATTGTACAGGTGGCATCCATTTTGTTTTTGCAACCAAACTTTTATTAGAAAATACAGTGGCGTTCATGTTACATTGCATTTATAATAAGAGCAGATATTTATGGAAGGCAATCCCTCTGTAATGAGGGATTGTTTGTCGTAGGAGGCTTATATGAATCACATACTTGAAAATGAATACTTAAAAGTAGCGGTAGCTGATTATGGAGCAGAAGTGAAATCCATTATCCGAAAAAGTGATGGCAAAGAGCTGATGTGGCAGGCAGACTCAGCGTATTGGGGACGAACCTCACCGGTGTTATTTCCTTTGGTTGGAAATTATTTTGAGAAGAAGTCTGTATATAATGGAAAGACTTATGAAATGGGACAGCATGGATTTGCCAGAGATATGGAGTTTTTGTGTGTTGAGGAAACAGGGGATACTTTGTCATTTTTATTAGAAGATGATGAATCTACTCATGAAAAATATCCTTTTTCTTTCCAATTGCAGATTACTTATGTGCTAGACGGGAAAAAGGTTCAAGTTCAGTGGCATGTGAAAAATACCAATGATACAAAGATGTATTTTTCTATCGGAGCACATCCGGCATTTAATTGTGACCTAAATGAAAGTAGCATGTTCTTTGAAAAAGATGGTAAATCTTGTGAGAATCTTGTGGCGAATATTATTGCCGGAGACGGCAGTGGATGTTTATCCAAGGAGCAGGATACTTTTTCTTTGGAAGAAGGCAAACTGGCATTATCAGATGAACTTTTTGCAAAGGATGCACTTGTGATTGAAGATGGACAGGCGGATCGAGTAAGTCTTTTGGATAAAAATGGTGAAACTGTAGTTACGGTTACTTGCCCCACACCTTTGTTTGGAGTATGGTCTCCTGTTGGAAAGCATGCACCTTTTGTTTGTATTGAGCCCTGGTACGGACGATGTGACCGGGTGGGATTTTCGCAAAATCTGGAAGAAAGAGAATATGGCAATACGCTTTCAGCCAAAGAAGAATTCTTAGGCGGTTATGAAATGTTATTTTGATGGTAAATGAAATAAAGAAAGCGGAATAAAGGAAGCAAAATAAAGGGAGCAAATAGATGGCTAAATGGTTTGTATATAACAAGTCTGCAGACTTTAAGGGGATAGGTGAGAAATATAATATTGATCAGGTGGTTGCCAGAGTGCTTATCAATAGAGATGTAGCGGAAAAAGACATGGCAGAATATCTAAATCCTGCGCCAGAGCACTTGCATGACGGAAGTCAGATGCAGGATATGTTTCGTGGAGTTTCGCTCATAAAAGACTCCATTGATAAGAAATACAAGATTCGCATAATAGGTGATTACGATGTGGATGGTATCCAGTCTACTTACATCCTCCATCAGGGCTTGATTCGCTTAGGAGCTGATGTGGATTATGCTATTCCTGACAGAGTGGAGGATGGTTATGGAATCAACACATCCATGGTGGACAAGGCTCACAGCGAAGGGGTGGAGACCATTATCACCTGCGACAATGGTATAGCTGCCATGGATGCCATTGAACTTGCCAAGGAATACAACATGACGGTGGTTATTACAGATCACCATGAGATTCCTTATGAGGATACAGCTGAGGGCCGCAAGTTTATACTGCCTCCAGCAGATGCTGTGATTAATCCTCACAGACAGGATTGTAATTATCCTTTTGAGAAGCTGTGCGGTGCAGCTGTTGCATGGAAATTCATAGAGCAATTGTATATAACATGTGGACTATCCAAGGATGAGGCTTATGTCTTTGTGGAAAATGCTGCCTTTGCTACAGTGTGTGATGTAATGGAACTTGTTGGTGAGAACCGCACTATAGTTAAGCTTGGGTTGGAGCGACTTAACAACACTCAGAACCTGGGAATGGATACTTTGATTAAGCGCTGCAAGCTGGAGAATACTAATCTGTCAGCATATCATCTGGGATTTGTGCTTGGACCATGCCTCAATGCCAGTGGAAGACTTGATTCTGCCACAGTGGCGATTGAGCTATTGGAATCAACCTCTCCAATAGAGGCGGCCAGACTTGCGGAGAAGCTTCAGAGCCTCAATGAAGAGCGCAAGAATATGACAGAGATGGGAATCAGAATTGCTGAGGAGACCATCTTAAATGAAGGCATGGAAAATGATGTGGTTCTGGTGGTATATCTGCCTGCCGTTCATGAGAGCGTGGCCGGTATAATTGCCGGTAGAATCAGAGAGCGGTTTGAGCGCCCGGTATTTATTCTGGTTGACGCTGCAGATGAGGATGGTGTCAAAGGTTCCGGCAGATCTCTTGATGGCTATTCAATGTATGATAAGATGTGCGAATGCAGAGACTTACTGGATAAATTTGGTGGTCATCCCAAGGCGGCGGGATTGTCTCTCAAGAGGGAAAATGTTGACATACTCAGACAGCGACTCAATGAACAGGCTGGAGTTACATTGGAGGATTTAGAACCACGAATTCATATTGATGTACCTATGCCATTTGGATACATTTCAACTAAGCTTATTAAAGATTTAGATTTGTTAGAACCCTTTGGTAATGGTAATTCCAAGCCAATTTTTGCCCAGAAAAATGTGAGAATCCTAAGTCACAAATCCATTGGAAAGACAGGTCAGTACAAGAAACTTGTATTACAGGATCAGCAAGGAAATAATATAGATGCTCTGTATTTCGGAGACGCTGATAGATTTGATGAAGTATATGCTGCCAAGGGCGGCTTGATGGATGTTCTATATTATCCTCAAATAAATGAATTCAGAGGTGTCGCAAGCCTGCAAATTGTAGTTACTGATATTGCATAATAGGCTTAAAAACATTAAAATAATAGACATCGGAGGATTGTTATATGTTTGGTAATAAAAGCATAAAAGAACAACTTCAAAAAGCCCAGGAGATGGGAAATCAGTCCAAGGAAATGTTGAATCAGGTTTCGGTGGATTCTTCTGATATTCAGGTGGAGATTGATCAGCTGAACATGAGCGCCAACCGCCTCGATCACAGTCTCACCAAAGTGGTAGATTGCACCAAGGAAGCCAGAGATTGTCATGAAGATATCTCAGATAAGCTGGCGGAGATGCAGGACATCACTGAGAATTTAGAGAGTCAGGGCAAGCTTGTGACTGATGCTTATACAAGTCAGGTGAAATTTGTATCGAAGCAGAAGGAACAGCTCACAGGACTTATTGAGGACGGCAAGAATTACACAAGTCTGTCCAAGTCAGTATCTCAGCTTTCCAAGAATCAGGAAGAAAGCCTCATTGCTCTTATGGCAGAGATAACAGGTATTAGAACTGTGGTAAATAATATTGGAGCTATGGCTCTTGATGCTGCTATTGAAGCTGGTCGCATGGGTGAGACGGGAATTAACTTCGTCAAGGCAGCAGAAAATATTCGCCAGGCCACCAACGATTTTGGCGAGAAGACAGAAGCTCTACAGATGGAATTGCAGAAGCTGCAGAATGTACATCAGGAGAGCGAGCAGGAGATGAATAAATTCATATCTCTTGTAAAGGACAATAACAAGACTGCATCGACTCTGTTAAATGCAGCAGAGAAAAACGAAAAACAGGATAGACCTGATGCCAAAGGCCTGTCAGATTATCTGAATCAGTTAATGGAATTGCAAAATGACATTATTGATATAAATACCAATAGCAAGAAGAAACAGGAAACCATTTTGGATGAAATGGAAAGTATTGGCGCTTGTTATATGGAACAACAGGATAGTACAGCTAGAATTGAAACATCAATCAACCACATGAAACAAGTGCTATCTGACACAGAAAACACAGATCAGGGGGAATAATTAAAATGGCAACAAAAGAGGAGTATAGTTTTCAGTCGGCAAATGGAGTTACAACCATTCATGGTGTTAAATGGACACCAGATGTAGAACCTATCGCTGTAATTCAGTTGGTTCATGGAATGGTAGAATATATCGAGAGATATACAGCTTTTGCTGAGTTTCTTGCAAGTAAGGGATTTGTTGTAGTTGGACATGATCATATTGGACATGGACATTCTATGAAGAGTTTGGATGAAGCTGGTTACATGTATGACAAGCATCCAAGCAACATAATGGTAGAGGACATTTATACTAATTATAAGATGACACAGCCACAGTATGATGGGCTTCCATATTTTATCCTTGGACATTCAATGGGTTCATATATGCTTCGTAAGTTCTTATGTGTCCATGGCAATGATGTGGACAAGTTATCAGGCGCTATTGTAATGGGAACAGGTACTGAGGCAGACGGAGCAATCAAGGCCGGTCTTACAGTTATTAATCTTATCGCTAAGTTCAAAGGTGAGAATTACAGAAGTACATTTGTCAGAGATATGACATATGGTGGACCATACAAGCAGTATGATTGCACTGGTGCAGATCCTGAGAACAGCTGGTTGTCTAAGAACGTGGAAAATGTCAAGGCTTATTACAAGGATCCTTATTGTACATTTGTATTTCCACTTCAGGCTTACAGAGGTCTGGTTGAGTCAACTGGTTATGATAACAAGATGGAGAATATCCAGAAGATGAGAAAGTCACTTCCAATTTTCTTCGTATCAGGTGCCTGTGATCCAGTTGGAAATATGGGTAAGGGTGTCCAGGAAGCTCATGACAAATTCATTGAAGCCGGAATGGAAGATGTAAAAATTAAGCTTTATCCAAATGACAGACATGAGATTTTGAATGAGTTAGACAGAGAGACAGTCTACAACGACATTTATCAGTGGATGTTATCTAAGATGGTTTAAGAATTATATAATGCCATAAGAAATACTATTAAATAAAATGATAGCCTGTGGGATAGGATAAATAATATTTATCAAATCTCACAGGCTTTTTGTTACACTTTCTGGCTTAGAAATGCCATTAATTTACGAAGTGGTTTGAAATCGTCTTGTATCTCTTCTACCTTCAAGCGATTCTCTTCGCTAAATCCTACTAATATTTCATGGTTGGCTTCAGCCAGGTAATCCATAATACCATCAATATCCGACTTTACGTTCTTAGGACACTTGATGTAATGCTTATTGGCGGCAGTAATATGCAGCGTATAAGATATACTGAAATGATGCCATAAGAATTTATGTAGGGTTGAATATTTATAAATCCATATAATCTGATCAATTGGCACAATGGCAATTCCGAAATTGGAAGTCTCAATGAA
>JAEEGL015758555.1_pt1 | contig 11160 bp, 9 predicted proteins | sample 9134231 | NCBI WGS metagenome assembly JAEEGL01 (sample SAMN16246548, study PRJNA631951) | gut metagenome | biome: gut microbiome; feature: rumen; material: fiber-attached | host: Bos | place: Iran: Karaj | collected 2018-10
CACCGACGCTATGCTCAAGGATCACGGCAAGAGCCTGAACGGCGCTACCGTCTGCATCTCCGGTTCCGGTAACGTTGCTACCTATGCTACCGAGAAGGCTACTCAGCTCGGCGCTAAGGTTGTTACACTTTCCGATTCCACAGGTTGGGTATACGACGAAGAGGGTATCGACCTCGACGCTGTTAAGGAAATCAAGCAGGTCAGAAGAGGCAGACTCTCAGAGTACAAGAACTACAGACCCAACGCTGTATACACCGAAGGCAAGTTCGACTGGTCAATCAAGTGCGACGTTGCACTTCCTTGCGCTACCCAGAACGAGCTCAACGAAGAGGACGCCAAGAGACTTATCGCTAACGGCTGCTTCGCAGTTGCAGAAGGCGCTAACATGCCCACCACTCTTGAGGCTACAAAGCTTATCCAGGAAGCAGGACTTCTCTTTGCTCCCGGTAAGGCTGCAAACGCCGGCGGCGTAGCTACCTCCGCTCTCGAAATGAGCCAGAACTCCCAGAGACTTTCCTGGACCTTCGAAGAGGTTGACGCTAAGCTCAAGAACATCATGGAGACCATCTACAAGAACATCTCCGAGGCTGCCAAGAAGTACGGTTACGAGGACAACTTCGTTATCGGCGCTAACATCGCTGGCTTCGTAAAGGTTGCTGATTCCATGATTCAGCAGGGTGTTTGCTAATCTAGTTTTCCTAATATCTTTTCCCATAAAAAACGGCAGTCGGACGCTTGTTCGGCTGCCGTTTTGTCTATTGACTTTTTCTTTTTCTGTTATTATAATGATACATATGAATAAGTATCTTTTAAGAACGATAAAAATTGCATCATTTTGTTTGGCGGCAACGGCTGTGCTGTACGTCCTGCAGGAGTATGTGCTCTGTCATCTTGACCACAACCGCCTGAGAATTGACGGGTATTATCTCGAGGAAGAAAATACCCTTGACGTTGTTTTCACAGGAGCCAGCGAAGCGTATTCGGATTTTTCGCCCGGCTTGGCATATGAGAAGTTCGGATTTACAAGCTTTCCTTATGCGAGCGCTTCCGCGACGGCAGGTGCGGCGATCACTCAGATCAAGGAGATAAAGCGCACGCAGAACCCTCAGCTGATTGTCATGGAGATAAATCCGTTTCTTTATCCCGACGACAGAAACGAAACAAAAGAGGGCAGTATCCGCAATTATATAGACAACGTACCGCTCAACCAAAACAAAATCGAGTACATAAAGAGCCTTGAAACTGCCGACGAAGCAGAATATTATCTGCCGTTTATCAAGTACCACAGCTCGTGGAGCGAATACCCCGGAGGAATCAAGTTTTTAGGAGCATTGGTTCAACAGCATATACGCGGCTACACGCTATTGAAAGGCTATAAATCGAACACAGGTTCGTGTAGGGAAGACGGCTCTTATTTAAACGATAAGCTGATTTCCGACGACAGTGAGCTGCCGCTTACCGAGGACAGCGACAACAAGCTCAGAGAGTTACTGGAATACCTGAACGACAACGATATCAAAAATGTATTGTTTATCCGTGCGCCGCATCTGGTGCGCCAGAATGACTACGAGAGCTTTTGCATGGCTAACCGCGCGGGCAAAATCATTAACAGCTATGGCTTTGATTTTATAAACTTTGAACGCGACGAAATCACAATGAGTTATCCGGCTTCGGAATATTATAATGTTCAGCACTTGAATATTTACAGCTCAGCGAAGTTCACGGAATATCTCGGAACGATTCTCACTGAACGCTACGGCGTACACAAATCAGAGCTAAACGAAAAGCAAACCGAACGCTGGAATCAGGCTGTTGAGTATTATCATAAGCTGTACCGCTGCATAGATGCATTAAATCAGGAAGGCAGCCAGATGCTTGAGATCGAAGAAGATTTGTACGGAATGCGTATGATGGAACCGTATTGATCACAGAAATGACTAATTAAAGGAAATCGGCTGAAATAGCTGAAAACGGCTTATTCCGGCGGTTTCCTTTATTTGATACTCCCCTCAATTATACAAAATATTCATTTTGTATAATTATTCCGATAAGGAATTATCCCTCTCTCTTTTTATGATATAATTGCTTTTGGTGATTAAAATGTCTGTACGATTCCAGGATGAAGCGTTTCCGATTCTAAAAAAATATCTTTACTATCTCCAGACCGTCCGTCAGAAATCCGTCAAGACTGTCGACGAGTATTTTATCGACCTGCGGACTTTCTTTCGCTATTTAAAGCGAGCCCGTAAGCTCGTGCCTGACGATATGGATTTTGAGCAAATCAAAATCGACGATATCGGCATTGAGCTGCTCGAGTCCGTCACACTGAACGACGCTTATGAATACATGAACTATCTCCAGCGAGAGCGCGGCAATAAGGCTGCAGCCCGTTCCCGTAAGGTTTCGAGTCTGAGAGGTTTTTTCAATTACATTTCAAAAAAAGAGCATTACCTTTCCCGGAACCCTATCGACGAACTTGAAACCCCTAAAAAAAAGAAGGCTCTCCCCAAGTATCTCTCGCTCGAACAAAGCATCGAACTATTGAATGCTGTTGAGGGTGAACATAAAGAACGCGACTATGCGATTCTGACTTTGTTTCTCAACTGCGGGCTCCGTGTATCTGAGATGGCAGGCTTGAATTATACGGATATCCGCACCGACAACACCATGCGCGTGCTCGGTAAGGGCAACAAAGAACGTGTTGTCTATCTCAATTCCGCGTGTATCAACGCAATCAAGGATTACATGAAGGTTCGTCCCGTCGACGGTGTAAAGGACAAAACCGCTCTGTTTATCAGCCGCAACAACAACCGTATGTCAGTAAAAACCATTCAGGCTATGGTCTATAAATATCTTGAAAAAATCGGGCTGAGCGCTCAGGGATATTCCTGCCATAAGCTGCGCCATACTGCCGCTACCCTGATGTATCAGCACGGCGGTGTTGACGTTCGCGTACTTAAAGAGGTTCTCGGTCACGAAAACCTCGCCACGACTGAGATTTATACCCACCTCAGCTCTGAACAAATGAAAAACGCGGCTGATCTGAATCCGCTTTCAAAAATCAACCGCAAAAAAGATTGAGGAGATGCTCTGCATCTCCCCTTTATTTTTTTACTCTGTATATTTCAATATGGATCTGGTGCTTTAATTTCAGCGGTTCTTCGTACTTATCCAGCAGCTTACGGTATTTGTTCTCAAACTCTGCTATTTTTTCCTGCGGCAGACTCGCGCCGACTCCGCGGCAGGTCTTTACTCGTTCGATCCATGCTTTTTTTGTAAACGTCAGAGTCGCGTTATAGGAATGAATCGTTTCTATTTCAAACTTATTTTCAGCCCATTCGGGAAAGCAATAGCGGAATTCTCCAAACCCGCAGCCGTTCCACGATGGATTGTATTTCAGCACAAGCTGCTCCAACTCATAAATCACTCTGTCCTGATACGGCAGCCAGTCCATAAAAATCTTGCAGAACCTTCCGTCGGGTTTCAGAACTCTGCGGATTTCGGCAGTCGCTTTTTCTTTGTCAAAATACTGAAAGCACTGCATCGCGGTTATAACGTCAAAGCTATTATCCTCAAAGCCCGTGTCCTCAGCAGAGCATACGCGGAAATCAATATTCTCCATTCCCCTGTCCGACGCGTTTTTCCTTCCGTAAGCGATTTGGTTTTCCGAGATATCCGTCGCCGTAAACTCTGCGCCCGTGTGGTACATATTTACAGGCAGAATCGCCGTTCCGCTGCCTAAATCGAGAATTCGCTGACCTCTCTTGCCTATTCCAAATGCAATCAGTTTTTCGTACATGCTCTGAGGATAAATATCGCGGTACTTTGCGTAATTATCAGAGGTTCGGCCGAAATCAAACTCGTTTCCGCTGTCAATATAGCTGAGCTTCATCTTTCCACCTCCACAAAGCCGCCGATATCCGTCAACGGCATATTATCACATAATATTTCTATTTTAGAATTATGTTGCATTATATAATCTTTTATTCCGGAATAATCCGAATGCATCTTTATATTTCCAAAAAAGAATATTGTATTGCCGATTCTTCCCGAACAGCCGCCGATAAAACCGTAATCAAAGCCCTCAAGTCTGATTTGTCCCGGAGAAATCCGCAGCACTTCTACCCCATTCTGTTTCATCGCTTTTTCTATAGACAGATCAGCGGTAATGACCGCGTTGTCGTTTACAACGAGCGTTGAACAGCGCGTATAGCCCTGATTCACGTTTACAAGCTCAATGCCATGTTCATTACAGTATTCCAAGACCGTTTCGTCATTTGCCGAAAGCTTTCCGTATAGCCTGTTTCCGAGAAAAAGACAGTTTAGCAGCACATTGTTCGGGTAATCCCGCGAAGGCTTCCTGCGGCACTTATCAAGCGTAAATATCCTGTCGCGGATTCTGAGAACCTGCATATCCGCATGGAACTGCTCCGGCTGATGAAAACACGAAACGCATTTTGTCGGAATCACATTATTTCCTCGTTCTTCCATCGCACTGACAAGCTCGGAATACTCTCCGCTCATGATAACAGTCATTGGGTTATTGCCTCGTACGCTTCTCTGATATTCTTAACGCCGATCAGCTTTGCGTCATCGCACTGAACGCCCTTTAGGTTGTGGAAAGGCAGAATGATTCTGTCAAAGCCGAGCCGCACAGCCTCATTGACGCGCATCTGTGCCTGAGAAACGGAACGGATTTCACCCGCGAGTCCGATTTCACCGAACACAACGGCTTTTTCATATAAAGGCTCGTCCTTCAGACTGCTGACAAGAGCCATCGCAATCGACAAATCAATCGCAGGCTCGTCCACTCTCAGACCTCCGACAATATTGATATATGTATCGCTGTTTGAGAAAAAGTAGCCCGCGCGTTTTTCGAGCACCGCGAGTATCATGGAAAGGCGGTTGTAATCGTAGCCTGTTGCCATTCTGCGCGCGTTGCCGTAACCCGACTGTGTGGCAAGACCCTGTGTTTCAGCGAGAATCGGACGCGAGCCTTCGATCGTACAGGTTACGCAGGTACCCGACACCTTGCTCGGTCTGCCCGAAAGCAGCATTACAGACGGGTTTTCTACTTCTTTTAAGCCCTTGTCGGTCATTTCAAAAACGCCGATTTCATTTGTGGAGCCGTAGCGGTTTTTGACCGCGCGCAATATCCTGCAGCTCATCTGCTTGTCGCCCTCAAAGTGAAGTACGGTGTCTACGATGTGCTCAAGCACCTTCGGGCCTGCTATTGAACCTTCCTTGTTGACATGTCCGACAACAAACATCGGGATATCGAGCGATTTAGCGGTTCGCATGAGGATATTGGTACATTCCCTCACCTGAGTGACGCTGCCCGGCGAGGAGCTTAACTCAGAGAGGTTCATGGTCTGGATAGAGTCTATCATAACAAGGTCGGGCTTGATATTCTTGATCTGCTCACATACAACCTCAACGTCGGTTTCGGTCATGATAAAGAGATTAGGAGAGTCCACCTCGAGGCGGATCGCGCGCAGCTTCAGCTGACGCTTTGATTCCTCGCCGGATACATAGAGAATTTTCAGCGTGTCGCCGAGAAACTGGCATATCTGCATGAGCACCGTTGATTTACCGATACCCGGGTCGCCGCCCAGGAGAATCAGACTTCCCTTGACGATACCGCCGCCGAGTACGCGGTTGAGCTCGTGACAGCCTGTATCATAGCGGTGCTCGTCGTCTGTTGAAATCTCGCGGATTGAATACGGCTGCGCATATGTCATTGAAGTGCGCGTTCTGACCGCAGGAGCGGCTTTAGCGGTGTCCTTAATTTCTTCATTCATCGTATTCCATTCGCCGCAGGACGGGCATTTTCCGACCCATTTCGGGGTCTCATAGCCGCATTCCGAGCAAATGTAAACGCTTTTTATTTTTGCCATATATTTCACATCCTAATTGGTGTTATAGTAATCGAGAAAGCCTGTAGTGACAGCGAACGCCATTTGTCGCTGATATTCCTCGGTCTTGAGCTTTTCGCACTCTTCCCTGTTTGATAAAAAGCCGCACTCAACAATAACCGCCGGCTGAGTAGTGTTTTTCAGTAAGTATATACCGCTGCCCGCGGGTTTACTGAGCCGTTCGTTGTCGGGCTGCAGCTGGGATTTCACCGAAAACTTGATCGCGTCTGCAAGCAGCAGGCTTTTCTCGTTGTTCGGCGAGTAAAAAACCTGTGTGCCGTGTGACGAAGTATCGGAAAACTTGTTCTGATGAATACTGATTACCGTATTGTCAGCCGAGGCGTTGAATATTTCCAGTCTTTTCTTCATGTCGCTGTTCTTGCGCTGTTTTGTGTTATCTCCCTCAGTCGAAAGGTCGCCGTCGTCGGTTCGTGTCATCTCTGTATCAAATCCGAAAAACGTCAGCAAATCGTCCGTATCCTGCGCAATGGCGAGGTTTATTTCCTTTTCCGGTACACCGTCGCCGCTGACAGCGCCGCCGTCCTCACCTCCGTGACCTGCGTCAATCACGATATGTGGCATCGATTTCTGAGGCATAGCCGCTGTGCGCAGGGTGATACGCGCGGTTGAGGTAACCATCAGCGCGATAAAAACCGAGAGAAAAAACACAATCAGAAAAACCGCGGCAAATCTTTTAATATTCACAAAACCACCTCTGCCATAAAATATGCGCAGAGGGATTGACGATATAACCATTATACCGCATTTGACCGTTCTTGGCAACAAAAATACAAATTTGTCTTGTCGTACAGCGCGTAAAGTGGTATAATTATCTGGTATAATAAAGTGTAAGGAGTATGGCTATGAAGAAACCCGGAAGAAACGACGAATGCTGGTGCGGAAGCGGCAGGAAATACAAGAAGTGCCACATAGATTTTGACGAGCGCATTGAGGAGATCGAAGCTGAGGGTCATATTGTACCCGACCACAGCATCATCAAGACCGCTGAGCAGATTGAAAAAATCAAGGAAAGCGCTAAAATAAATATTGCTGTACTGGACTACGTTGCCGAGCACATAAAGGCTGGAATTTCTACAGCTGAAATCGATCGCTGGGTATACGATATCACCACCAAGATGGGCGGCATTCCGGCACCTCTTGACTATCAGGGCTTTCCAAAGAGCGTTTGTACCTCGATAAACGACGAGGTCTGCCACGGTATTCCGTCCGAGGACATTATTCTCAAGGACGGAGATATAGTTAACGTCGACTGCTCCACCAATCTCAACGGCTACTATTCCGATTCATCGAGAATGTTCTGTATCGGAGAGGTCAGCGCTGAAAAGAAAGCGCTCGTAGAAGCCGCGAAGCAGGCACTCAGCGAGGGCTTGAAGGAAGTAAAGCCGTGGAACTTCCTCGGAGATATGGGTCAGGCTGTCAATGATTTTGTAAAGAGCAAGGGCTACTCAGTCGTCAGAGAGGTCGGCGGTCACGGTATTGGTCTAGAGTTTCACGAGGATCCGTGGGTCAGCTACGTCAGCGAAAAAGGTACCGAGATGCTTATGGTGCCCGGAATGATTTTCACTATTGAGCCGATGATAAACATGGGCAAGCCCGCGATTTACACCGACGAGGAGAACGGCTGGACGATTTACACAAAGGACGGCACTCCCTCCGCGCAGTGGGAGATCCAGGTTCTCGTCACCGAGGACGGTTACGAAATAATATCATATTAATAGAAAAAGCGTCGCTTATATGCGGCGCTTTTTCATTTTCATTTCAATATAAACCGTATTTCGTTTTCACCCTGTCGAGCTTAGCAAGCATCGGTTCAGCGGCAAAAAACAGTATTACAGCGGTGGAAAAGGCGTGTATTAAGTCAAACGGCAAGCCCTGAGCGTAAAACGAAATGATTGATTCCCATGTTATCGGCACGCGTGTCAGGATAATCGTCGAAAAGTTCATAATCAGCCCGTAAATCATTACAGTCACAATGAATCCGAACACGCAGAGCGCACCACGGCTGCGGCGAAGAAAGCCCTTTTGAAAGAGAATTCCCGCAATAAAGCCGATTATGCCTGCCGCGAACATCTGCCAAGGCGTCCACGCGCCCTGACCAAAGTAAATATTCGACACCAGCATCGTTACCGCGCCTACCATAAATCCCGACTCCGTGCCGAACGCAACGCCTGAGATAATGACAAGCGCCAAAACAGGTTTTATCTGCGGAAGCGGTGCGAACGCCGAACGACCCGCGATTACGATCGCACACATCACGGCGATTATCACAAGCTCACGCGGCTGCGGTTTTCTGCCCTCGAAGATGAAAAAAAACGGCAGCATACATTCCAGCAGAACAAGCAGTGATATGAACAGAAATTTCTCGTCCTTCAGATAGGTCGTTCCGATAAAAATAGTGACCGGTATCGCGAGCAGTATCATCACGGTCGAAACGATTGTGCGCTTTGAAAGCCTGCTGCTCCTGACCTCATCAAGCGGCCTGTGAGTCAGCTCGCTCAGCGAAATCATTAAGAATACAAGCGGTACTGCAACAATCAGACAGTTTGCCCAAAACGGCAGATTCAGCGGAATAATTTCGATATTGACCAGAATTCCGAATATAAGCGAAAGACAGCCAATCAAAGCCGTCAGCTTTTTCCAAACGGGCATTTTCGGCTTCTGCTCAGGGTTTTCGGGTGGCTTTTCTGTGTAATGAAAATCATTATTTATGCCAGAGAGAATTTTTGGCTTCTCACCCGTGCAGCAGTAAATTATATCATCAGTTGTAACGGTGTTTTCAAGGATTCCCTTTGACATTCTGCGCGACGAGGTGACGTAGAAGCTGTTTGTTGAGAAGAATTCCCTCGGCGAACCCTCAGCGACAAGCTCACCGTTGAACAGCATCAAACAGCGGTGAGGATATTTCGCGCAGAACTCGACGTCGTGGCTGACCATAACGACAGTTGTTCCGATTGACAATAGAGTATTGATAATTGCGGCAAAACGTTCCTTGAAGCCGCTGTCTATCCCCTTCGTCGGTTCATCGAGCAGGATAATATCGGGGCTTGCAAGTAATAGCTTTGCGAGTGCCGCGCGCTGTGTTTCGCCGCCCGATAAATCAAAAGGATGGCGCTCAAGCAGTTCTTCCAGTTCGCACAAGGAAATAACCTGATTAAGCCGCTCCGGCGAGTCGTCTATCTCCTTAAGAGAATCGATAACCGTGTTGCCGCTGAGAAGCAGCTGAGGGTTCTGCGGAAGAGTCGCGATTCGAAGTTTATTTGTATTTATCTTTCCGCTGTACGGCATTAGCGTGCCGTTAACGACAGATAAGAGCGTAGATTTTCCTGCGCCGTTGCCGCCGAGGATAGCGGTGAACTCACCCTTGCGGACGTGAAAGGACAGGTTTTTCAGAACGTCAGGACTGTCCTTTTTGTAGCGGAACCATATGTTTTTCAGACTGATTACAGCATCGCCGCAGGGCGGAATTATTTCGGGATAAAGAGGATATGTATCATGTGTGCTGACGCAGCTTCTCAGCCATTCCCTGCCCTGTGCAACCGTGACCGGACAGTCTGACGAAGTATCTACAGCGCGCCAGATACGCATGGCTGACGGCAAAAGCGCGAAAAGCCTGTCATCGCAGCTGCTCAGATTTTCACCTGTGTGAAGCGGAGTGTCGAGCGAAAGAACGGCACCGTCATCCAGGATAAGCACTCTGTCGCTTATCGGCAGGAGTTCCTCGGTTCGGTGCTCTGAAATGATAACCGTAACTCCGAGCTCTTTATTTATTCTGTGAAGGCAGGCTATGAAATCGCTCGCGGCTATCGGGTCGAGCTGACTGGTTGGCTCGTCAAGAATCAGCACCTCGGGCTGCATTGCCATCACTGACGCGAGATTCAGAAGCTGCTTCTGACCGCCCGAAAGAGTTGTCACGTCGCTCTCAAAGTATTGTTCAATCCCGAAAAACGACGCTGTTTCCGCAACTCTTCGGCGTATTTCTTCATTTTTCAGCCCAAGACTTTCCAGCCCGAACGCAAGCTCGTGCCAGACCTTGTCAGTGACGATCTGATTATCAGGCGACTGCTGAACAAAGCCGATTGTTTCGCACTCCTGCCTTTGAGTAAGCTCATTAATGTTAATTCCGTGAAATCGGATTTCGCCCGATAGCCTGCCGTGCGGTGCAAGAGATGGCTTGAGCAAACGAAGAAGGGTACTTTTTCCGCTGCCCGAAGCTCCGCAAACGGTCAGAAATTCGCCTTCAATAACGGAAAAGTTAATGTCCTTAAGCACGTCAACTTCTGTTTCGGGATAGGCAAAGCTCAGATTGCGGATTGTAAACGCTTCCAACGGATTCCCTCCCCCATGTTGACAGTAAACGGCATTATCATTAATGCAAAGTATATAAAATAAAAAATTATAGAATCTATTCCCATTAACTCGCCCTTTACAGACGGAAAATAGCGGTATTTTGCGACTCCGAGTACTCTCAATACAATTAAAGCAGCGGTAAACACACAAATCAACGCAAGACAGATACCGTCGCGCTTATTGAAGCGATAACTTGAATACGCAGTCCTGCCCTTCAGCCCGTACCCTCTCGCCTTCATTGAGTCGGCGGTTTCTATAGAACCTTCAAGCGAGTGTGAGAGCATGACTGAGATAACTCTTACAGCGGTTTTTGTCTTTTCAACAAAGCCGTTTTTCTCTTTTCCCAACAGCTTCTGAGCTGTTCTGACCTCGCGGAACTGCTCTGTAAAACGCGGAACAAAGCGAAACGCCATGGAAAGCACAAGTCCGAGCGACGGCGCGATTCTACCGAAAAGATAAACCAGCTTATCTCCTGTCATAACTGTGTTGAATGATGAGAACCAGAATATTACGCTGCTGAGCATCACCGCTGAGGCAGCGCCGTAAATGATTGCTTCAAGCGTCAGCGGATTATCCCATGGCAGATAACCGAGTATTGTCACTCCGGCGTGGTTGACAATCGGGTTTATGAGCGCAAGGAGCAAGGCGGTCGGCAGGATAAATTTCAGAGCAAAGAACACTGTCTTGCGGCCGTTGAGCTGTATGGCGTTTGTCAGCGCACACAAGAGCGAAACAATCAGGCATACGGGATTCATCATAAACATCGAGAATGAAATCACCGCCGCGAAATATAAAAGTCCCGCTATCGGGTGTATCTTACAAAAGGAATCCTTCATCAGTTGCTCCACTTCAAGTCATGTCCGAGCTGACAGGTGTA
>JAEEGL015978257.1_pt1 | contig 11160 bp, 7 predicted proteins | sample 9134231 | NCBI WGS metagenome assembly JAEEGL01 (sample SAMN16246548, study PRJNA631951) | gut metagenome | biome: gut microbiome; feature: rumen; material: fiber-attached | host: Bos | place: Iran: Karaj | collected 2018-10
CATCCAGCCGCCCATCATGAAGGCGCTCACGACCAAGGAGGAGCGCAGTATAGTCATGAAGCAGCTGCGCAAGGTCAGCCAGAGAGAAAAGATCCTCTTCCCGATCATCGTGACCATAGTCGTCGGCCTCATCGTACCGACAGCGATACCGCTCGTCGGCATGCTGATGCTCGGCAATCTGTTCAAGGAAAGCGGCCTGACAAACCGTCTGTCCGAGGTGGCGCAGAACGCTCTGTGCAACATCGTAACGATAATGCTCGGCACGGCTGTCGGCTCCTCCGCCATTGCGGGGACCTTCCTTACACTCGACACGATCAAGATCATCATCATGGGTGTCGTTGCCTTCGCCGGAGGCACGGCAATGGGCGTGCTCATTGCCAAGCTCATGAACCTCTTCGTCAAGAAGGAAAACAGAGTAAATCCGCTCATCGGCTCGGCCGGCGTCTCCGCCGTGCCTATGGCCGCGCGCGTGTCTCAGGTCGTGGGGCAGAGGGAGAATCCCTCCAACTTCCTGCTCATGCACGCCATGGGTCCGAACGTCTCCGGCGTTATCGGCTCGGCCGTCGCCGCCGGCGTCCTGATAGCTCTGTTCAGAGTTTAATAATCGCATACATACCGAAATCCCCGAAAGGTCTGAAATCCTTTCGGGGATTTTTGCTTTTTATTCGTTATGAGTCCCTGATCCTGATATCACAAATACCTTCCCGTCACGCTATCGCTGCAGCTTTTTATCTTTTCCGGCGTGCCGGCGGCGACAACATCGCCGCCCTCCTCTCCGCCGCCAGGCCCCATGTCTATCACATAGTCCGCGCTTCTTATTACGTCGAGGTCGTGCTCTATCACTATGACCGTCGCGCCGCTGCCCGTGAGTGAGCGGAACACGCCCATCAGCGTCATAACGTCCAGCGGATGCAGGCCTATCGTCGGCTCGTCGAATACGAACAGCGAGTCGCTCTGAGTCCTGCCCATCTCCCAGGCGAGCTTCAGTCTCTGCGCCTCACCGCCCGAAAGACTCGGCGTTTCCTCGCCGAGCGTCAGATAGCCGAGGCCGAGGGAGCACAGAGTATCAAGTCTCGGAGCGACGGTTTTCATGTCCGCGCAGAGCTCCAGCGCGCGGCTTACGTCCGCCGCCATGAGCTCCGGCAGAGAGATCCGGTCTCCGGTGCCGCAGCGGTGCTTTATATAATACGCCTGCTTTGAGTAGCGCGAGCCGCGGCACTCCGGGCAGGGTATGTCCACATCCGGCAGAAACTGCACGTCAAGGCTTATCGACCCTGTACCGTCGCAGACCGGACAGCGCAGGTTTCCGGTATTGTACGAAAAATCTCCTGCCTTAAGGCCGCGCCGCTTTGCCTCCGCTTCGCGCGCGTAGATCTTTCTCAGCTCGTCGTGCACTCCCGCGTAGGTTGCGACCGTGGAGCGTATGTTTATGCCTATGGGTGTCGCGTCGATGAGCTTCACATGCGCAAAACCCTCGCAGCTTACGCTTTTCACGTGCTTCGGCAGCGGCGCGCCGCGAAGGGCGGCCTCCATTGCCGGAACAAGGCTCTCGAGCACCATCGTGGTCTTGCCGGAGCCGGATACTCCTGTCACCACCGTGAGCGCGCCCTTTGGTATCCTCACCTCGAGCGGCCTGACCGTGTGTATCTCAGCCGTCCGGAGAATGATTTCGCCCTTCGAAAAAAGCTCCTTTTCATCAGCCGCGCTCTTCAGCTCGCATTCCCCCGGGAAAAGAAACGGGCCTATGCGCGATCGGTCGTTTTTTGAAAGCTCCTCCGGCGTGCCCTCGGCTATGACATATCCGCCGTTCCCGCCGGCTCCCGGGCCCATTTCTATTATGTGGCCTGCCTCCCTGAGTATCTGCGCGTCGTGATCCACAAGCAGCACGGTGTTCCCGTCGGACGCGAGATCACGCATCACTCCGCACAGTCCGGTTATGTTTGCCGGATGCAGACCAATGGACGGCTCGTCGAGCACGTAGAGCACCCCTGTGGTGCGGTTCCTCACCGCGCGGGCAAGCTGCATGCGCTGTCTCTCGCCTGTTGAGAGCGTGGACGAAGCCCTGTCGAGAGACAGATACGACAGCCCGAGCTCCATGAGTCGCCTCGCCGCCGCGAAAAAGCTCTCGCATATGCTCTCCGCCATGGGACGCATTTCCTCCGGAAGTGACTCCGGCACGCCCTTCACCCACCGGCATAGCTTTCCGAGCGGAAGCGTACAGACCTCATCGAGCGACATGCCGCGCAGACGCGGCGCCCTCGCCCTTTCGGACAGTCGCGTGCCGCCGCAGTCCGGGCAAATATCCTCCTTCAGGAACTTTTCCACGCGCTTCATGCCCTTTTCGTCCTTCACCTTTGAAAGCGCGTTCTCCACCGTACGTACGGCGCTGAAATACGTAAAATCAAGCTCTCCGGCGGTATTGCTGCCGTTTTTCGGACGGTAGAATATATGCTTTTTGACCGCGGGGCCGTGGTAGACTATCTCCTTTTCCTCCGGCGTCAGCTCCCTGAACGGCACGTTCGTGCGCACGCCCATTTCCCTGCACACGTCCGTCATGAGAGACCACATAAGGCTGTTCCACGGCGCTACCGCGCCCTCGTCTATCGTCAGACTCTCGTCCGGCACCAGGGTGCTCTCGTCCACCGTGCGCACGCTGCCGGTCCCTCCGCAGCCGCGGCAAGCGCCCTGGCTGTTGAAGGCAAGCTCCTCGGCGCCCGGGGCGAAAAAGCGCTCGCCGCATTCGGGACAGACTATCTCCCTGCCCGCGGCAACGTCCATGGTCGGGTTTACATAATGTCCGTTCGGGCAGCGGTGACAGGCAAGGCGCGAGAACATAAGGCGCAGAGAATTGAGAAGCTCCGTTCCCGTTCCGAAGGTCGAGCGTATGCCCGGCACTGCCGGTCTCTGATGCAGCGCGAGCGCCGCGGGCACGTAAAGCACTTCTTCCACGTCAGCCCGCGAGGCAAAGCTCATGCGCCTTCTCGTGTATGTGGAGAGCGATTCGAGATAGCGGCGCGAGCCCTCGGCATAGAGCACGCCGAGCGCGAGCGAGGATTTGCCGGAGCCGGAAACTCCCGCAATTCCCACTATGCCGCCGAGCGGCACGTCCACGTCTATATTTTTAAGGTCGTGTACCCTCGCCCCGCGTATCTTTATCGCGTCCGGCGTTTTTATCTCTTTATCCAATCCGCGCATCTCCTTAAAACGGCGCGCCTTTACAGCGCGCCGTCGATCTTATCTACCGCAGAAAAAAAACCACCATGAATATGAGCCATGCTATCGAGTAAATGTGCTTCTTGTTCGTGCGCTCGGCCCTCGGTATGAGATACACCGGCGCCGCCACGCAGCCTATGTACATCCACGGCTCCATTATGTCAAAGCCGCGGCTCTCCACCTCTTTGCGGTCCTTTATAAGAAACAGCAGCCCGAGTCCGACATATAAAACGCCCATTATCGCCCAAGCTATCGGTCCGGGTCTGAGAAAAGCCGAAAGCAGGATAATGAGAAACGGCGGCACCGCCATGAGCGCTTCCGCGTATCTGTCGCTCAGGAGCTTGAGCGGCGGCGGGGTTATCTCAACAAGGAACTCGTCGCGAAACGGCGATTTTTCCGCCGTTGTGGCAAGCTGCTTACCTTCCTGCCAGACAAGCGTTTCCCTGACTATGGTCGTGTCCTTTATAAGCTCGCGCATCCTGACCGCGGTAAACGGCCCCTTGTAGCGGTTTTTCACGATGTAAAACCACTCTTTTTTGTCCGGATCGAGCTCGTATCCCTCCGGCACCCAGCTGCAGGACGGACACGGCGCGTTTTCTCCCGAACGCTCGGCCCCGCATACCGGACATCTAAGCTCCCCGTCCATTATTTGTCTCCGGCGTTCTGACTCAGATAGGCGTTTATGAAGCCGTCAAGGTCGCCGTCCATAACGGCGTTTATGTTGCCGACCTCGTAGCCCGTTCTGTGATCCTTGACAAGCGTATAGGGCATGAACACGTATGAGCGTATCTGGCTGCCCCATTCTATTTTCATCTGCTCGCCCTTTATGTCGCTTATCTTCTCAAGGTGCTCGCGCTCTTTTATTTCAATGAGCTTGGAGCGGAGCATACGCATCGCCACCTCGCGGTTCTGGTGCTGGCTGCGCTCCATCTGGCAGGCCACTATAATGCCTGTCGGTATGTGGGTGATGCGTATGGCGCTCTCTGTCTTGTTGACGTGCTGGCCGCCCGCTCCGCTTGAACGGTTGGTGTCTACCTTCAGATCCTCAGGCCTTATATCCACCTCGACGTCGTCGGATATCTCCGGCGTGACCTCGAGAGCCGCAAAGGACGTATGCCTTCGGCCCGCCGCGTCGAACGGCGAAACGCGCACGAGACGGTGGACTCCGGACTCGCTCTTGAGATAGCCGTAGGCATTCTCGCCCTCTATGGTTATGACCGCGCTCTTCATGCCGGCCTCGTCCCCGTCGAGATAGTCGATGATCGTATACTTGAAGCCGTGGCGCTCGGCCCAGCGCGTATACATGCGGTAAAGCATCTGCGCCCAGTCCTGCGCCTCGGTGCCGCCCGCTCCGGCGTGGAAGGAGAGTATCGCGTTGCAGCCGTCATACTCACCGCTCAGCAACGCCGCAAGGCGCGCGGTCTCCAGATCCTTCTCAAACTGCGCGTAGTCGCTCTCGAGCTCTTCGAGCATGCTGTCGTCGTTTTCCTCGAGCGCCATCTCGCAGAGCGTATAAAGATCGTCCCATTTGCTCTGCAGCCTGTCATAGCCCGCGCACTTGTTTTTAAGGCGCTTTATCTTTGTCAGGACAGTCTGCGAGCGTTCGAGATCGTTCCAGAAGCCGTCCTGCGCGCTCTCGTGCTCAAGTTCCTCTATCTCGCGCCGTGCCTCCCCCAGCTTGTAGGCGTCCTCAAGGTTCTTGAGGGTGGGCTTCATGGCGTTGAGCTTTACTTTGTATTCTTCAAATTCAAGCATAATATCGCTCCGTACATAGTTATTTATGTTATTATAACGGATTTTTCCTTTGCTGTAAAGATTCCGGAGCAGGTCTTCTTCACGGTTTCTCCGCTATCTCTCGCTCGGCACGGTCTTTATCTCCGGGCCGAATATCAGCTCGTCAATATCCGGCAGCGGGCGTCTCTCGCCGCTCTGCTGACAGTTTTCCATAAAAAAACAGCTCCTTTACACGATCGATGAAACAATACATATCATCTTATGCAAAGGAGCCGCTGTTTATCACTGTTATTTTTTTCTGAGCACCGCCACCGGAATGTGCGGATTGTTGAGAAATCTCGGCACGGACACGGAGTTCCCGAGCCCGCGTGACACAAGCACCGTCACGCCGTCCTTCTCATACACTCCGCTCGTGTAACCCGGCAGCCATCTGCGCGAGGCGTCTATAAGACCGTCCGTCAGCGGCAGACGTATTATGCCTCCGTGGGCGTGCCCGCTCAGCACAAGCTCCGGAGCGCCGAGCGCCAGATAGTCCTCCGGCGGCAGGTTCCGGTGGTGCAGCAGCACGGTGAATATGCTTCCCTGCTCGGCTCTCAGCCTTTTCATGAGCTCGCCTGTTCCGTCTCTGTTGGACGCAGTGTTGGGGTCGTCCGTACCGGCAACGGCTATGCGCTGTCCTCCGCGCTCGAGCAGCACGTAATCATCTCTCAGAACATGCGCCCCGCACCGCGATACGGCTTCAAGCAGGCTGCTTACATCTCTTCTCGCAAGCTCGTGGTTGCCTGTTACGTAATAACACGGCGCTATTGCGCACAGCCCCGTGAACAGCTCCGTCATATACCCAGGCTCTCCCTCGCTGTCCACTATATCGCCCGTCACGGCGATCATATCCGGCTTCGCGCCTTTGATCATTTCAAACAGGTTTTCATTCCCGCTTCCGAATACCGCATTGTGCAGATCGGATATCTGAACGATGCGAAAGCCGTCGAAGGCAGCCGGAAGCGACGCGTATTCAAGCTCATATTCCGCAACATCGATACGGTACCTGCTGTCGAGGATCAGCGCCGTGAAAATCACGGCAATAACGAGGATTATTATGACCGCCCGTTTAAGATGTGAACCCCTTTTACGCTGCAAATGACCTATCTCCTCAAAAAAGCTGCCGGTGCCGAAGCACCGGCAGCTCACGTTTCTTTGCTGATGTCACTGGTTTTTCTGGGCAGGCGCAGTCTTCTTCTCCGGATCCTGCCAGACCTCCTTGAGCGCCGCCGCCATTCCCGCAAAGCCCTGCAGCTCCGACGGGATTATTATCTTCGTTGCTCTGCCGTTGGCCGCGGCTGCGAAGGTCTCGAGCGCGCGCAGCTTGATGACCGCTTCGGACGGCATGCTCTCGTTTATCCTTTTGATGCCCTCCGCCGTGGCTGTCTGCACCTTGAGTATCGCCTCTGCCTCGCCTTCGGCTTCAAGTATCTGCGCCTGCTTCTTGGCGTCCGCCCTGAGTATGGCGGACTCCTTCTCGCCCTCGGCAATGAGTATGGCACTCTTCTTTTCGCCCTCTGCGCGCAGTATAGCCTCGCGGCGTTCGCGCTCGGCCTTCATCTGCTTTTCCATCGCGGCCTGAATGGCTGCCGGAGGCATGATGTTTTTGAGCTCGACACGGTTGACTCTGATGCCCCACGGATCCGTCGCCTCGTCGAGTATGGAGCGCATTTTGGAGTTTATGACATCGCGCGAGGTGAGCGTCTGGTCGAGTTCGAGCTCGCCTATGACGTTTCTCAGCGTCGTCGCTGTGAGATTTTCCATCGCCTGCATCGGGTTTTCCACACCGTAGGTATAGAGCTTCGGGTCGGTTATCTCGAAGTATATGACCGTGTCTATCTGCATGGTCACGTTATCCTTCGTTATGACCGGCTGCGGCGGGAAGTCCGCCACCTGCTCCTTGAGGAGCACCACTCTCGCGATCCTCTCAATAAAGGGGATCTTGAAGTGAAGGCCCACGTTCCAGGTGGTGCTGTATGCGCCCAGACGCTCTATAACGAACGCCCTGGCCTGCTGTACCACACGGATGTTCTTGATGAGAACGATTATTATTATGAGCACTACCAGCGCTATGACCACCCAGGTCATGACGCCGCTGAGCCTGTCGGAGCTGAGGCCCGAGACGCTGCTCGCCGCGTAAATCATGTTTCCCAGCATATTATTCCTCCTTTTATTGCGGATAAATCTTCATTTGTGATTTATTCCCGTTCTGTCTTATCCTCTCCCGCCGCGCATTCCCGTGCCTGCTCCGCGGGGCTGACGATGAGCTTCACGCCTTCGATCCTCAGGGCTCTGACCTCCGTGCCCTCCTCTATGGGCTCTCCCGAGTCCGAACGCGCCGTCCATATCTTTCCGCCTGTCTTTACGATGCCGGAGGGCTGGCGGTTATCGATACGCTCCGTGACGATCCCGGTCTGACCGAGCACTCTGTCCGCATTCGTGCGCTCGCTTCTGGCGTTGATGAACTTTCTCGCAAACGGCCTTGTGAGCGCGAGCACTGCGCACGAAACCACTATGAACCACACCGCCTGCAGCCAGATCGGAGCGTGAACCGCGGCGCTTATCAGCGCGGCAAGGGCGCCGAGAGCGAACCAGATCGCCGTAAGGCCCATCGTCGCCGCCTCGATGATCATGAAAACTACCATGGCGGCAAGCCATATCCATATCATATCCACAGCCTCCTTTCCTCTGATAAATAATTTTATCACATTCCGTATACGTTTTCAATAAAAATCGGATCGGGCGGCTCCGTCTGCCGAAGCCGCCCGCGAAGCGCCTGATAATGCCTTACCTCATAACGTCGGGCAGCTCGATACAGGTGGTGTAGGAGCCGCCGGTGAAGACCTCTATCACAGGCCCTTCCACAGAGGGATCTGCCTCATACTGCGCCCTGCCCAGATAATAGAAACGGTCCATCGAGGTCGAGATCGTCACTATTATGCTGTGCCCTTCCTTTACTATGTATGAGCAGGGCATCAGGTCTATGTCCATCTGATAGCTTTTGTTGAGCTCAAGATACCCTGTATCGTCCTGATTCGACGGATGCCAAGGCAGGCCGAGGAAATCATACGGGCATTCCTCCGTACCTCTCAGCGAAGCCCTCAGATGACCGTCGGAGAACAGGAAGGCGCTGCCGGTCTCCGGATCGTAGTCCGAAAGCGTCACGAACAGGTCTATGTCGTAGTTTCCGTTCATATAGCCCGGATCGGTCATCCGGAAGTATACGTGCGCCATCGGGTGCCCGGTTATTTCCCTGTCGGCGGCAAGCGGCGCGCTCGTGAATGAAAGCCCCTTTTCTATCACGTCGGAGGCATCCGTGTCCTCGACCCCGGTCTTTACGCCGTATACAGCCTTGTAGGTGAGCCCTCCCGACGCCGGGGCGGACCGGCTGAGCTCTCCCGTCCTTGTCATATAGAAGGTGTCGGCAAGCCGGCTGTCATAGCCCGGCCAGCTCTCGAACCACCGGTAGCCGCCTGCTCCGTTGTCGAGATTGGCCGTCTTCAGATAGATCGGGCTCTCGTCCATTATGCCGTTGTCAATGTCCCTGAGCCAGTAATCGAACCAGCGCAGCTGCTCGACCTTCCAGTCTATCTCCGTCTTCGGCTTTACATGATACCATGGGCCGACGGTCAGTTTTCTGGCGTTTCTCATGTTCGCGTATGAAATGAAGCTGTCTCTGCGGAACACGTCGTACAGCCCGCCGAGGATGTATACCGCCGAGCCCGAAGAGTTTATCTTCTCCGCGCTGCTGCTCGCGCTTACCTGGTTCCAGTATTCCCCGCCGGTATCCGCGTTGTAGCTGTCGCGCCACAGCAGCCTCCGGAACAGCGGTATCTGCAGGCCGTTGAGCTTGTGCTGCTCTACGGCCTCGCACAGCATCACGCCGTAGATATCCTCGTCCACCGGCACGGTGCGCGCGGCAACGGACTCCACTGTGGCAGTGCCCCCCTCGTGCACTCCCGCCCACAGGGTGTCGGGCTGCGAGCCGAAAGCCCTCGGTATGCCGCCGCGTACCCAGCCGTCGTATTTGTTGTAGTCCGTGCAGCCTATCACCGAGGCCGACACAAGATTGCTCTCCGCCAGGATCTCAAGCTGCGTCTGCCCCACGTATGACATGCCTATCGTCCCGATCTTCTTGTCGCACCAGGGCTGATTGTATATCCACCTGACAACGTCGGCGCCGTCCTCGCGCTCTGTCGGTGAATTGGCGCTGTCGCGCCAGCCGTAGGACGCGCCGGTGCCGCGGCAGTCGCCTATCGCGTATACATAGCCGTGCGAGGTGAACCAGAGCATCTCCTCGGTCTCCGTCACGCTGCCGTCGGCGCTGTAAGACGCTCTTCCGTAAGGCGTCCAGGTGAATACGGTCGGCAGAGGCTTGGTCTCCTCAGCTCCGTACAGCGTGGGGATGTAGTAGTCCACGGCCATCTTCGTGCCGTCTCTTGTCGGAACATATACGCTGTGTCTTTTCGCTCCCGTATATACCGCGTCAGAGTAGCCGGAATAAACGCCCGGCGCAGACTGTTTTACCGCCGCAGTGCCGCCCTGTCTGATCTGCCTGTATTCCGGGAACAGCGGCATCAGGGCTTCGATGTCCTCCGTTCTCTGCCCTTTCACCACCGAATACTCGGAGCCGAATCCCATCGTCCAGTTATTCTCGGTGTCATAAGGCTTCCAGTCCCAGCCCCAGTCCGCTATATAGGCGTTTCCCGCGTTCGGATCTCCGCTTCTTATAAAGCCCGCGAACGCCGCGCGGAAGGCCTTTGCCGTTTCCTCCGGCGCGGTGGATGACGCACTGCCCCACAGAGTCGATGTCCATGAGCCCTGCGCCGCTCTCACACCCTGCGCGTTTTCCCTGTACCATTCCCATGAAAACAGCCATGAGCTGCCGGGCGCGGCCTTTGCGAAGGCTTCGCTTATCATGACTGCGCTGCACTTCTGATTTATGTCGTTTTTAAGGTCCTTGTAGGATGTGACCCTGTCGCGTCCGTAAAGATTTTCTCCGCGTTCCACATAGCCCTGTATGATCGCCTGAGCGTCCGGGCTCCCTCCCCGCGCCGGGTCGAGCCTGCTCCAGTTCGAGGCTATGACGGAGTCGAGCACCGCCTGCTCGTATTCGCTCTGCGCCGCACCGTTCATCCCGAGCGCGCGGCGGCTGAGATCGCCGTCGTATTCGCCGTTGGTCGTGCCGGTCATCATGAGTATGCCGCTTTCGGCAGCCTTTATGATGCTGTTCCAGTAATCCGGCTTTACAACGACATTGTCGACGACCGTCGCGAAGGTCTTGCTCTTTACGCCGGGCAGGAACGCACCTATGGCGTTGCGGGTGAGATAGGCCTGAGCGTCGAGCACCTTCTGCGGATCGAGCTCAAGAGCTTCCTTTATCGTGGAAACTCCGGTGAAGGCCTTGAATTCCTCTGCGCATTTCACGCTGTCGTCCCATGAGGCAAGAGCGGTCGAGTCTATCGAGACTCCCGAGCCCTGGATGATCCTGTCGAAATACTCCGTCGCTCCGTCGATCAGAAGCATTGCCGAAACCGTGGTCGAGGCGGCGCTGTAACCGTATATCGTCACGTTGTCGCGGTCCCCGCCGAAGCCCGAAATGTTCTGCCGGACCCATTCGAGCGCCGCGAGAAAGTCTGTTTTTGTCAGATTGTTGGAATACTGATATATATCACCGTACTGATCGTAATCGTCGAATACCGTGAGGTTCATGCAGCCGAAATAGCTCACGCGCGAGTTGGCGACGATCACTATTATATCCGGGTATTCCTTCAAAAATCCCGTGGGATCTATGCTTCCGGCGTCGCTCCCCGTGCCTCCTGTGACCGGACAGACTACAAGTACCGGCCTGGCTGCGGCGGTGCTTTCCGGATTCATATAGATGTTGAGCGTCAGCACGTCCTCGCTTTGCCTTGAGCTGTCATACCTGCCCTGTACCGGCAGTACGCAAGGCTCCGTGGCGGTCCTTATCTCGCCGCTGCGCCCGACCACCCGGGCTCTCTGCCAGCGCTCCGCCGTGGCGTAGACTACATTCGTGTAGCTCAGTATGCCGTTTTTATCAACGGCGCCTATGTATGTCCCGCTGCTCGCCTGAGCTATCACGTCGGTGCCCTCAAGTGAGTTCGGGGTGTTTATGACCGTTCCGGTGAACGCGGAATCGTCAAGTATGACGCC
>JAEEGL016968984.1_pt1 | contig 11160 bp, 11 predicted proteins | sample 9134231 | NCBI WGS metagenome assembly JAEEGL01 (sample SAMN16246548, study PRJNA631951) | gut metagenome | biome: gut microbiome; feature: rumen; material: fiber-attached | host: Bos | place: Iran: Karaj | collected 2018-10
CTGGATATGTTCCAAGTATAGCAACATATTTTGGTATGGCTGTTGCACATATAGAGGGATTTTTCTTAGGAAAAAAACATCGAAGTAAACTATTAGTAAAATTATCAAGTGATAAGAATTATAAGAATTTTTGTTCTGATGGTAGCAATTTAGAAGACAGTTGGTTAACTAAAGATACAAAAATAGTAAAAGATTATTTTAATAACTCTAAATGTCAATTTATATTTACTGATAATGGGTACTTAGGTTTGTTTAAAGCTATAAACTATTGTTGTAAAAAGAAAAATATTAATAAAATTCCTAAAAATTTATCTATATTATTTGCCTCTGGTAGTTGTGATCCAGTTGGTGGTATGGAGAAAGGAGTTAAAAAAGTTTTTAAATTATTTGAAGAATCTAAAATTATTGACGTAACGTTAAAACTTTATCCAAATGATCGACATGAGATATTGAATGAGACGGATAGAGCCATTGTTTATAATGATATTTTGACATGGATTAACCATCATATTATGTGATAAAAAAAAGCTAACCATTTTGGATAGCTTTTGTTTATCTAATGGAGCAATTGTGTATCTCGTTTGAGAAACAATTACCGACAAATGTAACGAGATAAAACTCAATTACATATTTATTATAACACAAATTTTATAAAATAAAATACACTATTTGTGATATATAAAAAGTCATTTCAATCAACGACTTTATTAATAAATAATTAATACTATTTAGTTTCAAATATTAATGTTTCAGTTCCATTAATTAGAACACTTTCATCTTCTGCTATTGTAATAGTAAGTTCTTTAGAAGCTCTTCCATTAAAATCATTATCACCATTAGTTAAATCATGAGCTTCACCAACATAACTTAATTCCTCTGGATATTCATCTGTACCCGTTCTAACAATTTCATCTTTTACTATCCAAAATTCAGATAATTTGTCATATGTTGTTGTTACTTTATATGTTCCAGCTGGTATTTTGTATAAGTATTTTGTTACTGGTAAATCAGTGTCTTTATTTAAAATTACTTCTTTACCATATTCTCCAGTTGTTTTTCCAACTAGTGTATATTTAGTAGTTGTAGTATTATTTGATGTTTTAGAAGGATTTTTGGAATTATCTCCAAGACTACCTATAATGCCTAATACAAGAACAACAACTATTACCCAAAACCACCATTTTTTTGACCATACTTTTAATTTTTCTTTCATATTTATCTCCTTTAAATATTCCAAGTGTTTCCACAGTTTTGACATACTGCGATTTTCTTTTGAATATTTTTAATTTTTTTTCGTTTCCCAACAAAAATTGCAAAAATTAGTGCAGGAATAGTTAAAAATAACCATTTAACTATAATCCACCACCAACCAATTGTTATCCACCATATTAATCCGTGATGTTTAGTGACTAGTTTTTGCTCATTAATAACTTGTATATTAACATTGTTACTGCCACATTTATTGCAATTCATATCGAATCCTCCTTTAATTCATTATACATTATTTTTTAAAATTTTTAAATACATTGTAATTTAAAATATAAAAAACCGTTAATTTTTATTTGAATTTTCGTTTTTAACTAAATAACGGAATTAAGTTTGATTATAGTATAATAAATCTATGTTTCTATGCAGTTATAAGGAGGAAATAAAAATGAAAACATGGAAACATATTAATGAAGAACAAAGAAGAATTATTAGTTCAGGAATTGCACATAATGATAAATTAATTGATATTGCAGAAAGATTGGAACTTGATCCAAGAAGTATTTCTAAGGAGGTTAGAAGAAATAGAATACATGTTGACTATCCAGATGATACTATCTCAAAATGTCCTAAATTAAATAGATGGCCGTTAGTTTGTACTAAATGCAAATATAGATATTCATCTAATTGTACTTATGTTAAATTAAAATATGATGCTAAAACAGTTCAAAGAAAATCTGATGCTAATTTAATTACATCTAGAAAAGTAATTGATGAGAAAAAATCAATTTATCAAATCAAAATTGAAAATAAAAATGTAATAAAAAAATCAGTTACTACTCTTTATAGATATATTAATAATGGTTATCTTACAACTAATCGTATTGATTTGCCATATGCTGTAAAATATAAAAAAAGAAAACATAATAAAAAGTATGACTATTCTAACAATGAAATTGATAGAACCAGTCATACATACTTAGACTACCTGTCGTTCATTCATAAAAATCCACGTGTAAATGTATGGCAGTTAGATTTCCTAGGTGCCATAAAAACAGATAGTAAAAACATTTTATCATTTATTTTGCCAGAAGTCCACTTTACCCTGTTAGATATTATAACTAATTCCAATTCAAATAAGATTGTTAAATACTTCGATGAATTAGAAAAAAATTGGAACAAACAATTTAGTTGAATTAATACCTGTTATTTTAACAGATAGGGATCCTTGTTTTACTGGCATTGATGGCATTTGCTTTTCTAAAATAACTGGTGAAGAAAGGTGCAAACTATTCTTTTGTGATCCATATGTATCTAATCAAAAACCTAATGTCGAAAACATCAATAAACAAATAAGAAAATTCTTTCCGAAAGGAAAATCTGTCGATAATTTATCTAAAAAAGATGTATTACACAAAAATATTACATTACTTAATACACCTATAAAATCATTAGATGGAAACACTCCTAAAGATGCTTTTAAAGTTGTGTATGGTGAGGATTTATTCTACAAAATTTTTGATGTTGTCAATGACGAACGTTAGTGAGTTCATTTTAATCATTGACAACAATTATTATAATTAAAATATTTTTACAAATAAAGTTCATCTTTATTTGTTATTAACAAAACAATTACCTGCATAGAAACAAAAACGGAAATAAGTTTAAAAAACGGACTTTGGTACGTTATTTTTGTCATGGAATAATTATTGATAATTTATATCAAATACGAACTTTTATCAAGATTATTTTCGTTTTATGTTCAAAAAACGGCAATATAATTGAAAAAGAAAAAAATCCGTCATAAAACGGACTTTACTTTAAAAATTTGCTTTTTTTAGGAATAATAAAGCTAACTTACATCTACATTATAAAACATTTTCCAAAAAATAAAAAGACCATTAACAAAATTTATTTGTCAACAGTCTGCTCAATTCTTTAGAATTGAGCTTTATCTCAACATCGGTTGTTCCGACGATTTTTACAAATGGAGCGGATGATGGGAATCGAACCCACGTGGTCAGCTTGGAAGGCTGAAGTTCTACCATTAAACTACATCCGCAAAAAGTAGACATATATAAGTATACCAAAAATAGAATTAAAGTCAAGTTTTTTTGTCAATTAATTGATATATTTATAACTGTCATGCAATATTCTTAGAATTATTCCCATAATTAGCATATAAGAGAGTAAACTACTTCCTCCGTAACTAATAAAGGGAAGCGTTATACCTGTTATTGGTAATAATCCCATGGTCATCATAATATTTTGAATTTGTTGATAAAATATCATACTAAATAGCCCAATTAAGATATATTCATCATTTTTTTTCATTTTATAATTAGTTGCTTTTAAAATATTTATATCAAAAAATATAATGCAAATAAGAAAAATAATATTACCGATAAAACCGAAAATAGAGCTAAAGGTAGTAAATATGAAATCAGTACTAGCTTCAGGATAATATAATGGTACATTATTAAATCCAAATCCAAGTAATCCAGCAGAACCTATTGTTATCATTGAGTTTTCCAATTGATATCCACTTTGCTTTTGCCAATTAAATATCCTATCTAATCGATAAAATATGCTATTATCTAAATAATTAATTAATAGTTCTCTTTTGTAAATTAGTAAAAAGGCTAATATACTGGCAATAATACCTAGTATAATTAAAATAATATAATACCATTTTTTATTTACTCCACGATATAAAATCATGCTAATCATTATAATAAAGTAGATTATGACAACGCCAGTATCTGGTTCTAAAAATGTTAAAATGGATGGAATTAAAACCAATAAGAGAACTATTAATAGCATTTTAAATTCTTTTTTAATATTTTTTTTACCTCGATATTTGCTTAATACTTTGGCTATTAAAATAATTAAAAATATTTTCATAAACTCACTGGGTTGAAGACTAATTGGACCTAATATTAACCAACACCTACTACCATTAATACTTACACCTATAATTAGTAGTAACAAAAGTAGACAATTGATAAATAAATATATCCAAAAAGAATATTTAATTATTTCTTTTTTTTTATAATATGTGATGGATAGAATTATTAATCCTAATAGGTAAAATAGAATTTGCTTAACGAAAATATTTCCTAAATTAGTATTGGTTATTTTCTGTGATGTATAGATAGATAATAAACTTATGATAAAAAAAATAAAAATACAAATAGCTATTTTATTAATTCTTAGTGCTTTTCTCATAGTATTATTATTAACATGCTACTATTAATTATACTTTTTAATTAAAAAACATAAATTATATGGGAGGTATTATGAAAAAAAATAAGGTCTTTGTAAATAAGATAACAGATAAAATTGGCAATAATCAAACTAGTTGTGAAGTGGAAAATAAAAAAATAGAAAGTAGTGAAGATGTAATAGAAGACAAAATTGAAAAACTCTTTAATACTAATGGATATATTTTTAATATAAATGTTAAGATTGTTACCAGCGAAAAAATATATAATACTAAAATAGCTAATCGTATTGGGAATATTTTAATTACATTAGATAATGATGTTATCAGAATAGAAGATATTAAAGATATTGTATTTTAGGCATATTACATTGTCAATAAATTTGCCTATCATAAAATAGTAATGATGGGAGGAAAAAATGAATTATGATTTTTATGATATGGGATTAAATAACGGATATATGCCTTATGATGATAATTATAGTAAGATAGATTTATATAATCCATATGAAGGTTTTTTAAAGGGAAATGCTTTTCAAAATAGTTATATTCCATATAAGAACTATAAAGTATCTAAAATAAAAATAAATAGTGAGAAAGAAGAATTACTATTTAATATTTCTGAATATGGATTTATGATGCATGATATGAATTTATATTTAGATATTAATCCAAATAATAAAGAGGCTTTAGAAAAATTTAATGAGTATCGTAATAAAACAAATGAATTAATTACTAAATATGAAAGGAAATATGGTCCACTTTGTGTAACTGCCAGTGATAATAATCAGCTATTTAACTGGATAGAAAAATGGCCATGGGTGAATTAAAATGTGGAAATATGAAAAAAAATTACAATATCCAATAAATATTAGAAGTAAGGATTTGTCTTTTGCTAAAGTATTAATTACACAATATGGAGGTAGTAATGGTGAATTAGCCGCTGCTTTAAGATATTTAAATCAACGATATACTATGCCAGATGATAAAGGACGAGCTTTGCTTACAGATATTGGTACGGAAGAATTAGCTCATGTTGAAATGATTCAAACAATGTTATCACAATTAATAGCTAATGCTACATTGGATGAAATAAAAGAAGCTGGTCTAGAATGTTATTATGCTGAACATAAAAATGGATTATATCCAACTGATAGTAATGGTGTGCCATTTACCGCTACCTATTTTGCTACCACGGGAGATCCTATTGCGGATTTAGAGGAAGATTTAGCAGCTGAGCAAAAAGCCAGGGCAGTTTATGAAAATTTAATTGATTTAGCAACTAGTGAAGATATTATTGGTCCATTATTATGGTTAAGACAAAGAGAAGTAGTACATTTTAATCGTTTTAAAGAATTACTTGAAGAATATAAGAATAAGAGATAATCTTTTTCTTTTTTTTAATTTATTGTATAATGATAATAGGTGATAGTAGTGTGAAAAAAATAATTAAGATAATGGCTTTATTAATAATTTTGGGAGTAGTTAATATTAAAGCAACTTCTGGACCAATTAAGCAAGATAGCATAATTTCTTGTAATGGTAAATACTATGGAAATCATGGTAATCCTATTCATTGGCATGAAGTAATGAAAAGTGATGATAAATGGATTAGTATATCTAGTGAAACAACTGTTCCAGCTTGTTATATAAAACCAGTTAATGAAAAAGAAAAAGTAGAGTTTTATAAATGTAGTGATGGTGATACAGCTAGATTTATTATTAAAGGAGAAGAGGTTAAAGTACGTTTTTTAGCTATTGATACTCCAGAAATTGATAAAAATGAACCATATAGTAAAGAAGCTAAAGAATACACGTGTAATGCTCTTAAAAAGGCCAAAGAAATCTATTTAGAGTATGATGGTAATAGTGATAAAATGGATAAATATGGGCGTTTATTAGCTTTTGTATATGTCGATGGTACTCTTTTACAAAAAAAGTTAATTAGTAATGGTTATGCAAAAGTTGCATATATTTATGGTGATTATGAACATGTTGATGAGTTAAAAAAAGCTGAAGAGAATGCTAAAAAAAATAAAATTGGTATGTGGGAAGAGGCATTAGGTGATGTTGAAACTATAGAAGAAGAAATATCAAATGATGAAGATGAAGTTTTAAAAATCATTAATTATATAATTAATATTATTAAGCTCATAATTGATTTAATATTTAAATAATTATATAATTAATTTGAGGTGTTTAATGGCTAAAAAAAATAATAATATCACAATTTATATTTTTATCATTATAGGAATAGTATGTTTAATTATTTCCCTTTTTTTAACTTTGAGTAAAAATATAATAATTGATAATCACATTATTGAAATTAATTATGATTCTTATCGAGAAATAATTAAAAAGAATGAATATAGTATTATTATATTAACATCGGCTACATGTCAACATTGTAAGAATTATAAACCCGCTGTTAATCGTGTAGCAAATGATTATAACATAACTGTTTATGATTTAAATGTTAACAGTCTTAGTTATAATGAATATTTAGAAATACATGATAAATATATTGCTTTAAAAGATAGCTATAGTAATGGACGGCCTAGTATTTTAATCCCAACAACAATTATTACTAAAAATGGGGAAGAAGTCGATTCTATATTAAATGATATTGGTTATAATGGGTTAGTAAGTTGGTTTAAAAAAAATGATATTATAAAGTAAAAAGTGACTCACATTAATGTGAATCACTTTTTATTATCCAGTTTCATCATTTTGCTCTGGCTGCTGTGTTGGAACAGGTGTTTGTATTGGAGCCTCTGTAGGAATTGTTTTTTCGTGAATAATAATGGTATTTGAACATGTTCCAGTATATGAACCATGGGTAACAGTATAGGTAACTTTATAAGTGTTTGGACTTCCACTTGTTACTTGAGATACTGTATTACCATTCTTATCAACAATTTTAATATTAGCTATTTTGGCATATGATGTTATATCAACATTATCGGTGTAAACTCTTACAACTGAACCATTATATAGTGAACTACTTATTTCATCACCAACATAATATGTTTTACTTGATGGTTCAGTAGTTAATTTGTAAACTTTTTCTCGATATGTATATTGAACTAATTCACTCATTGAATCACTTGTATCTTTGTATCCTGCTCGAACTCCATATGTTCCGTAATAAGAAGACATGTTACTGAAAGTGTAGTTAGTATTTTGTGTAAAGTATAATTTTTCATTATTGAAATAAACATAATATCCGAAGATGCCATTTTCAATATAACCTGGATCCTTTACTCCTGTCCAACTAAATGTTGCATAACTACCGTAATCTTTTACGGAAAGATTTGAAGGAGCGCCTGCGGAGAGGTATTTTGTTGACACCTCTGTTGGTTCAGTACCTTTTCTAAATAATTCAGTTACTAATTTGTCTTTTGGTGTTCCTGAACTTGGAAGTTTTGGTGGATTAGAACCTTTTTCAACAGTAACAGATATTACTGAACTTGGTCGTTTAAAATCTTTTCCGTCATGTTTGAAAACCACTTTTCCAACTTGATTTAGAACTTTGAATCTTCGATTTCCATCCGTATAGAAATTTAGATAATGTTTCTTATCTAATTTATCATATCCAATCCAAATACCAACAACTACGTTATGAGTATATCCCATAATCCAATAGTCACGAACAATATTACTTGGTAATTTACGAGATTTAACAACTTTTTGATCAACATTGGTTGTTCCAGTCTTTGCCGCAATATAGTCTCTTGTTAATCCTGCTTTAGCTGCTTTTGTTGTGTTATTTTGATCTAATACATCTTTTAGTACATCAGTAATCATATATGCTGTTGAATCACTTAATACTTTAACTTTTGGTGAAGAATATTCAATTTCTTTATTATCGTCACGGAAAATAATTTTATTAACTGAGTATGGTTCATAATAATATCCACCATTACTAAATGGTTGATATGCTCCAGCCATTGAAAGAGGATTAGAACCTGTAAATGCTCCAATTGCATGTGCTTCATGTATAGAACCATTACTTATTTCAGGAGTGATTCCTACTGATGTTACGAAATCAACAATTTTTTTGTTATCAGTTTGTTGAAATGCTTTAAGAGCTGGAATATTTCTTGAGCCAGCCAAGGCTGTTCGTAAAGTAATTGTTCCTTTATATGCATTATCAACGTTATGTATTGCTTTTCCGTTAGAGTATGTATATGGTTTATCATCAAATAGGGTATATGTTGACCACTTATTATATTCCATACCTGGGCCATAATCAAATAATGGTTTAGCCGTTGAACCAATTTGTCTTTGACTATTAGCATCAAATGTAGCATAACTAAAGCTTTTAGCGCCGCTTCGGTTACGTCCAGCCCCAATGGCCATAATTTTACCACTAGTTGAATCTACTACGGCAATACCAGCTTGCATATCAGCATCTTTCCATTTATATGATGTTTTTCCATCCATTATTTTATTAATACCATCTTGATTTGATCTTATCATATTTGTATAAACAAGCATTGGTGTAGTATAAGGATCAACTCCATACTTAGTTTGAACTTCATTACATACAAGATCAATATATCCCTGATATTCATTAGTTGGTTTTGATGTATCAGTTAATAAACTATCAATTGGAATACTTGCCGCCATTTTTCTTTCTTCAGATGTAATGTAGCCATGTCTTTCCATTAAATATAATACGGTATTACGACGTTTCTCAGCAGACTGTGGATTATTAAATGGATTGTATGAAGTAGGAGCTTGATACATTCCAACAATAATAGCTGCCTCTGTTAAAGTTAAATCCTTGGCTTCTTTATTAAAGAAATGACGACTTGCTTCCTGTGCTCCATAGATTGTTCCACTTAGGTTATGATTATTAGCATAAAATTCAATAATTTGCTCTTTAGTATAGTTTTTTTCAATCTGGAAAATAGAAATATAGATATCAGTGAATTTACGTATTATACCTTCAATACCAGAAGCATTTTTACTGGTAAAAGTATTTTTTGATAACTGCATGGTAAGTGTTGAACCACCACCTGAATCACCTTGTCCCATAGCTTGACCAGCTGCAGCTTTTACGAAACGCATTAAATCAAAACCATTATGTTGGAAAAATCTTGAATCCTCGGTAGCAATTAAAGCATCAACAAATGATTCAGATAATTGATCATATTCAATATTTTCTCGTAATTCTAATCCTAATTTGGCATATTCTTTTCCACTGCTATCATAAAGTATTGTTGATTCTTTTTCGTTTAATAATTCCTGTTTAAAGTCTGTTGCATGGTCAACGACATAATAAATAAATGCACAACCACCAAGCATAACTAGTATAATCATTATTAATATTAGAATGATGATTATTTTCAATGCTTTTCTTTTTTTACTTTTTGTTTTTGGCTTATCTAGTATTCGCCCAATTCCCCATACAAACAAGAAGCAACAGGCTAGGATAGCTCCTTCAATTAAACCACCAAATAATATATAACCAAGAAGAAAAAACAAGCCAAATAAAACTAAAAAAACTATCGTGCTTATAAAACTTGGTCTAACTCTCATCTTAGTTTCTACACCAGGACTATTATCTTTGTGTAAGTCATTTAAATTATTTTTTTTCTCACTATTCTTAATTGTTAACTGATTTTTTTGTCTCTTATTCTTTCTTTCAATTGTTTCCTTACTCATTTATACCTCCAAATTATTAATTACTTCTATATAGTCAACCCTCGGATAATATTTCTCTTTGATTAAATGTCCATATTCTTCAAAATATTTGATTGGAATCGTTGATTTTTTATTATTATCGATAAATGATAGAAATTCTTTTGCCATCAATAGATATGTTTTATTTAACTTAGTAAAACGTACTATTAAAAAGCATATACCATTTTCATTTTCAATATTACGAATATGTTCTATTTGGTGCTTATGAATATTATTAAGTGGAAATCCACTTTTATTGATGGTCTCTTTAGCTTCAAAATCAATATATTTACCCTTATAAATTCCGTTATAATCAGTAGTTGATGGTTTTTCGAAATAAGCTTCTTCGATTTTTCCTTTTTTATAGTCTACTTTTACTAATTTTATTGGAGTTGGTTTTTTATAAATAAAAGCTGTTCTCTTATTTACATAGTATTCATTAGTATGATTAATATCACTTTCTAAGTTCATTCCAAGATTTTTATATTCTCTTGTTTTTCCAATATTTATAATATCTTTTTTTATACCGGTTGGATAATTCACATAATCACCACATTAAATTATACTATAGATATATTTTTTTTTCTACTTTTTTTCGTAAAAAAAAACGTAAAAAAATATGAATTTGTAAATAAACTAACAAAGTAATTGACAGAAAATTAATTAGACTTTAAAATAAATATAGATGTTATGTTTAGATTTTTTATATATAAACGTAGTACTAAACCATAGTATTGTGGGGATTGCTAAAGGATATTTTAGAAAAATACTAGAAGGAGAGAAATGGATAAAACACTACTTTCCATTTTGTTTTCTGTTGGTGGAATAATTGTCGGTATAGTTATCATGTTTTTAATCAATTATTTCAAAGGTAGTAATGCAAATAAAAAAGCGGATTCTATTATTGAAAAAGCACGAAAGGAAGCTGAAAAAAGTAAACGTGATACTATTTTAGAAGAAAAAGAGGAGATTCATCGTCTTAAAATGGATGCTGAAAAAGAAGCTCGTGAGCGTAAGCAAGAAATTAAAGATGCTGAAGC
>JAEEGL016969285.1_pt1 | contig 11160 bp, 10 predicted proteins | sample 9134231 | NCBI WGS metagenome assembly JAEEGL01 (sample SAMN16246548, study PRJNA631951) | gut metagenome | biome: gut microbiome; feature: rumen; material: fiber-attached | host: Bos | place: Iran: Karaj | collected 2018-10
AGTTGCTTTAAGCTTAACTGCATGTGGAAAGAAAGAAGAAGTAAAAATACTTACACCATCAGGTACACCACTAATGTCTATAGGTGGTTTAATTGATAAAAAAGGAATAAGTATTGAAGCCGTAAATGGTCCTGAAAACTTAGTGAGTGGTTTATCAACTAAAACTCATGATATAATTATTGCACCACTTACAGCTGGAGCAAAATTATCTATAGCTGGAAAATCAGAATATAAATTAGAGGCTGTTGTAACAACTAATAATACTTATATTATTTCTAAAGGGAATACAACTTTAACTAATATAAGTGATTTAAAAAATAAAAAGTTAATTGCATATGGACAAAACAATACACCTGATATTGCCTTAAAGAATGCTTTAAAAACAAATAACATAGCAGATAGTGAAGTGGAAATAACTTATGAAGCTGATGTTACTACAGCAACATCAACATTTATGGGTGGAAGTGATTATGATTATTGCTTAATCGCTGAACCACAAATTACAGCTTTAAAGAATAAGGGAGCTAATTTAAAAGTATTAGATTTATCTACATACATGTCAACAACAATTTATCAAGCTGGAATATTTGTTAATCCAAATGCTAATCAAAAAAGATGTAATGAAGTAATTAAGGATATTAAATCTAATATTGAATATTTAAATGAAAAACCAGCAGCTTATGCTAAAGAAGTACTAGAAAAAAATGCCTTCTTTACTAAGATGGGTGAAAAAGTATTAGCAGAAAGCATTCCAAACGCTAATATTAGTTTTATTAAAGCTAAAGATAATAAAGAAAATATTAAGGCATACTTTACTGAAGTTAATAACTATAATGATAAAATATTAAACGGAATGGTAACTGATGAATTCTTTAGATAAGAAAAATACCGCTATATTTTATACTTTAGGCATTGTATCTATATTTATCATTTGGTTATTAATAAGCTTAATAGTAAATAATGAATTTGCCGTTCCTAAAGTAAATGATACCTTTAAAGCACTAGGTGATTTACTAAGTACTAAAAATACGTATTATATCTTAGGTAAGACAATTCTTAGAATTATATTAACTATTTTAATTGCGTTTATTACATCAATTATTCTAGTAGGACTATCTACATTATCAACAAAATTTAAAGCATTTATTTCGCCTATTATTACATTCTTAAAAACTGTCCCAGTAGTTGTAGTTATATTATTATTCTTATTTATGTTTAGTAGAAATACTGCGCCTATTTATGTAGCATTACTTGTAATAATGCCTATAATGTATGAAGCATTATTAAATGGAATTAATAATATAGATGAAACAATAATTAGTGAGACTAAAATGTTATCAAAAACTAATCTATTTGTTTTAAGAAAAGTATATTTCCCACTTACTAAACCATATATATTATTATCTATCTTACAATCAGTAGGATTAGGTTTAAAAGCTATGGTTATGGCTGAATTAATTAGCCAAACAAAAAATAGTATAGGGCGTGAAATGTCAGATTATAGAAGCTTACTTGAAATGAACTATATATTCGCATGGGGCTTACTAATGATAATAATAGTAATAATTTCAGAAATATTAATAAGAAAAACAAAAAAGAAAATAGTTATTTAAGAGACATTTATTGTCTCTTTTATAATTTGTGATATAATTATCTTTGAGGTGTTTTTTATGAAATTAAAATTATATGAATTTATTGATAAAGATGATAATCCTACAGGCATAAAAAAATATATTGGTCCACTTTTTCCAATAGATGATGAATTCTTTTATGCGCCTATATCTAATGGATTTAAATATATAATTGAAGAAAATGGTGAACCAAAAGTATCAGAAAATACTAAAGGAGCAATCATAATAGCTTATAATGATGAATTTTTAGGAGCTATTGAAACTGATGAATTAGTTAAAACAAAAATAACTCCTAAAGAAGTAGATATAAACAAAATAGAAAATAATGATTATAAAGAATTATTAGAAAAAATATTAGCTTTTGCGAATAATGATGATAATAGAGTTTATATTAAACAATTTGCTTATGCTAATTATAATAATAAAATAGATAATGAAAAGAAATCAATTAATTAATAGGGTTTGATCCCTATTTTTTTTATTTTTTTTTAAAAAATTTCATTTGGACATAACATGTCCGGGTAATATTAGAAAATGTGCGTTATTATAATTGTGTGAGGTGATTGAGATGCTTAAATGCAATACAGAAATTATGAAAGATTTAAAGAAAATAGAAGAAGAAAAAAACTTACTTCTAAGCAAAGAAGAAAACCAATCTATCATCAAGTATGTTTCAGAGGCTGATAAAATCATCCCTGATTACAACTATGATGATACAAGAAGAAAAATAGATGAACTTGATAAAAAGGAAATCTATTTAAGGGGTTTACTTCAAAAGTCAAATGCGACTGTAATAGTCCCTGAATTCAATATGACTATTGGTGATTGCCTAGTTTATTTAGCTCAACTTTCAAATAAAGCTAGAGTTTTAAAATACCTAGCAAGTAGAGAGCCTAAAGCTAGAACTTTGCAATACCAAAGACAAGTTGAGTTCTCTGAAGCCTTATATGATATAAATAAGGCAAAAGCTGACTATGAAGCTACTCAAGCTTTAATTGTTAAGCTTCAAATGGCGATTGATAGAATCAATCTTACAAACTTAATAGAAGTATAAAAAATCTTCCCATCTTTTAGTTATTATTAATTGATTAGGCTGATCATGATTAAAAGTTTATGATTAAGTAGATTAGTAACAAGGTATTATACATTATGCGTAGTTATTGGATTAAGTAGAGTGAGCATGAGATAATATGGAGTATATTAAACTAAAAGATAAAAACTTTTGATGCTAGAAGTATAGGGTTATAAAGCATCACTAAAAAATGTTTTAGTTAAAGGATAATTTAATATTACTAATAGAATAGTGTATACATCTTAACTCAGTGTATGACTGGTTGCTCCAGTGCTGAGATAAACACTTATAAAAGACATGCGTAGCTGTTTTTTATAAAGGATACTTTATAAATGGCAGTCGGTTAGGAATCGGAAGATAAACTAACACAATAGCTAAAAGCTAATTACGTCAGTGTTTAGTAAAAATATATATATTATTATAGACCATCGTTCTCATCGTCCTTACAATAGACGCCCAAGTTGGGAATAACCCTAGTATAGGATTATAGCTGGCAACATAGTCAAACCTAGGGAAGCCAATAAGAGGATTTGCAGTGATTGTTCTAGTGATAGAACTATAAGATGAGTTTAGATAAAAGTAGCCTAATCTGCAGCAATTATTTTTGCATGAGCTTATAATTGATCTGAACGCAAGGTGAAATTGGAGGTACCAGTCCTCCTAGTGCTAGGCTTTACGCGGGGTAAGAAGCATGAAATAGCTACTCATGCTCAGACTTATTCACACTATCGGTTAAAAATAACCTTATATATATTTCTAGTATGAAAAAAAGTACATTATGTATATACTATTGTGTTAGTAATAAAAATTGTTGATTTAATTAAAAATGCGTGTTATTATAATAATACTACCTGGTTATCCAGATAATACTTACAAATTAATATTGAGGAAAAATTTTTAGGCTTAATAAATAATGGTTATTTATTTATGAAAAAACATGATCAGATTAGATAAAAGGTAGGTAGGTGTAAGTATGGATAACTTAAAAATAGATGCGCATATAATCGCATCAAACATTAAATCTCTTAGAGATAAACTAAATTTATCTCAAGAAGAGATGGCCTGGAAATTAGGCTATAGCGATAGACAATTACGACGCATTGAGCGTGATGGTACTAATAGTATCAGCGTAATTAACTATATTGCTACGACTTTTAATGTTCCAGCAATAAGCATCCTTTTAGAGGGTGCTTTTTAATTTGTAAAAAAACTCTTTATTAAGACATTATTTGTTCTATTTATTATTTAGTAATTGGTTTAAGTAGAATAAGCATGATATAATTAGAGATTTCTAACCAAAAGATAAAAACTTTTATAAGGTATCGCTTTTAAATAAAAAAATGAGACACTATCAGTTGATAGTGTTTTCGTTTTACCCTTAATTGACAAAACTATTCTATAGGTTTATAATTTATTGGTAAGGAGTGATTAAAAATGAAAACTAAAAAAGTATTTTTAGGATTACTTGCTTTAGCATCAGTTGGTATGCTTTTTATTACAGGTTGTGGTAAAAAGAATGATACTAAAACAACAAAAGATTCTAAGACAACAAAACAAGTAACAACAAAAAAAGGAGAAACAACTAAAAAGAACTCTACTACTAAAGGTGGAGGAATTAAAGCATTCGTTATTACATTTGCGGCAGAAGGACAACAAAGTATTTTTGATTATGCAATAGGTGATTACACTTTACCACCATCAAGTTTTGAAGAACCTGAAGGTAAAGTATTTAAGTGTTGGAATGTTGATGGAGTAGAAAAACATCCAGGAGATAAAATTGACGTAACTGATAATATAGTAATTACTGCTGTCTTTAGAGATAAAGAACAAACAGATGAAGAAAAAGAAATCTATAACAAGCTTGTTAATGTTATGAATAATATCACTAGCTATGAAGGAGAATATAGTGTAGTATATGATTCATCATACCAAGAACCAGGAGACACTACTACTCATAGTTATACCCAATATTATGGTGGCGATATTGCTAATTATAAGGGTTACAAAATATTTGAAGGTGGGGATAGTGATGGACGTAAATATAAATATGTTCCAAAAGTTAGAGATGGAGTTACTATAGAAAACGCCTTTATAAAATGTATTTATGATCCATCAACAATGGAATTTAGTTATGGTGCAACTGATATAGTATGTTTCAAAGATGATGCACATCCAGGTGAGGAACTAAAAAATACATTTGATAGATTTTCTACTTTCTTAAATGTTTATAATGAAAACAAAGAATTATTAAATAGATATATTAATTATATGGTTTCAAATGGAGAAATGGCTGAATATGGTGTTCAAATGGGAATGGTATTAATTCCAGGACCAAGCAATTTCACATTTGATTACACAACTACTACAGATAACAAATATAAAGTAACATTAAATTTAACTTTAACTGTTGTATCTGCTGAAGGTGATTATCCATATATGTCACAAAGCATGAAAGCTGTTTATATTTTTGATGATACTAAGATTTATAGTTCACAAATGGATCAAATTATGGAAATGGCTATGGATAAAGATGCAATTATGAGCGGATTTGAACATCAATCATATGAAATAACTTATGATTTTGATGATACTAAATTTAATTCAATTAATCCTGATCAAACTAAAATAGATTCAACAATTTCTATTTACGCTACTAGTCATCCGCTTATCTATAATGGAGTTAAAATTGCAAATGTTGGAAATGGTTATACTTTCAAAGTTGACCCTGACTGGTTAGAAAGTAACTTCCACGCTAACTATTTCAAAGAATTACCACATGTACATATTACAAAGATAGCTACAAAAGCAGATTTATCTGATGCTGTAGAAGTTGATGGAAAAGAAGATAAAACATATGATCCATCACCATGTCTATCTATGCCTTTAACAGATGAACCAGTATATTGTGATATATCTGTTGATAGTGGTTATGCGTTTATCATTCTTAACTATAGTACAATTAAGAGTCCAGATCCAAAAATCTATGAAGTATTTACAGAAGAAGAATTAGAACTTTTAATGCTAGGAAGTAGAAAATCTAAAGATGTACAATTACTTGAAGTTAGTTCAACTGGTAATATTCCAGTTCCTGTACTAAAATATAGTAATGCAGTTGGTTCAATAATGACTGTTAAAAAAGATGGAGTTGAATATAAAGATTCAACATTTACTACATCATCTAGCGTTGTTGTATTTGATTATGAAATAAAGTTTACTGAAGATGAATATGGAAGTAAGGATGAACCATTTACTATTAATGCAGCTACATCAGTTTCTAGTAGTAAAACAATATTTAACATTACTGGATTAACAACAAGTAATAGTTATTTTGTAGTTGATATAGATAAGATTAATGGCGTTAAAGTATATTCTTCAACTGAAATATTAGAAAAAGATGGTGCTTTAAAAGAAACAAAGATTACTGAATTAACTGTTGGTACTGATTATTCAGTTGGTTATCTAATTTGGAAAGACAACGCTTGGAAGAATGTAGATAGCCTATCAGCAATTGATGCTTCATATGATGGACTTGTAATGATTAATATCAAAGCTAAGTCAGCTACTTTAGGATCATTTACTTATTTAGTAGTTGAATAATTGATTTAAAGATGTCACATTGTGGCATCTTTTTTTGTTTATCTAAAATATGATATAATATATTTGGAGGTGTTAATATGTCTAATCAATTAAAATTTAGTTTTGATAGTGATGAATTTATAGAGGTAGATAAATCTAATAGTTTATATACTTATTGTATAAACAATAATAGGCAAGATCTATTAGATGAATTTGATGCTGAAAAAAATGATATAACACCTAAAGATATTGCTTATGATTCAACTAAAAAAGTATGGTGGAAATGTAAAATAGATAGTTATTCATATTTAAATAGTCCAAATGCTAGGACAGGGCATTATGCGAGCGGATGCCCTTTATGTAATAATAAAGTAGTAGTAAGTAACGTTAATGATTTTCAAACCCTTTATCCAGATTTAGCTAAAATGTGGGATGATACAAAAAATGGCGATAAAAAGCCATATATGTATTTACCTACATCTAAAGAAGTATTTTGTTTTAAGTGTGATAGAAATCATTCTTTTACTTCATCAATTTATAATTTAGTTAATAAAAAAACAGTATGTCCTATTTGTGCTAAAACAAGAATCATTAAAGGATATAATGATATATTTACACTATATCCATATTTAGAAAAAGAATGGGATTATGATAAAAATATAAATATAGATCCATATAAATTAAGTAAATCTTCAAGAAAGAAAATATATTTAAAATGTAGTAGTAATCATTCATATTTAACAACTATTTTTAATAGAATAAATAATAAAAGTATTTGTCCTTATTGTAGTGGAACTAAACCAATAATAGGTAAAACAGATATTAAAACACTTCGTCCTGATATGGCAAGGGAATATTCACCATTAAATAAAATAGATTTATTAGATCTAACAATAGATTCAGCTAAAAGAGTTTTATGGATATGTAGTAAATGTAAAAATACATATAGACGTAGTGTAGTATTACGTGCAAATAATAAGAAGTGCCCTAAATGTAAGAAATAATTTTAAAGGGTGTGATTATATGTTTATACCTGATAATAAGAAATATGAAAAACTATATCCAGAATATACAGATAGACACTATATAAAAATAAATAAAAATAGAGGATATATTTTTGATGAATCTTATCCATATGTTGATAATTCTAAAAAGTTTAGAAGAAAAAGAAGACTTATTAGATTTATTATAGTTACAATAGTATTTTTACTTGCAAGAATACGTATGGGTTTAAGAATTAAGGGAAGAAAATATTTAAAACAAAATAAGAATATTTTAAAAAATGGTGTAATAAGTGTATCTAATCATGTGCACATGTGGGATTATTTAGCACTACTTGTAGCTATAAGATATTTTAAACCTAATTATTTAGCTTGGGATAAAAATGTTAATGGTAAAGATGGTAAGCTTATTAGACTTACAGGTGGTATACCTATACCTACTAATAACTTTAGCGCAACAAAAAAATACTTAAGCGATGTTAATAACTTTATTAATAATGGCGGCTGGTTACATATTTATGCTGAAGGATCAATGTGGGAGTATTATCCCTTTATTAGGCCATTTAAGAAAGGTATATCATATTTTTCTATAGCTTGTGATAAACCAATATTACCAATTGGCTTTTCATATAGAAAACCTAACTTTATTAGAAGAATAATATTTAGACAAAAAGCATTAATCACAGTTAATATAGGAGAATTAATTTATCCTAATAAGGAACTAAACAAGAAAGAAATGGAGCTTGATTTAATAAAAAGAAGTCATGAGGCTATCTGTAAGTTATGTAAAATTGATAATAATATTTATCCATATTTATTTAATGATACAAAAAAAGAAGAATATAAAAAAAGCATCTAGGAAAGGAACTAGATGCTTTTTTATAGAAAGGAGGAGAAATGATTACAATCATTACACTCCATATAATAACACGCTTTTTATTCTTTATTTTCTTTATTTTCAATTTCTTTATTTTTTCTATTTTTATTTTTATGATGCTTAATAGATGCAACTGTAATTATTGCGGCAATTCCACCAATGAATGCTACTGGTAATAAGTATAATATAACTTTACCAATTGTAATGAAGAAATCTCCAATATAATCTAAATATTCATCCATAAATGAAGGTTCTTTATATTCACTTTCTTCATAATATGTAACTGACACAGTAGAATAATCTATTAAACTATCATATGTATCTAAATCTAAATAGATTTGTTTTAATTCAACATCTATTTTTTCTATTTTATCATTTAGAGCAATAATATCAGAAATAGTCAAATCATCTTTTGATAACATAGCTACATAAGTTGCTCTTGATGCTTCTAAAACTTCTTTTCTAGCTTCTTTTTCATTATAAGATGTTGATACATCCTCTGATTTAACTGTTTTATCATTTACTAAGCCATCAAAGCTATCAATATAGTTAACAAATTCATCAAGCTTAGCTTTAGGTACTCTATAAGTACAAATTGAATAATAAGATCTAGTTTCTAAACGTTCAATATAACCTTCAAACTCATTTAATTTATTATCTATTTTCTTTTCATAAGATTTAATGTCTTTAGCTTTTAGAGTATAATCAACATTATAAATAATTTTTCTACCATCATCTATAACTATCTTTGCGCTATCGCTATCAGCATCAATTTTGCCCCCTACATGGTTATTAATTTCCTTTTTCTTTCCACATGCGACTAAGCAAATGGATAACATTAAAATAAGAAAAAAAGTAAACATTTTTTTCATTTTTGCCTCACCCCTTACAAACCATATTATAACATAATAATTGCTTCTAGCAATAATATGAACATATTAATTATAAAAATTGTTTATATTATTTGAAAAATGAATTATAATTAATTCATAGAGGTGCATTATATGAAAAAAATATTAAGTATGGTTTTTATGTTTTCATTAGCGTTTATTCTTTTTGGCTGTGGTAGTGGAAATAAAAAAACAAAAGAAGATGAATTATATTTTGATTACACAGGTATTGCTGAAACTACTCATATTGCCTTTACTAGCGAAGAGACTTTTGATTTAAAAACCATTTTTAAAGTTGGAGATAGAAGATCAGCTTATGATAAAAAAATAGGTGTTACAACTTATGATGATGTATTATTCTATATTGATTCAACTGATTTTATTACAGAAAATAGTGATGCGAAAATAGATGATTCTGGAATAGTTACAAAAAAACAATTATCAACTGTTGTAATATATGCAAAATTAAAAGATGAATCAGGTATTAAAGAAGAAGATAAAGCAAATGGTGGAATGCATATATTAACATTATTCTTTGGTAATGATAAGACATTTGGTATTTGGGAAGCTCCAAACGATTATCTAGATTTATGGATTGAAGATAAAATAGAAAACGGAGAAACTGATGCGAAAAAAGCCACTATGGTATTTGAGTTTAGAAGTGACTTTTCATATACATTAACTGTTACTGAAGGGTACTGGGGTACATCATCAATTAATAATAAAATAAGTTCTAATGTTATTACTGGAAAACTATATGGCTCTTCATCAAGTGGTGCGGTAAGACATGATGATACAGAAGGTTTTAGTAGTTATGATTTTGAATTAGTAATGAATGATTATGGTTTAGCTTATGATATGGAATATACACTATTTACAGGATATAGTTTTGATGATAATCCAAATACTTGGAGTACAGTAAGATTTTTACCAAAAGAAAAATAATAGGGGGATTATATGATAGATTTTAAGAATTACAAAAAAGAAAAGATAGAAAAGTTTAATAACGGAGAAGGTTATATTACTAGATATATGTATCAAGATGAGCGAGTAAAAATAATGAAGATAACTATAAAAAAGGGCTCATCTATAGGATTACACCAACATGTATCTAATTTAGAAGTAGCTTATGTATTAAGTGGTGTTGCTACATCTATAGTAGATGGAGTAAAAGAAAAGGTAGAAAAGGGTTCGGCTATATATTGTCCTAATAAGGCAAGTCATATAATAGAAAATAATAGTGATAAAAATTTAGTTTTATTTTGTGTTGTTGCAGAAACAACAGTAGAAGAATAAGGAGGATTATTTATGAGATTACTTACAAGAAGCGATTTTGACGGACTAGCATGTGCTGTATTACTTAGAAAGGTTGGAGTTATTGATAGTTATAAATTTGTTCATCCAAAAGATCTACAAGATGGATTAGTTGAGGTAAATGAAAATGACTGTCTAGCAAATGTTCCTTTTGTAAAGGGTTGTGGACTTTGGTTTGATCACCATCTATCAGAAAAAGAAAGAAATGCTTTTGATGGTGAATATAAGGGTAGAAGTGAAATTAAACCTAGCTGTGCTAGAGTAGTTTATGAATATTATGGTGGAAAAGAAACATTCCCAGGCTTAGAAGATTTTATTAAGGCTGTTGATAAAGTAGATAGCGCTAATTTAACAATAGATGAAATTAAAAATCCTAAAGGTTATGTATTATTAGGCTTTATAATGGATCCTAGAACTGGTTTAGGTAGATTTAGAGATTTCACAATTAGTAACTATACTTTAATGGAAAATATGATTAAATGGTGTTCAGATTTAAAAATAGATGAAATACTACAAATTCCTGATGTAGTTGAGCGTATTGAATTATATAATGAACAAACTGAAAAATTTATTCAAATGATTAAAGACCATACTAAAGTTATGGGTAAAACTATCGTAAGTGATTTAAGAGGAGTAAATCCTATTTATGCTGGAAATAGATTTATGATTTATAGTTTATATCCTGAATGTAATTTATCTGTATGGATTGTTTCAGGTAAAGGCGGCGAAGGTTGTAGTGCTGCGGTAGGTTATTCTATTTTAAATAAAACATGTGAAGTAAATGTAGGATCATTAATGC
>JAEEGL017019108.1_pt1 | contig 11160 bp, 14 predicted proteins | sample 9134231 | NCBI WGS metagenome assembly JAEEGL01 (sample SAMN16246548, study PRJNA631951) | gut metagenome | biome: gut microbiome; feature: rumen; material: fiber-attached | host: Bos | place: Iran: Karaj | collected 2018-10
AAGCCCATTCATTTAATGCATCCCACAGCGGCATCTTTTCTTCTTCGCCGTAAGGTAATATATATTTTTTCTCCTTATTTTCATGTAGAAGAACCGAAGCAAAGTTGGATCCTGTGGGACCAACATACTTAGGAACCTGTTCGAACCCAATGCTATATAACCCCTTTGGTGTTTCTCTTATCGGCCCAACAAAAAACAAGTTAGTAATGATTTCTTCAAAAGCGTGATAAAAGTTATTCACCCAATGGAAGGCTTCAATTATTCCGTTATTGTTTTCGCTATTTGAATGCAGAATCATAAAACCGGGCATGTGCTCTTCCCCAGTAAAATCAGCCACATTTGTCTTATTGTTTAGTTTATATTCATTAAACAGTTGCGTATACTTTTCACATATCTCTTGAAATTCTCTATTATTTCCTGCATTCTTTATAATTGTAAGCATGCATCTCTTCTTAACATCTCTGGGTAATCCAAAATATTCACTTCCAAGAGGGCTCTGATAGAAACTATATTTTTCAATTAATTCCGCTAGTAACTCAGCCAATTGTTCATCTTCACTATTCTGTTTTTCATCTGCTCCAGAATCATCACCTAACATGCTCATATAAAACTCTGGCACAACTCGAGATGCAACCAACTCAGTAGCCGCAAACTTTCTGCATTTTTTTCCTTCAACAATTCCCTTCATATCATTAATGAAATCAGCAAAAAGCTTATTAAATTCCACATCATATTTTAAGAAAAAATGTCCTGGGAGTTGAAGATTACGAACAATAACAAATATAGGCGTAGGCATATCATCTATTGTCATTTGGTACTTGTTCAATTCGCTTCTTTCAAACGATACTCGCTTATCCTCATATGTAATCAAAACAGATTTCAGAAGCGCTTGAAATTTATCTTCTGCTTTTGTGAAAAACCATTTAATTGAATATGCATCCTTCGAGTCTGCAGTCTCATTATCTTTTATGCACTTAAAATCAATTCCAAGATTAAAATCATCCCTTGATTTATCATATATAACATCATCAAAGTCCCCAAGTGCAACATAACGACCAGACAATAAAAAATCAATTTCGCGACTATTGCACTCCATTGTTTGCTTTAAGGCTAATAATGTCTGAATTGCAGTACTTTTTCCACTACTATTTGCTCCCAAAAAAACACTGAGGTCAGAAATGTTAATTTTCTGTAATGAAGCATATGACTTAAAATTGTCAATTGTAATACTACTAATAGAGTAATCCATAACACTCCTCCTATATAAAATCAGCCAACTTACCGATAAGTTGACTGAAAATAAGACTTTATATCCGCTGTACTAATGACCTGATGTAAATAATCAGCTTTTTTCCAAGGAGTTTGTGAATGAGTCAATTCAACTAGTTCGAATGCACTATAACCAGCATAATCGCGCCAAACTGCATCCAATGTTTCTCTAGCTTCTCGATCCTCTAAACAAGAAGAACCCTCATATGCTGGGATTTCTCCTCTGCCATATTTACGAAATTGAGAATATACTTCCGTACTAACAGGTCCATACTGCCATGCTTCAAATTCCTCTTTAAACAATGGCTTATTATCCCATACAAAGCTCCATCCTTGTGCCAAGTATAAAATCTTTTGCAACTTTAATGGTGTAAGTGAACTTCTTTTCTTTTCATACGACAAATATACAAGATATCTTGCCGCTTGCATAATAGAAATCATATTTACCTCCTTTTAATCTCTACTCCTCGTTTTTCTTTCTTCGTGAGACAAAAAACAAAAACAAGATTATAAGGCATAGTATTGGTTATAGTGTACCAAATTTCCATGCAGATATCAATTACTTTTTACTATTATATCAAAAAAAACATCTTTTATTCGTTGTATAATTTATTAACCATATTAATTATCGTCATTTTGGCATTACATATCAATAAACCATTAGTACACAAATTGTTAAATTGCTTCCCGCAAATCCTTTTTTGATTCCTTGTTCGGCTTTGGCTCCTTAGGCTTCTTCTCTGTCTTAAGCTTGTCCTTAACCGAAGATTTCTTTTTCTCCGAAGACTTATCTGCAACCTTTTCCTTTTTTTCAGACTTAGGAGCTTCTGGCTCTGCCATAGTAATCTTTATAGGCTTATTTGAAAAAGCTATCGGCTCTGAGGGGATGATTTTGATAAAGCCTATGGGTTCATCATTCCCCTGCTCGAAAAGGTTCTCTGCACTCTGCTCCTGTAACATCTGATTTAGCTCCATGAACTTATCTTCAAGTGCAGTTATCATCTCGCTGGCAGCTCTTCTGATTGTCTGAAGTGATTTCTTAAGCTCAGGTTTTGACCTACACAACCAGTCCAGTTGCTTTAGACACCACTCAAAACTTTGGGTTCCTTATTATGGTTTTCAAAGCCGCTTTCATGTATTCCGTAACATCATGTGTAATCAAATCCGCAGGTGCTTTAGTCATCAGTTCTAAAACTCTATTGATTGTCATATCCGTACTCTAACCATAATGTCGAAAAGGCACCAACTGATAGATGATCCGCTTCTTTGCGCATGGGCATAAGGCATCTTATCATTCATTTTGACCTTTATTTTTCCCAAAAATCCCTTCATACGCTACCCACGCTGCTTCCTTGTCCATTGTACACCGTAATCGGTACAGCGGCATGTTCTCCCCAATCTTCATTAACAATTCCATCGTCTTCGTCATATATTCCGGTTCCGACGACCGATAAACCTGCTGAAACAGGAGCGGATAATACTCCATGAACGAAACGCGCTCTATCGTGTTCTGGTTTCCCCGTTCCAAAAAACAAATGGCGGCAAGCGGCATAGTGACGTTTGTCTGCATGCCTTCCTTCCCCGCCCAGGGCGTACCACACGCATCCCATTTGCCATTCTGAAACCTTAACAGCGGTTTATCCCCGTTAACAACAAATGACCCTGGAATCTGGTCCAGCCAAAGCCTTAGGTGTGTCGTCTTACCAACGCCTGACTGCGCCGTAAACAAAACTGCCTTCCCTTCTGCATCCTGCAGCGTATCTCGTTCATCACCCTCAATGCCTCGCGACAAGTTTTCCGCACTGTCTGCCACTCCGTTCTTGATTCCCACGACAGCCCCGTGCATCAGAAGCGTATCATACTGCAACATCCCCACAGCGATCTTACGATAAACTGCCAGCGTTTCCAAATATTCATCAGGATAATCCTGAGGCGGAATCCCTTCAATCATGGCCTCCCGCACTGATTTCTCCCGTTCGAAATTTATGTCCGCCTGCGAGACCTCAACCTTAAAATCCACCGCACCCTCCGCCGGGAAACCCTTCGCGCCGTCTGACAGATCATCCACCGCGCCCTCCGCCAGATAATCCCTGCACATTTCGTAGATTTCATCGTACATTGATTTCACGCCAATGATCCTGCCCGCCAGTCCAATCTTAAACTCCATAGTTCCTCCGATATATACTTCCTTGTTGCCCCTTCAAACGCCTTTGTATACCAAGCCTTCTCCTGCGCCAAATGCACAAGCATCTTACCCAACCATCTTCCGCTTTATGAATCTCAGGCCGCGCAATCCGAACCTCACGACCCTCTGAACAAAGATGCGCAGGTGATAAGGCCTGCACCATAAAAACACGTACGCCCGATAGGAAAAATCAGTCACGTGAATAGTTTTCTTCCCGCCACGGCTTACCTGCGTCAGAACGCCCAGAATGTCCTCGGCCGCCACAATCTCGCCGCTCGTGCAGTTGTCACCGATGATCCAGTACTTTCCGTCAGGCAGCACCTTCAGGATGCGATGTAGCACGTAGGCTCCCCTGCCCGTCACGCCCCTTCTACGGAACAGAACCGTATCCAAGCGGCGGATCTCCTTGACGTCGCGCTTTTCGATCACCATGACGTCCCGCCCTTCGCGAATTAACGGCATCATGCTGATTCCAACGTTCGTATAAACCAGCTTGCCACTTCGATTCAGTTCCTCTTCAAAAGTAACGCAGTTCGTACCCATAACCGTTCCCTTCACCCTAACACTTCCTGAGCCTTATTCAAGTAACTCAATTTCCAGCCCATTTGCAGATCATCATCAAAGCATCTCCATTTGCCAGCCTTCTTCGCCTGAATTTACCTCATTCACGTTACCTATTTTTTCCGTCCCTTTCAATCCTTCCTTCTTTTCCAACCCTTCGAGTACTTCTGCTTCTTCCGTCTCCCCCAGTCCTTCCATCTCATCCATGTCATCGGCTTCCGCCTCTCCCGTCGCGTCTGCCTTCCTTGCCCTGACAGCCTTCTTAATCGCATTAAGTGCCGCCGCACCGAACAGGCAGATTCCAAAAACGACGATACCTTCGAACTCCATGAAATCCTGCGCACCTTTCGGAAGGCACCTGGATATAAGGATGACAAACGCCGCATCAACCAGCTGAAACGTCACGTAAATCCATTTCGAATATCCTCTGCCATGGTATGCAACGTAATCCCGCGAAGCTTCCGGTGAAGCGACCGCCCAGCAGACCAACATAATTGCCGCAAGACCCATAAAAACGTTGTGACTGCGGTCCACAAGGAGACCATTCTCTGACAGAAACCAAAACTCCGTAAACGATGCGACAAGACACATTGCTGAAAGGATCGGATAAACAAACGCGGGAACGCGGAAAAATCCGTCCGCCTTTTCGCGAAGCAGCCCGCCGATCAGCAAATAAGGCAGTGCCCTCGTCATCATGCTGCCGGGCAGGTAGTCCCGTCCCATAAGCAGAAACCTAAACGCGTCCCGAGCATGCGTGCCCAGCCCTGCGGTTCCTTCGGCCGCCTGAGCCCCAATCGTCCCTGCCTGCATCCCCAAAAGGCCGGCAAACTCACCCGTGGCCAGCATGATTACAACGCATGCCACAAGCAGTCCCCTTCTGACAAAAACATTGTCCAGCCATCCGTTAATCAGAAGCAGGAAAACGTATGCATAAAAAAGCGAATGAATAAACCATATGGCATTCCCGACGGGCAACGGCCATTCATTCAGGGTCAAAAAATAAATCAGATTCTTTTTGTCCGCGATCATCGCCAGCCAGGAGCTTCCCTGCAGGGAACAATAAATCACGCTCGCCGCAAAATAAAGTCCAAACATCAGTAAAAACAGCAGTCCCGCGCGTTTTGCGGCGCGAAGCAGCTTTTCCTTTCGCCGCGCCCGGTCTCGCGACATGACGAGGAATCCGCACAGCACGAAAAAACACGGTGCCGCAAACCCGGACAGAATCTGAACGAAACCGCCATAGCTTCCCGGAAAACCCAATGCGTTAACGCAGACAAAAGGAATCAGGAAAAACTTCAGCTTGTCAATTCCTACGCAATATCTTTGCTTATATTCCATCCCAATTCGTCTCCCAAACGCGTTTACGCTTCTTCCAGTGCGCCGATGCCCCTCAGGGTATCCAAAACGCCCATCACGTCCGTCTCAATCGTCTCGCGATCCGCATCATATTCATCATAAACTGTTTCGACGATTTCTTCAACACTAGTTTCCTTCGTCAGGCAATTAACGATAAAAGCCGCCGTCTGATTATTATGCAAAAGGCCCTGAAACGAGCTTTTCCCAACTGGAACCAGATACTGTTCGTCAGCTATGTTTTGCGCTACAAAATTGCTTCTTAATCTCATTTTTCTTTTCTCCTTCCTCCCTCTATGACCAAACAAAGGACAGAGAAGTTTCCCTGTCCTTGTTTGTCGCTTCGAACCAATCCAATGAATGTCAGCGTTTATTACTCATGAATGTTAGAACCAGTTTCCCTAAGGCTTACTCCTCAATGACTTCAAAGCTCCGAAGTTTCTTCAGCAACGCGTCAAGATCCTGCGTCGCCGTTGCCTCGTCCACCTCATATTCCTCCAGAATGTCACTTAGCAAGTCCGCCTCGCTGACGTTTGCCTGCAACTTGCTCCAGACAAATGCCGAAAGATCATTCATTACGATCGTGCCATGGAATTCCTTGACCTTGCTTCCGACAGGCACCAAAATATGATCATCCATGATGTTTCTTAATACAAAACCTTCTCTTGCCTTCAAAAAAACCATCCTCCGAAATTAACAACCCGAATTACGTCCTGACGAAAACGTTCTCGCAGTCCTGTGATATGGTACACCGTCACAGCCGCCTCCTCGTCCGCGCGCGCGGCCGACATCGCTGTTACCAGCCGACGTAGCGATGACGTCATTTGCGCTGAACCTGATCATTTCTACCTTCGGTGTTCCATAGCTCTTTTTTACCTTCTGCGTCTCCATGTATTTCCCCCTTTCTTAAGGCATTCTCACTGCCTCAATCTCATTTATTACAACTAACAGCCAGAATTGCGCCCTGACGAAAACGTTCTCGTATGCCTTTGATACGGTGTGCCATCACAACTGGATCGTCCGCGACCTCTGCCGACGTCGCCGTTACCAGCCGACGTAGCGATGACGTCATTTGCGCTGAACCTGATCATTTCTACCTTCGGTGTTCCATAAGTCTTTTTTTGTGTCTCCATAAACTTGTCTCCCTTTATTTATTTCTCAGTTTCACAATGTGGAACTGGTAATATACCCCTGCTAACCATGTACCGCGTCTGCCGGCACAAATCAAGCGGCTGCTCTCCCGGCTTCACGCACTTCATTTTCCTTGCAACGCATTTCGGGCACACGTCTTCATATGCGCAGCCTTGGCATGCAGCAACCCTCGGCCAGTGATTGGCAACCTCACTGATTTCCTTCCAAGCCTTCTGGAAACCGTCTCGCATCGGATACGCCCTGACGTCAAGCCTATTACAGATGCAAAGCTCACCCTTCCAGTTGATCACGAAGCTTGACTTTCCGCCCCCGCATTCCACGCCCTGCTCCTCGCAGGCGCTGCAAGGACCGCCCGGAATCGGAAGCTCGCTTTCAGGTATCTCCCGCGGCTTTTTCCCGTCAAGCTCCTGCTCAAACCGAAGAATGCGGACATAGAATTCAGCGTCCAAGTCGGCGATTTCCTTTCCCTTCAGTTCCTCCGCCGTCGGCACGAACAAATCCGTGTTGACGAACACGTTGTCCGTAATGCTTCTGGCAACTCGAATCGTCTCGAAAACATCCTCCCCCAAGTAGCCGTTTGGCGTGATGGAAAGCTGCAGCGGAATTCCCGCTTCCTTTATCCTCTCGACATTCCGAAGAACCGTCTGATACGCCCTGCGCCCCGTGACGCGCTCATAAGCCTCCTCACTGGCTCCATACAGCGTCACCTGAATCAATCCCGGCGGATGTTCCTCAAAGAATTTGATCCTCTTCTCATCCATGAGCACCGCGTTTGACATCACCGTCACGGCACATCCAAGCTCCTGTAAGTACAGGTAAATTTCATCAAATCCCGGATAGGTCAGGCATTCGCCGCCCGTCAGCGTGGCTTCCAGCATCCCCGCCGCATAGGCCTGATCTATCAGGTTCTTCCACTCCGAAACGCTAAGCAGCGCCCGATTCTGCATCTGCTCAGGCATCAGGTGAACGTAACACATCTTACAGCTCAGGTTGCATAAGGGCGTCAGTTCAAACTGTCCAAAGAGCGGTACATTGTTCTTTCTCGCCTTCGGCTCCAAATATTGATAAAGGCTGGTGTAATCCTGATGCTCTTGCTGATTCTCCTCACGAAGTGCTTCCAAAAACTCGCAGGCATCCTTGGGCTCGCTCATACCCTTTTTAATCCTCCTTGCAACAGGAAACTGAAAAAAATGCCAGTCGTTTAGGCTGCTTTTTTACTTACCATTTTTTGACTTAAAATTTTTTTCTTGTCACTTTTTTACCTACCAATTGTCAGTATACACGTTTCAAAATACATGTCAATAGAAAAAATGTAAATGACTTGTTTCCGCCTGTAAATAACTTGCCTCAAAAAAAGAAGCAACACCGCGTGCTGCTCCTTTTGCCCTCTACTCCTTATAAATACGACATGTCGCCAGGATCTCTCCCCAGCTTTGACACTTCCATCCTTGTCAATGGATTTCGTCAAGTTTTCCGTCGGAAATCCGAAGTTCCCGGTTGCACACGGAAAGCGCCGCGCGGCGATGCGTTACGATCAGGCAGGTCTTATCCCGAAGCGCCGACAGGTTCTTCAGCATCCTCGCCTCCGTCTCCTCATCCAGCGCGCTGGTCGACTCGTCGAGAAGAAGAATTTCCGCTCCCTTGATCAGCGCCCTCGCCACGGCCACGCGCTGCGCCTGGCCCTCCGATATCCCGCTGCCCCGCTCGCCCAGCTCCGCGTCCAGTCCAATCTCCGCCACCAGCTCCTCAAGACACGCGACGCGAATGGCTTCCTCCACCTGCTCCTGCGAAACCTGATCCGCAAACATGGTCAGGTTCTCACGAAGCGTTCCGGAGAACAGGTAATTTCCCTGCGGCACGTAGGCAAACAATCCCCTGGTGTCAACGCCCGCATTCATCCAAGTCTCTCTGCATCCCTGACCAGACTCCTTTCCATGCACCTTCACCTCTCCTTCGCTCGGAGCATAGATGCCAAGAAGCAGATGAAACAGCGACGACTTTCCTCCGCCGGAAGGCCCCGTCAGCGCAACAAAGTCCCCTTTTCGAATCGTACAGCTTGCACCCTGCAGGACGTCATCCGTTCCGTCCTCGTACCGAAAGGTAACGCCGCTTACCCTGATCTCATCAAAGTCCTTCAGCGGCGTCCCCGAAACCTCATCGGGAAGCTCCGTCATCTCCATGATCCGCTCGGCAGACGCGATCACCCTGTATACATCACCCGCAATGCTCACTGCGCTAGCGATGGGCCCCTGAACCCTTCCGATCAGCTGAATCATTGCGGCCAGCGATCCATAGGACAGGTCTCCGCTTAAGATGCGGGCACTCCCCCAAAGCATGCAAAGAAGCCAGGTCACGTCAAACGTAAGTCCCATTCCGTTATTCATCACGACCGAAAACCTGCCCTGCCGGATCTGTTCCCTCTCCAGCGTGTTTTGCCTGTCGGAAATCCGGTCGGTCACCCTGTTTTCGGAGGAACTGGCCTTTATGATGCGAATGTTTGAAAAGCTCTCCTGAATGATTGCGTGAAGCCCGTCTTCCGCCTGCTGCATCCTGCGAAAGCGCCGCTTCATTGGACCACGAAACAGCAAAACGATGACAACACCCAGAAAGCCGGCCGCTGCCAGGATCAGGACGAATCGCCAGTCAAGCGCGATCAGGATCGAAAGCGCGCCGACAAAGCTCACGCCCGTGCTCACGATGCCCGGCAAAACGCTCAGCACGCCATTCTTAATCACGCCCACGTCAGAAAACGTCCTGTTTACCAGTTCGCCGCTGTGGTAAGCCTTTAGCGAGGCATACTCCTTGCGCAGGACCTCCCTTACGAGCATTCCCTGCAAGCTTCGCTGCAGCTTCGCGGATGCCTGCGTCTGTATCAGGGAATGCACAAATCCCATTCCGACCTCCGCAAGCGTCAGCGCCAAAAGGGCAATCCCGTACCTTAGCATTTGCTCCCCCTGCCCGGACACCGCTGCGTCAATCAGCCCCTTCGTGCAAAGCGTCACGCCAAAGGCACCCAGCACGATCACGACACGAAGCACGCAAATAAGCACAATGCTTCCGCGGATGCACCGTGCCCACTGCAACACCTGACGCAAGGCCGGGCTGCTTACTATCTTCTTTAGTTTACTTACGAATTCCCCACTCATGTTCTTCCCTTAACTCTGCAATTCAATTTTATTTGATTTCTAAACCAGGTGATGATAATATGAAACAGTATGAACATTATAGAATACAGAAGACAGATTTGTAAATAGATCAAAGGAGCATTCGATTTTATGGAAACACAAAAGAAATATCAGTGCCTTTCCGGCAGCATGTTAAAACTACTCGCAGTTGTCACCATGATAATAGATCATTCCGCCTCCCTCATTTCCGAGGATCATGACATCATCTTTTCCTTCCTCTGCTTCCGCGACATATACCTGTATAATGTCATGCGCTCCATCGGAAGGATTGCTTTCCCGCTGTTTGCCTTCTTATTAGTCGAGGGCTTTGAGCACACAAGGGATCGCAAAAAATACGGCATTCGCCTTTTCGTCTTTGCCCTGCTGTCCGAAATTCCCTGGGACCTTGAGCATACCCTCAAAATTTTTAATCCTGACAGTCAGAATGTTTTCTTTACGCTTTTCCTTGGCTACTTAGGCATCTGCGTCCTAAAACGCATGGAGGAAAAGATGGATTGGAAAAACATCCTTTCGCTGTTCGGATTATTGACAGCATCCTTTGTCCTAAGGGCTGACTATTCCTACATTGGCTTTGGCTTCATACTGATCCTGTGGCTTCTTCGCAATCTTCCCGTTCCAAGGGCAGTCGTTGGGATCACCTTCTTGAACCCTCCCTTGAAGGCAGGACTTGCCTTCCTCCCCATCTTCCTCTACAACGGGAAACGCGGATTCATCACGGGGAAGGCATTGCAATTTCTTTTCTATGCAATTTATCCGCTTCACATGCTCGTACTATTTGCGCTAAAGAAGTATTGGGGATTAATTTGAAAAAGTCTTGATTTTACTCTTTTTTAGCATGTATGCTCCTTAAGATATTGTCAATACAAGAATCCGGATAGCTTGTATCTGCATGTAAATAACTTGTTTACGGTGCGATCAGCAAGCCCTCGCGGATCAGCTGATTTAAAAACGCTGCCAACTGCTCGCCGATTTCCTGATCCGTGCTGTCCGGATACTTCGCCTTCAGGCTCGCATGCACCTTCTCCGGTGTCGTGTCCTCCTCCAAAAGCTTCAGAATCTCCGCCGATACGTCATTCACCTTTAGCATTCCGCGAAACCCGCTTGCATTGCTTCCCACGGGAACCGCGGCGATCTCGCCGCCCATGTCCATCATGCTGAATCTATATTTTAATTTCATCGATAAACACTCCTTAATTCATAATCAATAACTCATGATACAGAAAAGGCTCCCTTGGAAAAGGGAGCCCTCGGTATATTGTCTTATTATTTGGGCAAATTACCATTATAATAACCATAAGTCTTATTGTCAGTAACCCAGTTACCGCTAGTCTCATTGTACCATGCGTAGTTAAATTGATCAGTACCAGAATCAGTACCAGGATTCGCAAAACGATACGTAGTCGTCACGCGGTTGTTATTAAATATAACGTTATATAAATCATCGTTATCATATAA
>JAEEGL010752942.1_pt1 | contig 11159 bp, 4 predicted proteins | sample 9134231 | NCBI WGS metagenome assembly JAEEGL01 (sample SAMN16246548, study PRJNA631951) | gut metagenome | biome: gut microbiome; feature: rumen; material: fiber-attached | host: Bos | place: Iran: Karaj | collected 2018-10
CGGCTATCCTCTTCTTGGTGAGAACGGCGTGATTCAAGTTCCTGATGACAAATTTAACGTTAACGAAGATGGAATCATCACAACAAAAGACAACGAAGTAATCGACCGAATCAAAATCGTAAGATTCGATAATGAGCGATACCTAAAAAAGATGGGAAATTCCCTCTGGAACTCAAACAATATCTCTGGTGAAGCTTACATCGCAGAGGGCATGGAGCGGCCAAAAATGCTTCAGGGCTACATGGAGACCAGCAATGTCAATGTTGTGAACGAAATGGTCAAGATGATTGAGGTGAACCGTGCTTACGAGGCAAGCCAGAAGACAATTCAGAGCGAAGACAGCATGATGAGCACTCTCTGGAACAAAGTCGCTCTTAGCCGTTAGTGTTGTCAGGCACTTTTTGGCAAAATCAATTTATCTACAACGATATAAACATCTTCGATTCGGAGCTTGAGTTTTTTCTCAATCATTGAGATTACGAAATCTTTAAGCTCCTCACTGATTTGTGTGAGCTCGCGGCCTAGCGGAACATCGACTGTCATTATGAAAGTGTAGCCGGATTTTTCGTTACGAACCGTGAGTTTTTTTATTCTTACATGCTCGTTGAATTCACCGATAAAACTCATTGTCATCTGAGCAAGGACTGCGTGAGAACACTCTTTTCGTTCCTGCTGAGAGAATGAAGGGCGAACCAAAGATTTTTCGAATAATTTGGTGTTCTGTGAAGGGGCTGATTCAGATTTTCCAAAGAAAGTTCCGAGTAATTTTGAAAAGAATTTGTTTTTTGCCGTTGAGACCCGGATTGAATCATAGAAAATTTTTGAGTAAGACTGATTTTTGACCTCATATGCACGGACCGGGATTACATGCTTTCCTTCGATTTGCCGGCTTCTTCTCGCTTCTTCCATCTGTTCAGGAGTTGCGATTTCTTCGATTCTTATGTATTTTTCGGGAAGCGGAAGCTGGAGTCGGACTGCGATTTTGTTGACCATTTTTTCGCTTGTTCCCAGAATCAGGATTTTTTTGATTCTGTTCTTCTGAATTGCGCGGGCGACTGAATCTCGGTGCTCCTTGTCGTCAAAAAGGGCTGTTCGGACTGCTCCCATGTAGTTTTTCTCAAGCTTCGCGGACTTTCCAGCCAAAATTTCATCGGCATGGATAAGAAGACCGTCATCAATAATGGTCTTGATTCCATACTGCTGGGCGACTAGCTTTGCCCTGAAACTTTTTCCTGTGCCGCTTGGTCCGAAAAAAGCGAAAACTGTCGTTCCTTTTTTTTCCAGACCCAAAAATTCCTTGAGGCTTTCGATATTCATTTTCAGTCTTTGAAAAGTATAGCGTTAAAAATCCACTTTTTCAATTATTTTTAAAAAAGCCTTCGGCGGTGGGGCTGTAAGTTTTTCTGGGAGAGAAAGCGGATTTTCTTTCGGAAAGTGAAGCTCGTATGCGTGAAGGAAAAAATCCTGGCCGATTTTTTTTGAGTCGATTTTTCTTCCGCCATAAGCCGTGTCACCCAAAAGGGGAAAGCCATGATATGCGCACTGTGAGCGAATCTGGTGGGTGCGGCCTGTCGTAATCAAAATCCTGGCTAGAGTGATTTCTTTTCCGTCAAAAATTCCGTGGGAGACTGGCATGACTTCTGTATGGGCGGACTTTCCTTCTTCTGAATCGAAAGAGACTTTGACCGTGTGGAAGCCTTCTTTATTCTGAGTTTCAGTTTTTTGAATCCTGTCTTCCCAAATTTTATTTTTGGTGAGATTTCCTTCGAGAATCGCAAGGTAGACTTTCTGGATTTCGTGAGTTTTGATTTTTTCACTGAACCACTTCGCTCCTTCAAGGCTCTGAGAGAATGCAATAAGGCCTGTTGTCTTTCTGTCAAGGCGGTGGAGGGGACCTGACCTGAAGGAAAGTGAAGTTTTTTCGTGACTTGTTTCGTAGTCTTTCTGGACGATTTCAGCGAGAGAATTCCCTTTTGAGGATGATGACGGCTGAACCGGAATGTCGTAGGGCTTATTCAGAATCAAAATGAATTCATTTTTAAAGACGATTATGTCTTTTGAAAGGGGACTGTTTGAATTTATATGTTCATTGAGCTTAGACTGCCTGTCGCCTGTCATGCCGTCAGGCTGGGCAGACAGGTCGAAATGCCCCTTTTTGTAGCCAGCTGAGGTTTCTAAAAGCTCAACCTTCGCATCCTGCTTGCCAGGTAACAGAAAATCTGCAATCTGAATGTCATCGCCTTCGCTTATACGGAAATTTCCGTCGGATTTTTTGCCGTTGACTTTTATGAGGCCTTTTCGGAGTGATTTGTAAAGAGAAGAAAGGTTCTCTTCGCTTAAAAAACGGCGGATAATTTTATCGAGCCTGCGCCCAGAGTCGTCTTTTCCTGCCTTGAAGTGCGTGAAATCCATGAAAAGAGTATATCATTTTGTATATATCAGAGGAATAGTAAGTCTGATGCAATTAAGCTGTGCTTCCTAGAACTTAATCGTAGCTCCCAGTGTCGCCGTTGCCGAAAGAAGGGCAATTTTGTCCCATGTTGTGCTGTAGCCCAGTCCAAAATCCGTGTTCAAAGAGACATATTTTGAAACCTGGGTTTCGGTTTCGTGCATGTAGTCGATGCTGTATTTTTTTGTAATGCTTGAAGTTGACGAAACCTTGCTTGCTGCGAGATTGAGGCTATCGGTCTTTGTGATTTTCTTTGTTCCGTCGGCCATTTTTTCGCTGAAAATCGATACAAGGCCTTTTGCGAGCGAAGAATTTGAATCTCTTTTCCAGACCAGAGTATATTTTCCTTTCCAGTCATCTTTTCCTTCGAGACTGCCTTCAAATCCGTTTTTGAGATAGTTTTTTTCAGAAAAATAAAATGTTGCCTGAAAGTATCCGCTTACAAGATAAGAATATTGGCTTGGTTCGTTGCGCGGGATTTTTACGGCTGCGCTCAGGCTTGAATTGTACTCGTCGCTTTCAAAGAAACTGAAAATCGGCAGGTCTCCCTTGCGACCGAAGATGTTCAGGGCTGTGTGGTTGACCGTGTTTTTAATCTGATAGAAGTCGGTCAAGTTGTCGCCCGTCCTGATGTCGCGCGTGGCTTCGAGTTTTGCCGAAATCGGGATGAAAAAGTCGTATTTGTTTGCAAAAAATGCCCGCCGCCAGTTGAAAGAATAATTTCCTGTGTAGAAATTTGATTCGCGGTCTGTTTCGTGCACTTTTGTGGCTAAAGATGAGCTTGCAAGGTCGTAAATCGGCATGGCCGCAAAGTAATAAGATTTTTCGCCCAAAGATTTTTGAAGATCGGTGCTATCGCGTTCGTAAGAGCCACCAGTTTCAGCAGGATTTGTGCTTCCTGTGGATTTTTTCCATGAGAATGAGAAATTGTTTTTTGCGAGTGAGAATGGAATTGAAAAACCTGACTTTGTGTTGTCCGAAAATGTGACTTTTGCGGATGACTTGTAATTTCCTTCGGTTTCAAAGAAAATTTCCGGCTTTAATTTTAGCGTGTCGAAAGAATATGAAATTGAAGATTTTCCGCCAAGCATGCGTTTTTGTGCTTTTTCGCTTCCTGTGTCAAAACTGAATTCTGTGATTTTGCTCCATGAAGAGCCGTAATTTTCGGTTGAGAATTTTTCTTCTCCTTGCGAAGAGTCTTTTTTTACCGAACTTGTCGGAACTTTCTGAGAGATTTTTGATTCTGCGGTAAAATTCAATTTTTGCGGCTTAAAAGAGATTTTTGCTCCCGCATTCTGAGAAAGTGACCATGAATCGCTCGTAGCACTTGTGTTTCCTTCGACTGCGAACGGAACTGAATATCTTGAAAAATCGATTTTTGCTCCGTTTGCTTTTTCAAGGCTTGTGTCCGCTGAGCTGAAAGAGTAATTTTCTGAGAATGAAAGAATATCAAGAATCGGTTTTTCTGTTTCTAGCGAGTGGCTGGCAGATGCAAGGGCGTTTTTTTGCTCGGTCTGGTCTGATTTTGCGTTTTTGTATGCGTTTGAGAGTGCGACTTGGCCTGAGATTTTGAGCTTCGTGCGCGTAAAGCCCAGAGAGGCTGTTGAACTGAGATTTTTTTCTTTGCTTACTCCCTTTTCAGTTTCGATTGAAGTTGAGCCGTCGCCACTTGCCGAGATTTTCAAATCCTTCAAGATTTCTAAGTTTTCTGTCTCAAAAATCGTTCCGTCGATTTTGTAGCTTGCTTCAATTTTGTCCTGAGCGACGATGAAAGGTGTATTTTCGCTCAGATAAAGCTCGTCGAACGAAAGATAGCCCTTTTCTTTTGTGCTGACGATGATTTCAAGTCGTGTCGGAACTATGTTTGTGTCGATTTTTGTGAGAAGTGAGTTTTTCGAGCCTGTCAAATCGATTTCGAATTCCTGCCAGCTTGACGCGGGAGTTTTTATTTCGTGGAAAAGTGCGATTTTTTTTCCGCTTGAAGTTGGCCGTGACAGAATGATTTTTACAGATTCACAATCTTTTGCCTTAAGGAAAAAACTAAGTTTTTTGTACTCGGATAAATCAATTTCCTTGAAATTTCGTGAGAAAATGATTTCTTGAGATTCGGTTTGCGTTTCACTAAATTCCCATTCAAAGACCTGAACTTTGTTTGTCGAATTTTTGTTGAATTTTTTGATTTTTGATGAAGAAAGGCTTATGTCGCTTGCCTGATAATTTTCGCTTTTTACCGGGACCTGGCTTTCTGTATTGAAGACTAATTCTCCTGCCTCGTAGGGGCCTAGAAAAATCGTGCCGTTTTTTGGAAGAGATGAGGTATCGCTTGTTGTAAGAATCAGGCGTGCGTTGAAGTTCTGCAAGGACGAAATTATGCTTCTGTCCTCGTTTGAAAGCGTGATTTTTACGATTTGCCAGCCTGTTTTTGAAAAGTCAAAGGCTGAGCGAACTTGCTCTGAGTCTGAGTCCGAAATCTTCCATGTCGGTATTCTTTCTGCTTCTTCGAGTGAAAAATCATCATCGCCAGAAACGCCAAGTTGTAAATAAAGAGAGCAGTTTGTGCTGTCAAAGCCCTCGTTCGGATTTGGATTTTTGAGTGCGATTGAAAAATTGCTTGCGTTTGAAAGCGTTCCTGTAAGTCCCGGCGTGTAAAGAGAAATCGCGCTCCATGCAGGATTATTTTCGCTTGCTTCCGTTATTCCCGAAAAATCCCATTCAAAGGGAAGGGCATAGCCGGAAATTGCAGAATCATTTTTTCCTTCTGATGCTTCGACTGAGCCGTTTTTTTCTGATTTCAGCTCGATTCGAGTTATTCCGCTAGAAGTTTTTTCGTTCAGAACTGGTTCAAATCCGCTCGGTAAATCGATTCCAGCTTTTTTTGAAAGATAATAAGTTTCGCTTTCTTTGTCATCGTTTCCCAAGATTCGGTAATTTCCTGTGGTGTTGGTGTTTTCGTAAGTTCCTGCGACTGTGTTTTTGGCCGAAAATCTCTCGCCTGTGTAGCTTGTTTTGCTTGCAATCGTTGCAAATCCCTGTGAAGAATAGCTTGAGTCTGAAAAGGAGCGGTCTGGAGAATATCCCCATCGGCTTGCTGTCGAAATGTCCGCAGAAAACTTTTCCGTAAAATCGTATTTGAATCCTGCCGCGGCCGAAACTGCCCCCGATTCCGAGTCCTCACTTTCTTCGTACCAGCGGGCAACGATATGGTCACTTGCTGCCACGGCTGAACTCAGCGTAATCGTGCCTGATTCACTGTCATATTTGGCAGAGCCGTCAATAACGCCGTTTTTGTAGACCGTAACAGTTCCAGAAACAGCCTCAGTTCCGATTTCAAGTCGGTTCACAGGATTGAACGCGCGGACTTGAAGAACTTTTTCTGAAAAATTAGAGCCACCAAGATAAATCTGAGCATTAAGACGAGCCAGCGGAAATGAAGCATGAATCAATTTTTCCAGAGAATCGGTTGTTTCATCCTCGCTTAAAGAAAGCTCCGCGTACAAGTGGTTGGAATAGAAAAAATCCTCTTGTGAAAAACGCAGATTGTCCTCATCAATCACGACATTGTAGCTTGAATCCGCCGTAGAAGTCTGGGAATCCGCAATCTGTGCGTCACTGGCAGATGAAGAGCCACAATCATAGCTGCTTGCAACCATAAAAGGCGAGAATCCACCCGGATGCTGCAAGAAAAGGCAATCTTCGCCATCAATCGAATTAAAAATCGTGTAAGAATAATTTTTCAGGCTTATGCTACTTTCCAAAGGCTTGTTGAACCATTTTTGAACTTTGCCCAAAAATGTCGCCTCGTCGTCGTAAGTTCCAAAATCACTCTGTCTCACAGATGAATAAAAAGTCACCGCCACCGCAGGCAAAACTCCGTTCTGTCTGAAAGCTCTTGCGTCCTTTGAGAGTAAAATCTGATTCTGATTCGCCAAAAGCAAATACTGAGTTCCGTCGAGTTTTTTGTATTTCCGACCCTTTGAATCCCGGTAGCTTCCCGAAGAGTTTTCTACATAAACTGACTTTACATTCTGGACAAGACTTGCGCTTGGTAAAATATACTGGCTTCCCGTGTTGTAATTTGAGAGGGCGATTTCATTCACAGAGACAGAGTTTTTTCCGTACCAGTTTTTTTCGTGAGCCTCAAGTAAATCGTATCGAATCGCCGCGTCTGCCTGCCATTTTAAGCCTTTCCAGTTGAAAGAGATTCCCGGGGCCTGATTTTCGCCGCCACCGATTCCGCGGTTGACCTCATCGACTGAATATATTGAAGGAAAGATGATTTTCCGATTCGAGATTCTTGCCTGTTTCAAGTATCCGTCACCGATGTAGCCCGCCGCAAGGGTGTTTTTGGTGAACTCGTCCGCAAAGGCTGCCTCGAAGTACCAGTGATGGTTCAGCATAAAATAGAGCGACAAATCAACATTCTGAGCGAAGACCGGCGAGTTAGTCGTAAAAACGGGAGTCGTTCCAAAACCAAAAGAATATGTCGCCCCGCTTGTTACTGTGCTTTTCCAGAATCCAGAAGCAAAGAATTCGACATTCTGATCGCCAGCCTTGCCAAAATCCTTGTTAAAAAGGGAGACGAAATTTCCCGAATCTGAAAGAGGAAGGCGGGAGGTGTCAAAGACGATTCCCGCAGCACCGTCCGCTTCTTTTTGTGTTGAACTTGATGGTTTTTCGATTTTTGGGGTATTTTCAGCCTGTACCCCTTGAAGCGGAAGAAAAATCATCGCCAAAGAGAGGATTGTTCCGCCCAAAAGTCTGGCCTTTGTGATTTTTAATGCCGGGTCTTTTTCCTGAGCCTTTAAAATCGCGTTTTCAAGCCTGCGTTTTTTTTCTTCTCCGAAATCAAAAAGTTCCTGCTGGCGTGGAGATTTTTCGTCTTCAAGATTGTACATTCCCACGCCCAGAAGCCTGATTCCCAGGTTTGAGTCGCGTTTTTTTTCAAGCAAGGCCTTTGCCCGCTCAAATAAATCATCCACGCTTGAAACATATCTTTCGCTAGTGGACTGAACGCTCACTGTCGAAAAATCTTCGTAGCGGATTTTAAGCGCAACCGAAGTGCTCCGGACTTTTTCCCTGAGGCTTCGGAACATAACTGTATAACAGAGTGAGAGCAGGGCGGTTTCGATAATCTCGGGGGTTGTCAAATCGTATTCGTAAGTGTTTTCCGCACTGATTGAACGGCTTTTTGGCTCCGCCCGAAAGTCCGCCCCCGCGTTTCCCCTCACCGAATTGTACAAAAAAGTGCCTGCCGCCTTCCCGAAAAGGCTTTGCAAAAGTTTTTCCGAACGGTTATAAATGTCGCGCGTCGTTCTGATTCCGTAATTTTCAAGTTTCTGCAGGGTTTTGTTCCCGGCTCCCCAGACTTTCGTAATCGGAAGGGAAAGCATGAAGTCAGTCTCGCCGCCAAAAGGAACTGCCGTAAGTCCGTCCGGCTTTTGCAGTCCCGAAGCGATTTTTGCGCAGTATTTAGTGGAAGCAAGTCCCACCGAGACAGTCAAGCCTGTTTTTTCAAGAACCTCAGCTTTCAGTTTTTTTGCCGTCTTAAAAGGATCTCCGAAAAGACGCTCAGTTCCTGTCAAATCAATAAAAGCCTCATCGACCGAAATCTGCTGAATGTCAGGGGAATAATTTTTGAAAATCGCCATAACTTCTTCTGATTTTTCGTGATAGCGGCTCATCCTTCCACGAACAAAAATCCCATGAGGGCAGAGTTTTAAAGCCTGAAAGGTTGGCATTGCCGAGTGAACTCCGAATTTCCTTGCTTCGTAGCTTGCCGTAGAAACGACGCTCCTTCTGTCACCGGGCAATCCGCCTACAATCACGGGCTTTCCCCGATATTCGGGGTGGTCGAGCTGCTCGACAGAGGCGAAAAATGCGTCCAAATCAACATGAAGGAAGGTTTTGTTCAATTATCTGACCTTAAGCTGCTCGATGCGAAGCTCCCTTTTTTCTGTTCTGAAAGTATCTGGCTTTTCTGTTTTGTAATAAGCCGTCACTTCTATTATAGCATCGGTTTTTGATGGAGCGGCATAGTCAATCGTAATTTTTTTTGGCGGATAGTCAGGAATCGTAAATGAATATGAGTCGCTTCCGTCAGAATCCGTGATAATCGTGTAATTGTAGATTGAGTCATAAATCGGATGTGCCTTGTCGCTTCCCTTTAGCTCCACCTCATAGCGGACAGCCTCTTCTTCGGATGAGATTCTTATGTGGTTTGTTGTCATCCCCGAAAATTCGTCCTGGCTGAGTTTCGCTTGCATTGTGAGCCTGTCGTCTTCGATGATTTTAGTAAGTTTCTCATGAGACTTTCTGAAATCAGGCCTGTAGACAAAATGCGAAACCAGAAAAATCAGTGCTGAAATGAAGGTAAGGATTATGAGCAGCGAAAAAATTCCTGCCGCAACAAGTTTTTTCATCGTGAAGCCCAGACTTCCAGCCCTTACATTAAGAAGGACCAGAATCCTGAGCCATGTAATCTGAAAGGGGAAAATTCCGAAGGCAAGCATAATGTTTCCTCGGATGCTTGAGTGAACCATGCTTATAAGCTCCGCGTCACTTGCGTTTCGGATTATTATGAAGGCGTAAGGAATGAAGGGCAGAATCATAAGGGTAAAGAAAACAGAAAGCGAAAAAAGCCTCTTTGAGTTTCTAGAAAGGTAAATGATTATGTATTCTGTTGCAAAAAGCACGAAAAGCGTCAGATCCTGAGTCGTGAACAAAAAAATGTTGAAAACCGCAAGGATAAAAAGTATGTAGCCGTAGATGAAGGCCGCCGCAGAAATTTTAAGAAGCTCCTGAACTACGAAGAGAACAGAGATAAAGACCAGCGAGAAAACGATTTTGATTCCGTACTGCACGATCGGGTTCAGGGGAAGAAATGAAGCGATGCTTCCCGCTATTTTTTGTCCAAGATAGAGAGAAAGAAGCGACAGGGCTAAAGTCAGAGGAATCATGTAGCTTGAGCGTATGAATTCATATTTGTGCCGCTCTCCGTTTTTTCCCAAAAAAGAAAATGCGCAGAGGATGAACAAGGTCAGCATTCCGACAATCAGGCAGGTTATGATGATGGATTTTTCCCGCATGAAGAAGGCGCTGAAAAGAGAGAAGCCGTTTATGTAGATATAGTGCATCTCCCATTCCTTTGCGGAAGAGGGCGTATAGGAAGCGGCAAAGGTCTCAAGGATTTTAATCTGGTCTTCGGAAGATAGGCTCAGTTGAATCGCTGGAATTTCGTTTTCAAAAAAGAAAGAGAGCCTTTCCTGAGCTTTTAAAAGACCAATCCTGTAGATTGCCGAGAGCGTGTCCTTGAATGAAAAAGTCGTGTGGTTGTCGAAGAAGGCCTGTGCCATCTTTCTTGTGAGCCAGAGCGGGGAAGTGTGCCTCAGGCTTCCAGTGTGAATCGCGCTTTTTGAGTCTTTGTTGAAGGCGACCGCGATGGCCGAAGTCAGTTCCGTGTCCTCAAGGCTCTGGGCGAAAACCTCTGTTCCCCAGACCCTGTTTTTTTTTGCGGAAAGGAGTGGCTCGTCGAGGGCTGAAAAAAGGACCTGAGCAGTCCAGTCACGCTTCATTTTTGAAAGGAAACGCAAAAAATCGAGAAGATGCCCTTTGTTCTCATAAAAATCTTCCTGAGTGAAGCAGAATATCAGGTTCGTGGCAGGAATCTTTTCGTCGCTGTTTTTAGTCGTCCGCTCAAAGCTCAGTATTATGTTGTAGGCTAAACTGTCCTGACCCGTAAGGGAAAGCTCCTGTCTTACTGGTGAAAAGCCCTCTTTTGAGAGAATTGAGAATGTCGATTGCGAAAGCTCAAGGCCTTCTGGAAAAGTTTTTTTGTTCGGGCTTTCGGCTTGTTTTTGCTGAGAAAAAATATGCGGAATCAGGACTAGAAAAAAAAGTACAAAAATTGTATTTTTGCGAAAAAGCATTGAATAAGAATATAATTTGTCAGTTTACAATTCAAGTGCCTTGTTGTACAATTACGATAGTGGATTTCAAAAAGGGAGTATTTCATGCCAGCAGAAAAAAAATTTATCTTGAACTTGCCATTGAAGGTTATTTTGACGGAGGAGGGAACATCACATTTCATCAGCAACAAAAAAAAGCTTCTCCGCATTCGTCTGGCAGATAATCTCGAAGAATACGGCATCTCGCTTAATCCGTTTTCCCCACAGTCCATACAGAACATGATTATGGTGGACTACATCTCCAAAATCGAAATCTCAATGTCAGAGTTCGTTTCTGTCCGTCAGGAAGTCATGGATCTGGCAAAAGTCGTTGTTTACTCAATCCTTTACAAGCAGTTTGACCGTCAGGTTTTCGCAGACCTCATCAAGTGTGACTGCGTTCGCAAGCACAACCGCACAAACCCTAGCGAGCTTATCGACGAGCGCACAAAAATCGAGGACAAGCAGCTCAGGGTTATGATTTCAAAAAAAGAGGCCGTGATTCGTCAGGCCAAAAAAGAAATCCTTGACCCAATCTGGAAGGCCATTATGGAGAACAAGGACTATTCCCTTGAGGAACGAAACATTTATCTCCTTATGACCGAAAAATTCCTCAACCGTCTTTCACTCATGAACTGGTACATCATCCTCAAGTTCTTCAAGGACAAAGAAGGCTTCTCTCAGATTAACATCGCAATCCACCATCTTCTCCAAATTTACATGGAAAAGTCACGCGTAGCAGAATATATCTCAATCCTCCTCATGGA
>JAEEGL011706750.1_pt1 | contig 11159 bp, 10 predicted proteins | sample 9134231 | NCBI WGS metagenome assembly JAEEGL01 (sample SAMN16246548, study PRJNA631951) | gut metagenome | biome: gut microbiome; feature: rumen; material: fiber-attached | host: Bos | place: Iran: Karaj | collected 2018-10
GGGAAAATATGAAGGACTATATTGTATGCCTTGTGAGACATATTTTACTCCTACACAATTAGTAAATGGAAAGTGCCCTGATTGTGGTAGAGATGTTAAAAAAATGGAAGAAGAAGCATACTTTTTCAATATGAAAAAGTATCAATCTAGAATAGAAAAATTTTATGAAGAACATCCAGATTTTATAGAACCTGAATATAGAAGAAATGAATTATTAAATAATTTTATAAAACCAGGATTAGAAGATCTTTGCGTTACAAGAACTACATTTGATTGGGGAGTTAAAGTAAGAAAAGATCCTAAACATGTTGTATATGTTTGGCTAGATGCATTGGTTAACTATATAACAGCATTAGGATATGGCAGTGATAATGATGAATTATTTAAAAAATTCTGGCCTGCAGATATTCATGTAGTTGGAAAAGATATTATAAGATTCCATGGAATATACTGGCCAATATTTTTGATGGCATTAGATTTACCATTACCTAAAAAATTATTTGCACATGGTTGGGTAATGATGAAAGATGGAAAAATGTCAAAATCAGTTGGAAATGTTGTTTATCCAGAATTATTAGTAGATAGATATGGATTAGATGCAACAGAATACTTTTTATTAAGATTATTATCAAATGGACAAGATGGAATATTTACACCAGAAGATTTTATAGATAGATTTAATTTTGATTTATGCAATGATTTGGGAAATCTTTTAAATAGAACAATAGGAATGATAAATAAATATTTTGAAGGAAATGTACCAAAATATAATGGACATAAAACTGAAGTAGATAAAGAATTAGAAGATTTTACTTTGGAAAAAATAAAAGAAATAGAAGATCAATTTGATAACTATAAAGTAGCTCAAGGTATAGAAACTATTTGGCAGATTATATCAAGAACTAATAAGTATATAGATGAAACAGCTCCATGGGTTTTAGCTAAATCTGAAGATACAAAAGAAAAATTAGAATCTGTAATGAATCATCTATATGAAAATTTAAGAAAAATAGCAATATTAATAAATCCGTTTATGACAGATACATCAAATAAAATATTTGAGCAACTAGGAATAAGCTCAAAAGAACTTAAAACTTGGGATAGTTTATATAAAAATGATTTGATGGAAGAAAATGCAAAGGTTATAGAAAAGGGAGAACCACTATTTTTAAGATTAGATAAAGAAGAAGAATTAGAATATATAAAGGATGGTATGAAAAATGGATAAGAATATTGTTATAATTAATGGAACAGGTGGAGCAGGCAAAGATACTTTTGTTTCTTTTTGCTCAGAATTTGTAAAAGTTTTAAATGTATCATCTGTAGATAAAGTAAAAGAAGCAGCAAAAATATTAGTAGGATGGAACGGCGAAAAAGACGAAGTTTCAAGAAAACTATTAGTTGATTTAAAAAGATTAAGTGTAGAATATAATGATGCACCAACAAAATATATTAAAAGTATGGCAGATGAATTTAAAAATTCAGATGATGAGCTTATGTTTGTACATATAAGGGAAGCGGAAGAAATAGAAAAAACAAAAAAACTATTGAATGCTAAGACATTATTAATATCAAATCCACGTGTACAATTAATTACATCAAATGATTCTGACGGAAAAGTAAATGAATATAAATATGATTATTATATTTTAAATGATGGAACTCTAGATGATTTAAAGAATAAAGCAGAGGAATTTATTAAGGAGTTATAAAATGCAAAAAATAAAAGAACTATATGAAAAATATAAAGAAATCATAAAGTATTTAATATTTGGTGTTTTAGCAACAGTTATTAGTTTAGCAGTTAAGTATTCTTTATTATTTACAATATTTGATGCTGAAAATGCGTTACAACTACAAATATCTGTTATAGCATCTTGGATAATAGCATGTGCATTTGCATATATAACAAATAGAATCTGGGTGTTTGAAAGCAAGTCTAAAAATATTATACTTGAAGTATTTAAATTTTATTCTTTAAGACTTGCAACATTAGGAGCAGAAATGCTTATTTTATACATCTTCATAACAGCTTTAGGTTTAAACTCAGATATATGGGTAGTAGTTTGGACATTATTTGCACAAGTAGTAGTAACAATTGGAAATTATGTATTAAGTAAATTAATAGTATTTAGAAAGGAAAAATAAATGAAGAAGATATCAGTAATAGTACCAGCATATAATGAAGAAGAATCACTTCCATTTTTATATGAAAGATTAACAGCGGTTGTAAATAAAATAAAAGATTATGAGTTTGAAATATTAATAATTAATGATGGAAGTAAAGATAAAACTCTAGATATTATAAAAGACCTAAGAAGTAAAGATATAAGATTTGGATATATTAACTTGTCTAGAAATTTTGGTAAAGAAATAGCAATGATGGCAGGTTTAGATTATGCAGTAGGAGATGCAGTTATATTTATAGATGCAGATCTTCAAGATCCACCAGAATTAATTCCAGAACTTATAAAATACTGGGAAGAAGGATATGATGATGTATATGCAAAAAGAAAATCAAGAAAAGGTGAATCTTTCCTTAAAAAATTTACTTCAAAAATGTATTATAGAATTCTTCAAAAATTGACAAGAGTAGAAATACAGCAAGATACAGGAGATTTTAGGTTATTAGATAGAAGATGTGTAAATGCATTAAAGAAACTTAGAGAATCTCAAAGATCATCAAAAAGTATGTTTAGTTGGATAGGATATAAGAAAAAAGAAGTATTATTTGATAGAGATCCAAGAGTTGCAGGAAAAACAAAATGGAATTATATGAAGTTAATAGATTTAGCAATAGATGGAATAACAGCATTTACAACATCACCTCTAAAACTTGCAACATATATTGCAATTCCTACATTTTTAATGCTTATAGGATATTTTATATATGTAATAATAAAATGCTTTGTAGTAAAAGAAGCTATTCAAGCATACCAAGCTATAATATTATTAATACTATTTTTCTCAGGAATTCAAATATTACTATTTGGAATACTTGGAGAATATTTAGGAAGAATATTTAATGAAACTAAAAATAGACCACTATATTTAGTTGATGAATATAATGGGAAAAAAGAAATGAATGAATAAATAATAAAGAATAGCATATACTTAAAAAGGGCTAAATATAGCTCTTTTTATATTTTATAAAAAATTTTTAAAATTTTAGCACTCTCCTATTGACTTTGCTAAAAATAGGTGTATAATATAATTGAAATAAGAAAAAAAGCGCTTTTTTAAAAACATATATGTGCTACCTAAAAAGGTGTCAACACATACAATCTTGATATTAAAGGAGGAATAGTTATGATGATGATACCAAGAAAAAATAATTTTGATCTATTTGATGATTTCTTTGTAGATCCATTTTTTGAAAGGGATTTTCATAGAAAAGAAGTTTCTCTAATGAAGACAGACGTTAAAGAAAAGGATGGAAAATATACATTAGAGATAGACGTACCAGGATACGATAAAGACGATATAAAAATTGAACTAGAAGATGGATATTTGACAGTAAGAGCTGCAAAAGAAGAAAGTAAAGATGAAGAAGATAAAAAATCTCATTACATCCACAAAGAAAGATTTTATGGACAATGTTCAAGAAGTTACTATGTTGGTGACAATGTAAAAGAAGGAGATGTAAAAGCAACATTTAAAAACGGAATATTGTCATTAACATTTCCAAAAGAAGATTCTAAAAAAGTGGAAACAAAAAAATATATTCAAATAGGAGATTAAAAGTAAATTAATAAGATGGCTAGAAATAGCCATCTTTTTTTGTATAAATTTTTTAAAATTAGAGATAATAGTAATAAATAAAAATTGAAAGGTGATAAAAATGAAAGTAAAAGAATGTATGACACAAAATGTATTATACTGTAATCCAAATACTTCTATATTAGATGCTGCAGAAATAATGAATAAAAATCAAATAGGATGTGTGCCAGTATGTAATATAGAAAATAATGTTGTTGGAATATTAACAGATAGAGATATAACTCTAAGAAGTGTGGCATCTGGAAAAAATGCAAAAGATACTAATGTAAGCGAAATAATGACAACAAAAATATTTTGCTGTGACTATAATGATGAAGTAACTAATGTAGCAGAAAAAATGGGAAGAGCAGGAATTAGAAGAATGCCTGTAACACAAAATGGAAAACTTGTTGGAATTATAAGCATTGGAGATATGGCAAAACATGAAAATATAAGCTCAGAATATGTGGGAACTACACTAGAAGATATATGTAATTGTACTAAATGTGATAGATAAAACAAATAAAAAATGACTCGAAAAATGTATTTGGGTCATTTTTTAATAATAATTGCTAAAACTTGTACATAAATTTATTTAAGAGGTTTTTGTAATGAATAATAAAAAATATTATTTAAAAGTTTTAAAGAGAATATTAAACTTTATATCAACATTACTAATATTATACATATTTCTAAAGCTATCAATATTTTATACTCCATTTTTAATTGCATTAATTATAGGATTAATTGTTGAACCTATTATTAGAAAAGTAATGAAGGTTACAAATTTAAGTAGAAAAGTAAGTGCTATAATAACCGTAATTTTAACCTTTTCTTTAGTTATATTTTTGCTTACTTGGGGAGTGTTAGGATTAATTACAGAAGCAGAAAATATATTAAATAGTCTTAATTCAAATATTGAAAATATAAATAATTTATTAACTAATTTTATAAATAACTTAAAGTTAGAAAACTTTAAAATTCCTAATAATGTTAAAGCAATATTAAATAACATTACTAATGAATTTATAGGAAAAGGAAGTGATTTTTTACAAAGTTTTTTAATCAAAATAATTACAGGATTACAAAATATTCCTAAAATGCTATTATGTACAGGTATTACAGTATTAGCAACATATTTTATATGTACAGATAGAATGTATATATTAGATCAATTAGAACATCATTTACCAAGAAAATGGGTAAATGAGTTTGGAAAGAAAGTAAGAACAGTTATATCAATGCTTGGGAGCTATTTGAAAGCTCAAAGTATTTTAATATTTATATCTTTTTTTATTGTATTAACAGGATTACTTTTTTTAAAATTTGTTGGAATGAATATTAATTATCCAATCTTGATGGCAATTTTTATTGGAATAGTTGATGCACTTCCAATAGTTGGATCCGGAACCGTAATGCTTCCATGGGCAATTATTTTAGCATTTAATGGAGATATAACTTTAGCAATTTCGTTAGTTATATTATATATATTAGTGATAGTGATAAGGCAATTATTAGAACCTAAAATCATAAGCACACATATAGGAATACATCCAATATTTACTTTAATTTCAATGTATACCGGTTTTAAATTAATAGGAACAATTGGAATATTCGTTGGCCCTATTATATTAATAATATTAAAGAGTGTGTTTGAAACAATGATTAGTAATGGAGTAGTGAAAACAATTTTAGATAGAAATTAAATAAGATTAGCAAAAATGCTAATCTTTATTTATATTAATAAAGAAGTAGGTATAAACATATTATCAGGAGGATAAACAAATTCGTCTTCTGGTTTTTGAACAGTTTCTATTTTATTAATATCAATTACTGGTATTTCATTATGATAATACCCTTTTATTATTGTACCTGTAATATTTACCCAGGTACCTTCAGGAATGTTTTTAGATTGGCTTGAAGAACAAAGAAAACCAACTACAACACTTTGAGAATCAGAGTTAATAAGCATATTGCGTGCTAATACAAATTCTGTATCTTTTAAATCATATAATTTATATACATATCCAGTAAAATTAATTTTTTGACCGACATAATTATCAATATTGTCATAAACTTCTTTTAAAACATTCGTATAATTATTTGAATCTATATTTATTATTTCATCTAAATTAATGTTATCACTGATAATAAAAGTACTTTTTTTATATAAATTATAAATAGACAACAGAAGTATTAAAATAGATATAATTAATACAGAAGAAATAGCAATTCTTATAGCTTTATTTCTATTTATTTTTAGGTTATATACAAACACAAAATCACTTCCTTTTTAAATATATTCATTCTAAAAAAATATATGTAAAAAAAATGCTAAAAAAATGCCAAAAATTTGCCAAAACCCTTTATCTTTTTTGCGTTTTGTAATATAATATTGATGCGTATTATGCATATGAAGAAAGGAATGATATAAGTATATGAAAAAGACTGATAATTCCAATAAAACAAAGAAAAAGAAAAAAGAAAAGAAAAACGGAAAAAAGGGTATAATCGGAAGAATAATAAAAAGGCTAATTATAGCTATGTTAATTTTAATAATTATAGGTGCAGCGATATGTGCTGGACTAATTATTGGAATGAGCAAAAAGTATGCAATTACTAAAGAAGATTTAATAATTGAATATTCAAATAGTAAAGTTGTAAATGAAGATGGAAACGTATTAGCTATATTAAGTGCTGAAGAGAACAGAAAAATTCTAACTAAAGCTGAAATGGGTGAATATCTTCCAAATGCATTTGTAGCAATAGAAGATAAAAGATTCTATTCTCATGATGGAGTTGACTTTAGAAGAACAGCTGGAGCAGTAGTAAGCTTTATATTAAAAAGAGGTGAAGGAACAGCTTCTGGTGGTGGTAGTACAATAACTCAACAATTAGTTAAAAATATAACTAATGAAAAAGAAGATTCTGGAACAGCTGGAGCAGTTAGAAAAGTTAAAGAAATGATAAGAGCATATCAAGTAGAAGATATATTATCAAAAGATCAAATACTTGAACTATATATGAATATCATATTCTTGGGTGGAAACGTATATGGCGTTGGTATGGCTTCTCAATATTATTTTGATAAAGATGCAGCAGATTTAGACTTAGCAGAAAGTGCATTTATAGCTGGTGTAACAAATACACCAAATTCATATAATCCATTTGTAAGTTCACCTAAAACTGATTTAATTAAAAAGAGAACCAAAACTGTTTTAAATGAAATGAAAAAAGCAGGATTTATAACTGATGAACAATATGATGAGGCTGCAAAAGAAGTAGATGATGGATTGAAATTCAAAAAAGGAGTAATAATAAATCAAGCAGCATATTCTTCTCACACAGAAGCATTAATAAGTCAAGTTGTAAATCAACTTGTTACAGAAAAAGGAATGGATGAAGAGTACGCAAAAACATATTTATACAGCAACGGATTTACAGTATATTCAACAGAAATTGATTCAATTCAATCTAAACTAGAAAACGAATATGCAAAATCAAAATATAGAGTTACTACAACAGTTGAAAAAGTAGTTGATGGAAAAAAGAAAAAAGAAAAAGAAGCTGCTCAATCTGCTATGGTTGTTATAGACCATACAAATGGGCATGTTGTAGGAACAGTTGGAGTTCTTGGAGAAAAAGAAGCGTTTGAATTAAACAGAGCAACACAATCTAAGAGACAACCAGGATCTTCTATAAAACCAATAGGAGTATATGGACCTGCTTTACAAGAAGGAGTAATAACATTAGGATCAGTTTATGAAGACAAACCTATATCACGTGGAAGTTGGCATCCTGGAAATGCTTATTCAGGGTATAAGGGATTAATAGATATGAGACAGGCAATAAGAATTTCATCAAATACTGTAGCAGTTCAAGTTATGGAAGATTTAACACCAGAAAAAGGTGTAGAGTATCTAAGAAAAATGGGAATTACTTCATTAGTTGCAGAAGATGCCAACCTTTCAACAGCATTAGGTGGAATTACATATGGAATTACACCACTAGAAATGGCAGGAGCTTATGCAACAATTGCAAATGATGGAGTATATATTTCTCCAACATTTTATACAAAAGTAGTAGATAGTAATGATAATGTAATATTAGAGGCAGATCAAAGAAAGACTGAAGTATTTTCAAAACAAAATGCGTATTTATTAAAACAATTATTAACAGAACCAACAAAAGCTGGTGGTACTGCAACAAATTGTAAAATATCAGGAATGGATACTGCTGCTAAGACAGGTACAACAAACTCTAAAAAAGATAAATGGCTTTGTGGATTTACACCATATTATACAGCTGCAACATGGTATGGATATGATACACCAACTGCAGTACCAAATGGAGCAACATCAAACGCAAGTATAATTTGGAAAAATGTTATGAATGAAATTCATAAACCATTGAAAGCAAAGAAATTTGAAAAACCAGATAAAATAGTAACTGCTACTGTTTGTATGGATTCTGGTTTACTTGCAACAGATATATGCTCACATGATCAAAGAGGAAATAGAGCACACACAGAATATTTCGTTAAAGGAACAGTACCAACTAAAAAGTGTGAAACACACGTTGAAGTTGAAATATGTTTAGATTCAGGAAAAATTGCTGGAGAAAATTGTATACATAAGGAAAAGAGAGTATTTATAACAAAAGACAAGGACTCAAAATCAACAGGTGATTCAAAATATGTTGTCCCAGATGAAAACTGTACAACTTGTACAGGTGACGACAAAGCACCAGTAATAACATTAATTGGTGATGCAACTATAAAACTTAAGGTTGGAGAAACATATAAAGAACCAGGAGCTAAGGCAACAGATGATAAAGATGGAGATATAACTTCTAAAATAATTACTACTGGTTCTGTAAATACAAATACACCTGGAACATATACTATAACATATACCGTATCAGATAGTAGTGGTAATACTACAACTGTAACAAGAAAAGTAATAGTTGAAAATAAAGAAACAGATCCTGATCCAGGGCCAACCCCAGATCCGGATCCAGATCCAGAACCGTCACCTGGAGGAGAATAAAAAGCTAAAAAAAGGAGGATAAATATATGGGATTAAAAATATATAATACATTAACTAGAAAAAAAGAAGAATTTAAGCCTATAAATGAAAAAGAGGTAAGAATATATTCTTGTGGACCTACAGTATATAATTTTGCCCATATAGGAAATCTTCGTGCTTACTTACTTATGGATAATTTAAGGAGAGTATTAAAATATAATGGATATACAATAAAACATGCAATGAATATTACAGATGTAGGACATTTAGTTTCAGATGCAGATGAGGGTGAAGACAAAATGATGAAGGCTGCACGAAGAGAAAATAAAGATCCATTTGAAATTGCAAAATTTTATACAGAAGTATTTTTAAACGACATGAAAAAATTAAATATAGATATGCCAGATATAATTTGTCCTGCAACCAAACATATAAAAGTAATGGAAGAATATTTGAAACAAATTATTGCAAATGGCTATACCTATGAGACAAAAAATACAATATATTTTGATACTTCAAAATTAGATAAGTATGGAGTTTTATCAAATAGAAATGTAGAAGAACAAAAAGCGGGAGCAAGAGTAGAATTAGACTCAGAAAAAAAGAACCCAACAGATTTTGCTTTATGGATAAAAGCACCAAAAGAACACATAATGAAATGGGATAGTTTTTGGGGAGAGTGCTACCCTGGATGGCATCTAGAATGTAGCGCAATGTCTAATTATTATTTAGGTGAGGTATTTGACATACATACAGGAGGAATGGACCACATTCCAATTCATCATGAAAATGAGATTGCGCAAGCTAAAGGATATTGTGGAAAAATACCAGCTAATTACTGGATGCATGTTGAATTTTTACAAGTTAATGGCGGAAAGATGTCTAAGAGTCTAAATAATTTATACACACTAGAAGATCTAGAAAAAAAAGGATATATGCCAGAAGTTTATAGATTATTTAATTTTTCATCACATTACAAAAAACCAATAAACTTTACATTTGAAGCTATGGATAGTAGTAAAACATCATTAAATAGATTAAAAGAAGGATATAAAAGAAATCTTGAAGGAACTGATAATGTATCAGATGAAGAAATAAAAAATTTTGAAGATAGATTTTTATATGCAATAAATGATGACTTAAATATGCCAGGAGCTTTAAGTGTAGTATGGGATATAATTAAATATGAAAAGAAATCTAAAAAATTAGCAGAGCTTTTATTAAAATTTGATAAGGTTTTAGGATTAAATATAGACAAAGAAGAAAAAATAGATTTACCAGAAGATATAATAAAAATTATTGAAGAACGTAAAGCAGCAAGAGATAATAAAGATTGGAATAAATCAGATGAATTAAGAGATAAATTATTATCTTTAGGGTATACTGTAAAAGATACAAAAGATGGTATGCAAGTAAATAAGAATTAGGAGATAGAAATGGCAGAAGAAATTAATAAGAAAACTAATTTTTTTAAGAGTTTAATAAGAAGTGTAAAAGATTTAGATAAATATGAAGATTTCGCTTTAGAAAATCCAAGTAAAGGATTTAAATATATATTTAAGCTAATATTATTAATAGTTGTTATAATTACAGCTTGCTATACTTATCAAGGAATAACAATTAGTAGAAAAGTATATCTAGAACTTAAAGATATATTACCAGATTTTTCATATAGTGAAGGATTGCTACAAATAGATTCTGAAGAACCTGTAGTTATTAAAAATTACGAAGAATCTGTTGGAAAAGTTATTATTGATGTAAATGCAGATAGCGAAAAAATTAAAGAATATGAATCAGAAAATAAAACAGGATTACTATTCTTGGATGATAGATTTACAGTACTAAATGTTGGACAACTAAGCTATAAATATTCAGACTTATTATTACCATATGAAATAAATGATATTACCAAACAAGAAGCAATAGAAAAAATAGATAATATAAATTTAATTTCATTATCTGCTTCAATTTACTTTATATTATTTGTTTATATATTTATATCATATTTCATTAAGATATTTTTAGATGTATTGTTACTTGCGATATTAACTTATTTTATAGCTGTTCTAGCAAGAATGAAAATAAAGGCAGCGCCAGCATTTAATATATCTGTACATTCAATCACATTACCAGTATTACTAAGTTTAGTAGAAATAATATTAAATATATTTATTGGATTTGAAATAAAATACTTTAATATTATGTATTATACGATTTCATATATTTATGTGGTAGTTGCAGTTTTAATGATTAAAACAGACTTTATAAATCGACAAATAGAACTTAATAAAATTATGCAAGAACAAGAAAAAATGAAAAAAGAAGATATAGAAGAAGAGCAAGAGAAAGAGACAGAAGAAACGAAAAAGAAAA
>JAEEGL012330983.1_pt1 | contig 11159 bp, 10 predicted proteins | sample 9134231 | NCBI WGS metagenome assembly JAEEGL01 (sample SAMN16246548, study PRJNA631951) | gut metagenome | biome: gut microbiome; feature: rumen; material: fiber-attached | host: Bos | place: Iran: Karaj | collected 2018-10
AAAGAAGAAAGCGTTTTCCGCCTGTTTTATCCGTTCTTCAAAAGCTTCCGGCCCCAGCGCTTTGATAAACTCATCCGGATCTTTATACGGCTCCAGATTCAGGACCCTGGTGGATATTCCGGCTTTCCGCAGGATCTCCATATTCCGCACGGCCGCCGTCGTCCCGGCCGTATCGCTGTCATAAGCAAGCAGCACCTGGCTCACATACCTTTTGATCAGGGCCGCCTGCCCTTCCGTAAAAGAAGTTCCCAAAGAAGCGACGGCTTCCGGAAATCCGGCCTGATGCATGGAAATAACGTCCATGTAGCCTTCACAGAGGATCAGGAAACCGCGGCGGCTCCTCCTGGCCAGGTTCAGGCCGTACAGGTTTCTGCTCTTGTCAAATATCTCCGTCTCCGGAGAGTTCAGGTATTTCGGCTTCCCGTCGCCCATGACCCTTCCGCCGAATCCGATCACACGGCTGCGGACGTCCAGGATCGGGAACATGACCCTGTTCCAGAATTTATCGTGCAGGCCCCGCTTCTCATCGTATGCGCCAACGCCGGCTTCTATGATCCGTTCGTCGGAAAAGCCCTTTTCCCGGAGCATTCTGATCAGATCATTATCGCTGCCGTTGGCGTAACCCAGCCCGAACTGATGCAGGGTCTGCTCGTTCAGCTGCCTGCCGGCGAGATATTTCATCCCGGTTTTCCCCTTCGGGGAACGAAGGAGACGGTAATAATAAGTGGCCGCTTCTTTATTGATCGCGTACAGTTCCGCACGCTTTTCTTCCTGTTTTCTGAAAGAATCGCTGTAACTGATCTCCGGAAGCTTCATGCCGGCACGGTCTGCCAGCATGGTCAGCGCCTCCTGAAAAGAAGCGTTTTCATATTTCCGGATAAACGTCAGGACGTTTCCGCCTGCGCCGCAGCCGAAACAATAAAACATCTGCTTTTCCCGCGAAACGGAAAAAGAAGGCGATTTCTCGTTATGAAACGGGCAGATCCCGAAATAATTGGCCCCGCTTTTTTTCAGCTGTACATACGAGGAAATTACATCTACGATATCGTTATTCGCGATGACGTCCCCGACGATCTGATCCGAGTAAAGCATCTTAACTGTATTATTCTGCAAAAAAACAGGAAAACCTTTTCCAAAAAGAAAAAGACACTGCGTAAAGCAGCATCTCCCCAGACGAATCATATAAATGGAATGGACGGGGATCGAACCCGTGACCTCTCGCGTGTGAGGCGAACGCTCATCCCGGCTGAGCTACCATTCCCCGTGATGTCCGGCAGGTTCTTTCCGGTCTCACAAAATGCGGAAGATGGGACTTGAACCCACACGCTGTATCCAGCACAAGATCCTTAGTCTTGCTCGTCTGCCAATTCCGACACTTCCGCTCAAAGAAAGTGCAGGAGATGGGACTTGAACCCACACGACATTGCTGCCACAGGCACCTGAAGCCTGCGCGTCTGCCAATTCCGCCACTCCTGCATGCAGTGTCTATAATATCCTTTTCAAAAAGCCTTGTCAAGAAAGATTCGACAAAAAATTTTACGCCCGGAAGGTATCAGTCCGCAGGGCTGAACGCCATTCCGTCCGTCACGGATATCGAACCGTCCTTTGCGATAAATACGGCTTCAAAGCCGTCTGAAGCTTCGATCAGCTTCATTCCCTCTTCCTGCCCGAGCAGCAGGCAGATGGTCGCCAGCGCGTCGCAGTCCGCCGAGCGGCCTTTCTCCCCATAAACCGAAACGCCCAGAATATCCGTCTCAGCCGGATATCCGGTCTCAGGGTCGAGGACGTGGTGATAAAGGATCCCGTTTTCTTCAAAGCACCGTTCATAGACGCCGCTGGTAACGATCGTGGCGTCCTTTAACGGACAGGTCCCCACGATCGAACGCCGGTCGGAAAAAGGCAGCTCTATGCCGATCGTAAACGGTGTGCCGCGTTTCTTTTCCCCGATGCAGACGATGTTGCCCCCGAGGTTGACGATAGCGGAAGTGACGCCCTGTTCTTCCAGATAAGCGCTGACCGCATCCGCGATAAAGCCTTTGGCAATACCGCCGGCGTCGATCTCCGCTTCCGGATCCTTAAGCGCCGCCCTGTTCCCGTCGAACAGGATGGCGTCCGGCGACGTATCCACATGGATCAGGGCTTTTTCGATCTCGTCCTTTTCCGGTTTCCGGAAAGACCCTTCGTGAAAATCCCACAGACCGGTCAGACGTCCGATGGCAAGGCAGAAGCGCCCGTCTGAAAGACGCTGGTACACCATTCCCTGCCGAAGCATCCGGACCGTCTCCGGGGAACAGTCGACAAATGCCCCTCCCGCCCCGTTCAGTAAGGAGATCTCCGTCTCTTCACGGGTCCTGCTGAACAGCAGCTCATATTTCCTGCAGAGAGCGAACGCGCCCTGGATCGCTTCCTCCGCTTTTTTTTGTGAAAAGCCGTCCATATCATAGACCAGGACGGAGCAGACCGTGTCAAACGAAAAGGTCTGCGCGGAAACCGGCTCGCGCCGCCCCGCACACCCTGCCTGTGCTATAATGAGACCGATCATCAGAATTATTACCGCTGTTTTTTTCTTCATCCGGATAATAGTACCATGTTTAAAATCATTACAAAAGCGGACGTTCTGCTCTTTCTGGTCCTGCTGGCCGTCGGTGCGGGCAGTCTTGTTTCTGCCGCCGCCGGCCGGACAGATACCGGATACGCGGTGATCTCCCGCGGAAGCACGGTGATCCTCTCCCATCCGCTTTCAGAAGACTGTGCCGTCTATCTGTATCCGGAGGAAGAGCCAGTCGTCGTTCCGGGCGCGGACGACTGGCATGAGACCGCTCCCGGCCGGACGGAGCCTGCGGAAAACGTCCTGCTAATCCAAAACGGAGAACTGCGGATGGCCTGGTCGACCTGTACGAACCAGATCTGCGTAAATACCGGCAGCATCCGCGAAACGCACCAGGCCGTCATCTGCCTCCCGCACCGGCTGAGCGCCGAGATCCGGGAAAGGAGCGGCGCAGGCGGCGTCGACGCTGTCAGTTACTAGGGATTATTTCATGACCGCAAAAGATATTGCCAGGTATTCGATACTTGCCGTTCTGGCTATGATGGCTTCCTATATTGAGGCTCTCTTTCCGCTTCCGGTTCCCATCCCGGGCGTAAAACTGGGCCTGGCGAATCTGGTCGTCCTGATCGTCCTCTACCGTTTTTCCGCAAAGACCGCATGGTTCGTCGATCTTCTGAGGATCCTGATGACCGGCATCCTGTTTCAGGGCATGTTCGGCCTGCTCTATTCGCTGGCCGGCGGGATCGTCAGCCTCATCGTCATGATCCTTTGTAAAAAAACAGGCCGCTTTTCCATCGTCGGCGTCAGTCTCGCGGGCGGCGCCGCGCATAACCTGGCGCAGCTTTCCGTGGCGGTCCTGGCCGTTTCAGGAAGGGCCCTGTTCCGGTATTTTCCATTCCTTCTGTTTTCCGGCATGGCGGCCGGCATTCTCGTCGGTATCGGGGCTTTGATCGTTCTGGAAAGACTCCCCGGTTTTATCAGGGACAGATCTGACGCCTGATATTTAACGATGCCCGCTCTTTTTCCGGTTTCCGGTTTTCGGTTTTTTCCGGACACTGTAGCCGAAGGTTCCCAGAACGTCAGACAAAGCCTGGTACTTCCCGTGGCTGTAAGCGATCAGGTCCGCTTTTTCAAGCCGGATCCCGCCTTTTTCGTCGAAGAGACCCTCCTCTGCGCTGACACTCACTATATCCGCAATGAACAGATCGTGCGATCCAAGTTCCAGGACCTGCCGTACCCGGCATTCCAGGACGACCGGCGACTCCGCGATACAGGGCGCTCCCGTCGTCCTGCCTGTTAAGGGTGTCAGATAACAGGCCGCGAATTTGTCTCCTGCCGAGCGTACGGTCCATACGTCGTCCCTCTGCTGATCCTGCGGTCTTTCCATACCGCTTCCGAAAGCCCTGATCTTTTTTCCGTACAGGTCTGTTTTCTGGTCCTCCCTCCCGCTCCTGCAGCCGCAGAAATCACACGCCCGGGTCAGTTTCCGGTCGACGAGGTTGACGCTGAAGATGCCGCTTTCCATGATCAGTCCGTGAGAATACCGCTCTTTTCGTACCGCTATGGAGAGCATGGGCGGTTCCGAGCAGACTGTGCCTGCCCAGGCGACGGTGATCAGGTTCGGCACGCTGTCCGAATCCTTCGCGCATCCCACCATGACGGCCGGAGCGGGATACAGAAAGTTGCCCGGCCTTGCCAGCGTTCTTTTCATGTTTTATTCCTCACATTACGATCCGGACGGCAGCAGGATCTCTTCGGCCGGGATCTTTTCGATTTTCAGCATGCCGGCCATGTCTTCCGGTGAAAGGCATGACAGTCCGTCCATGAGATGAACGCGGTAGCTGCCTGTTCCCACACAATATTCCGTCCCGTCCGGACTGTTTTTCCGGATGCCGGAAAACACCTCCGAACACTTCAGATAAGCGTACTCTCCCGCAGCCCCCATACAGCCCGCGCCGACAGCCGCGGAAAACGCATCCGGCAGCGACAATGCCCTGCCGGCCGCAAGGAACGCTCCCAGAAGCGCGGAAGCCATACAGCCCGTTCCGGTAACGCGGCTCATCAGCGGGCATCCGTTATGGACGTAAAACCCCATCCCGTTTCCGACCACCAGATCCGTTGCTCCCGAGACCTCCAGGACACAGCGGAACCGGTCGGAAAACGAAGCGCATTTCCGGATCCATTCCGGTGAATCCGGCCGGACGTCTTCATGAACTGCCGATGAAAATTCCGCGTCGACGCCGGCTTCCCCTGCCTGCCGTTCGATCAGGGAAAAGATCTCCGAAGCATTTCCCCGGATCACGGAAGGGCGGATCAGCGGGATCCATTCCCCGCACAGCCTGCGCCTGTAAGAAGAGCCCGGAACACCGACCGGGTCCAGGACGCAGGGGATCCCGGATTCCAGGGCCTGTTTCCCGGACAGCAGCATCGAAGGGACGTATTCCGTCGCCCCCATGTTCAGGACCAGGGCGGCGGAGGCAGCCGTGATCTCAGCCGCTTCTTCCTCCGCGTGCGACATGACCGGCCGGGCGCCGGCCGCCAGCAGGGCATTCGCGCAGTCGTTGACCGTCACATAATTGGTAATACAATGGACAAGCGGTTTCATTTCCCGGATCTTACCGAGCAGGCGCACCGCATTCTCCCGGATACTGTCCTGTGTCATATTCATCCACTCCGAAGAAAGGCCCGCCGGAAGCCGTCCGAAGACTGTTTCCGGCAGGACCCGAATATCATTGATTTAATTCATCCTGGGCTTTTGTCAGGAAGCCGGAACGTTTCAGAGCCAGTGTGATCACTGCCGCGATGATCGTCCCGCCGCAGGTGCTGACCAGGAACGGCACGACAAACGTAAACAGCGCGGCCGCCGAATTGCCCATCACCAGTTTCGCGACCGGATAAGAAAGCATTCCGCCGATGATCCCGGTTCCGACGACTTCACCGGCATAGGCGGCCGGAAGCTTTTTTGTTTTCTGATACAGAAGCGACGCACACAGCGCGCCGCACATACTGCCCGGAAACGCAAGCGGCGAGCCGAGCCCCGTAAGGTTCCGGATCACACTGGCCGCAAATGCCGAAAGGACCGTATAGCCGGGTCCCAGGAGCACTGCGCCGAGCACGTTCATCATATGCTGGACAGGCGCGCACTTTGCTCCGAGTACAGGGAAAGAGATCGTAGAGCCGACGACCGCTACAGCCGCAAACAAAGCGGCAACGGCCAGTTTTCTTGTTTTCATGTTTTTGCCTTTCCGGTTCTACAGGAGCAGGAAAACCATAGTTTAATGTTTTATCTGAGACGCATTTTTCAAGACAGAGAATAATCGCCCTCTATCGCGAACGCGTGGTCCATCGGTCCGCTTCCGGCGCCCAGGTCCAGCATGGCTGAAAGCGCTCCGGTTATATAGTTTTTCGCGCAGCGTACCGCCGTGACCAGATCGAGTCCTTTGGCGAGGTTGGAGGCGATGGCGCTGGAAAGCGTGCAGCCGGTCCCGTGCGTATTCGGATTATCGATCCGGACTCCCCTGAACCAGACCGGGCCGTCCTTGCTCCAGAGCAGATCGTCAGCGTCATTTATGCTGTGTCCGCCTTTGAGAAGGACCGCGCAGCCGAAAGCCTGATGGATCTCCTTTGCGGCACGGATCATATCGTCCGTCCCGGTGACCGGATGTCCGCAGAGCACTTCTGCTTCCGGAATATTCGGGGTAATGATATCCGCCATCGGCAGCAGGCGGGCTTTCAGCGTATTGACCGCATCTTCACTGATCAGCCTCGCGCCGCTGGTCGCTATCATGACGGGATCCACCACCAGGTTTTCTGCCCGGTACTCCGCCAGCTTATCGGCAATGACAGAGATCAGGGCTCCGGAGGACACCATTCCTGTCTTGACTGCATCCGGACGGATGTCCGTAAAAATACAATCCAGCTGCTCCTGTAAAAAATCCGGGGTCACTTCCATGATTCCGGTTACGCCGGTCGTATTCTGGGCTGTCAGGGCCGTGACCGCGCTCATCGCGTAAACGTGGTGAGCTGTCATGGTCTTGATATCCGCCTGGATGCCGGCGCCTCCGCTGGAATCACTTCCAGCGATCGTCAATGCAGTATACATTCTTCTCCTTTCCCCGTGCATTCGTTTTATAACGCGGCATGAAGTGGTGCCCCCGACATACCGCACTCCGGATCGTTCTTTCCGGTATTGGACAGTTACAATTCTATCCTTGAAAGCGCGTAAGCCGCGCCCCGGATATCCTTCTGTGAAAACAGCGCGCTCACGACGGCCATGCCGGCCGCCCCGCTGCCTTTCAGTTTCCCGGCGTTTTCCAGACTGATCCCGCCGATCGCGACGACCGGGATACCGGAGATCTCCGTGATCTTCCGGAATTCCTCCATCGACATCGGTTTTGCGTCCTTTTTGGTCGTCGTTCCGAAAACCGCCCCGGAGCCGATATAATCCGCGCCGTCCTCTTCCGCTTTCTTTACCTGCTCCGGCGTTTTGGCCGTCACACCCACGATCTTGTCAGGACCCAGGATCCTTCGCGCTTCAGCAGCCGCCGCGTCCTCCTGCCCGACGTGCACCCCGTCCGCATCGATCTCCCTGGCCAGACAGGGGTCGTCGTTGATGATATACGGAATTCCTTTTTCCCGGCAGACGTCCCTGACTTCAACGGCCAGTTTCTTCAGTTCCTCCGGGTCCGCGTTTTTCTCCCGGAGCTGTACCATCGTCACGCCGCCTTCAATGGCTTCCCTGACCGCTTCCGGAAGCGACTTGCCTTCCGGAAGCCCGCTCCGCTCCGTCACGGCATAAAGCTTCAGCATTTCTTTCTGAAAACGCATAAAAGACCTCCCCCGTTCAGGGGAGGCCTTTAACTGTTCCACGATCATACGATCCGCTTCCTTCCGCCGGTATTGCCCGGTTCAAGTAATAAGGGTCGGCGTCATCCGCCTTCTCAGCCACTGCTCCCCTAGCCGGTATGAAATTTCAATCACTAAATTAAGCCAGTTTCAGGCGCTTGTCAAGGCAGACGGCGCCTTTCAGTTCCGGCAGAGTTTTTCGGCTTCCGCGCGCATCATCTCCTCTGTGGGGGCTTTTCTCGTGATCTTTGACACTTCGACGATCAGCTTTTTAACGTCTACCCCGTACTCTTCCGCGACGGCCCTGAATTTCTTCACGAAAGAGGAATGACATCCGGACAGTCCCAGGATCAGTTCAAGCGGCGTAATAGCCGTTTCATAGCCATGCGGCTTCATCGCCGGGATCAGTTCCTGCTCCAGGAAGTTCAAAAGTCCGTAAAAATCAACTTCTTTGGCTTCTCCGGCCCTCTGTCCCAGGGCGACGGCTATCTCTGTCGGCAGATTTCCCGCGCTTCTCGCCATTCCGAGCAGTCCGCAGTCCAGAAGGTCGATGCCGGCTTCGATTGCCGCCTGTGCGTTTGCCGCGGACATTCCCAGGTTATTGTGGCAGTGGAATCCGACCGGGATGGAGATCTTTTCCTTGAGCGCCCGGACGTATGCCTTCGTCTCGTCAGGCAGCATGCAACCGGCGGAGTCCATGATCGTCACCTCGTCGACGCCATGGTCCTGGAGATCCAGAGCTTCTTCCGCCAGCCCCTCCGGGGTAAGCAGATACCCTTTCATCAGGGAATAACGGCATTTCAGCCCGCACTGTTTCACAGCCGATATCACGTCATAATACAGGTGCCCGTCGCCGGCATCCGCTCCGACACGAAGGAATCCGAGCCCGGCCGCGGCCGCTCTCTCCACATTCTCTTTTTTGAAACGTTTCGCATTTAAAAACATGCCGACTTCCGCTTTTCCGAAGTACGGTTTTCCGATCTCAAGATATTCGGCATCGGTCAAAGGACCTGAAAACCCGATATCTTCAGCACCGAGGCCTTTTGGATTTCCGTATTCAATGACCGTCACACCGTTTTCCGTCAGCCCTTTCATCATCAGCTCGGTCAGATCTTTCGGGAATCCGCTTCCCAGAACATTTCCGCCGTCCCGAAGGGTGCAATCCATAATCTTCATATCTGTACGTCCTCTTTCTTTTTATTGTTTTTGAACCGGTTGATCAGCTGGCTTCCGAACAGGACCAGCAGGATCAGCACGATACCGGCCGCATCCGTTGTCATTCCCGGGATGACCAGCATCAGGCCGCCGGCCAGGGAAAGCACCCGTCCGACCGGCCCGACCGGCCCGTTCAGATAACCGATGAAACCTGTGCCGATGCCGATCAGCCCGATGATCGCGGTGATGATCATCGGCAGCGCATCCAGGATGGTCCCGCCGATCAGGATCATTTTCGGGTTAAGCGCGAACATATACGGGATCAGGAACGCGGCGATCGCGAGCTTCGTCGCGTTGACGCCCGTCTTGAACGCATTGCCCTTGGCACTGGCCGAGCCTGCGTAAGCCGCCAGCGCGACCGGTGGCGTGATGTCCGCCACGATGCCGAAATAGAAGCAGAACATATGCGCCGCCAGCAGCGGGATGCCCGCCCGGATCAGGATCGGCGCGGCGATCGTGGACGTGATCAGGTAGTTCGAAGTCGTGGAAACGCCCATGCCCAGGATCAGCGAAGTAAACATCGCGCAGACCAGCGCCAGGATCACACTGTTGCCGACCAGGTCAAAAATGCCCGTACCGATCCGCTGGCCGAGGCCGGTCAGCGTGACCATACCGATGATAATGCCGGCCGTCGAACAGGCCGTTGCCACAGAAACGACGCTCCTTGCCGCCTGCGGCAGCGCTTTCAGGATCTGCAGCGGGCTGACCCAGGTGCTTTTCCGGATATAGGGGATCACGATACAGACAAGACTTCCGACCAGTGCCGAACGGGTGATGGTGTACCCTGAGATCATCATGACGATGATGACGACCAGAGGCGCCAGCAGATGGCCCTTCGCCAGCATCAGTTTCAATGCGCTGGGAAGCTGGTCCCTGGGCGTTCCCTTTAAGCCGAGACGCTTCGCTTCCAGATGGACGCTGATCCAGATCCCTATAAAATACAGGGAGGCCGGAACGATCGCGACAGCCATCAGCTGCCTGTACGGGATCCCGCAGGATTCCGAGATCAGGAATGCGGCAGACCCCATGACCGGCGGCATGATCTGTCCGCCCGTCGAAGCGGCCGCTTCCACCGCCCCGGCGAATTCCGGCGCGTAACCCAGCGATTTCATAAGCGGGATCGTAAAGGAACCGGTCGAAACGGTGTTGGAGACCGAGGAACCGGAGACCGTTCCCTGCAGGGCAGAGGAAAGAACGGCGACCTTGGCAGGACCGCCGGCAGCCCATCCGGCCAGCGCGTTCGCCAGGTCGATGAAAAACTGGCCGATGCCGGTCTTTTCAAGAAATGCCCCGAACAATATGAAAAGGAAAATAAAGGTGGAACAGACGCCGAGCGGATTGCCGATGATCCCCTCCGTCGTGATAAACAGATGGGTGATGATCCGCTTCAGGGAATAGCCCCGGTGATGCAGAAAGCTCCCCATATATTTTCCGGTAATGCCGTACAGGAAAAAGAACGTCGCGATGCAGACGATCGGCGGGCCGACCACGCGCCAGCAGGCCAGCAGGACCAGGAAGATACCCAGACCGGCCATGACGGTATCCCATTTGGTATAGGCACCGGCCCGGTACTGCAGCGGTTTGTAGTTGATGATGAAATACGAGACGACCATGACAAACAGACAGGCGCAGAGGATATCATACCACGGCAGCTTCCGTCTGTCCGAATTCTTGAACGCAGGATAGATGATATAGGCCAGACTGATCGCAAATCCCAGGTGCGTATACCGGAGGATCTGCAGCGGCACTTTGTTTGAGATCGAAGCGTACAGCTGGAACAGTGTAAAGCAGGTCAAAACGACGGTCAGGATCTTGTCTCCCGTCGGGGAAAAGATCTTGTACTTGGATTCCCGGTCGATCTCATCCAGCCTGATCTCTTCAGATTCTTTGTTTTTCTTTTTGAATAATCCCATGCTATTTCCCGACCTTATTTTCGATAAACCCGGCAGCCGTTAAAAGACTGCCGGGTGATGAAATGACACTTTCGGAAATTCAGTTTACAGATTATTTCAGGTAATCCGGAATGGTGAGGCCCATCTCTTCATAGTACTTGCGGGCGCCCGGATGCAGATCGCTCGGAATGCCGCTCATGGCGCCTTCCAGGCTCATGTACTTCTCAGCTTTTGCATTGAGCATCTGGATCTCTTCCAGGTTCTCATAGATCGCCTTGGTCAGGGTATAGATCTCGTCTTCCGTAAAAGTATCCAGGCAGACCATCATCGATTTGACGGCGACGGAAGTGATCGGGTGGCCCAGATTGTAATCGTCGCTGTCAGTGGTGAAGGATTCATAGAAAGGATACTGTTCCAGGATCTTCGCAAGATGTTCTTCGTCAAGCGAAAGGACTTCGATGTTGTTGTTCAGGGACAGTTCGACAACGTTGTTGTTCGGGAAGCCGGAGCAGAGGAACATACCGTCGAACGTGCCGTCCTGGACGCCGTTCTTCGCGGTCGCCTGATCGGCAAAAGTCTCGTTGATATCATCATAGTTCAGATCATAGGCGCCGAGGATCTGGCGGGCGGCGACTTCGTAGCCGGAGCCGACGGCACCG
>JAEEGL013281568.1_pt1 | contig 11159 bp, 4 predicted proteins | sample 9134231 | NCBI WGS metagenome assembly JAEEGL01 (sample SAMN16246548, study PRJNA631951) | gut metagenome | biome: gut microbiome; feature: rumen; material: fiber-attached | host: Bos | place: Iran: Karaj | collected 2018-10
AATGAAAAATTATAAAGATATAAAAAAAATATCTCCAAATGATTATATAAGAATTAATAGAATAGATAATTCAATAATTGAAAAAAGTGGATTAAATTATGATGAAAAAGGGAATAAAAGAAATAGAGTTCTTATTATGGGTTATCAATTAGTTAATTATTTTGAAACAGGACAAACTTTTGGAGAAGTTGCTTTAGAAAATTCATCTAATAAAAGAATTGCTACTATTATTGCAACTGAAGATTGTGATATTGTTTATATTGTTAAAAAAGAATATGATTTACTTATTAAAGATTCTATTGAAAGAACTATTAGAAATTTTTATAATGTTATTTATTCTTTTAGGTTATTTAAATTTATTACAAGATTTTCTTTTGATAAATTATATTATAATTATTTTGTTTATAGGAAATTTAATAAAGGAAATTTTCTAATAAGACAAGATGAAGAATGTAATGATCTTTATTTTATTTTTAAAGGTGAATTTGAAGTTTTTACTGAAAGAAATATTTTAGAAGTTAATAATTTATTAATAATATATAAAAAGAAACTTATTGAAATTAATCCTCAATTTGAAAAAGAATATAAAATAATAAATGATGAAAAAGAAAATGAAGATTTGATAATGAATAAAAAATTTAAAAGTAATCAAAGTAATAAAATTTTATTTGAAAAAAGAAAAATTAATTTAGGTATTTTTTGTAAAAGAGAAATAATTGGATTTTCAGATTGTAGTTTTATATATGAAAAAGAATATTTAAAAAGTGGAATAATAGATCAAAAAAGAAAAGGATGTGTAACTTGTAAATGTTTGTCAATTTATGGAGAAACTTATAATGTAAGTCAAAAATTTTTTGATAAAATGATTAAAGATGAACATAGTATTATGAGATTAAAAGGAGAAATGGAAATTAAAAAATTAAAATTATTTATTGAAATTCTTGAACATCATAAAAAAAGATTATTTGATGAAATTGAATATAAAAATAATCAAATTTCGAAAGAATATCATATTTTATCTATAAAGGAAAAAAATTTAAATCAAAAAAATAGATTATATAATTTTGAAAATAATGCAAAAGTTTTAAAAGATAATTTAAAAAATAAAATAAATGAAAAAGATTTAAAAAAAAAACATAGTATGACTAATATATTAAAAAAAACAGCTACTATTTTTAATAAAAGTAATCAATCAATAAAAATAAAAAATAAAAATCTAAATTTAATGTCAATTAAATTACCAAAATTAACAATTGAATCAAATGAAATAAATGAGAAAACTTCAAATATATCACATAAATATAAAAGAAAAATAAATAGAAATGACCAATTTAGAAATGATTTATTTAATAGAAATTTATATGATGGAATATTTCATTCTTATGTGACAACATATCAGAATAATAATAATATTTTTAATTCAAATTCAAATTCAAAGATTAAAAATGTAAAAAGTACTTTGAATATTCTTAATTTAAAAAAAATGAATAATAAAAGAACAATTACTTTAGGTTCAAATGAAGAAAAGAAAAATCAAAATTATTTTAGCCCAAATAAAAAACGTTTAATTAGAACAAAAAAAGAAGTTGGAGTATATGACATGTTAATATTAGATAGATTTAATTCATGTTTCAATTTAGCATTAAAATCTTTTTCAAATGAAAAATAAATTATTTCTATATAAAAATATTTTTATATAGTATTAGATAATATATTTAATATATTTATATAATTTTTTTTCTTAATTAAATACAAATAAATTATAGTTTTTTAATAAAAAACTATTTAATTTTAAAAATTAATTAATGGAAACTCCACCAAATCAAATAGTAAATAATTCAAATAATAACAATCCTAATCCAAATATTCCCCATTACACATTAAATGATAGAATAATGAATATATATAATAGTATTCCTTTATTTGTTTTTTTTATAATTTGTATAACAATATTTTTCTATATAATAGATTTAATATTTTTTTCAATATCATTTTATATATCAAATATAGTTTTATATACAATTTTTTCATTTCAAATTTGGAGATTATTAACAACAGTTTTTATGACAACTAGTATTTTAAATATATTATTTGCTATGATAAGTTGGGTTAAAAATGCATCTTCATTAGAAAATTCAATGGGAACAATTAAATATATGTTAATTTTCTTTTTGAATTCAATTTCAATTCAAATTATTTATTGTTTAATTTTATTAATTGGATTTTTAATTTCAAGAAATAAAAATATTTTAACTTTAAATTTATCATATGGTAAAGTTCAAAATTCTGGTTTATGGCCAATTATTATGGCTGAATTAACTTTATTATGTATGTCTAATCCAGAAAGTCTTATTAGATTATTTTTCTTTCCTTGTGAAATTAAGGCTAAATTTTATCCTTTTATTTTATTCTTTATTTTTCTTTTATTAAACTTTTTTGAAATTGATTTTGGAGTTTTAAGTGGAATTATTTATGGTTTATTATATCATTTCTTTTTTAGAAATTCATTACAAATTTCTGATAAATTAGTTCAAAAAATTGAGAAAAGTTTTATTGGTTCATGTTTAGGAAATTTTAAAAAGTTTATTCCATTTAATAATAATATTCAAGTAAGAATTGAAAATGTTTCTAATACTCAAAAAGATGATAAAAATAATAAAAAATTTGTACCTTTCCAAGGAGAAGGAGTTAAAGTTGGTGGAAGTTATGGTACAAAAGAAGGAGAATATGATGGAATTAAACAAAATAATTCTTCAGTAAATTAATTAAATAAAAAATACTATTATAATGAAAAATTTGATATTTAAATAAATATTCTTTAAAAGAAGATATTTAGAATTTAGGAAAATATTATTTATATATTTAATATTTAAATATTTAATAAAAAAAATTTATATATAAAAAAAGCAATTATCAAATTATTATTTTTCATTTTCTAAAGTGTGATTTCTTTCTGTTTTTAAGCTTTCAATATTAATAATATCATTTAATTTCATTTTTGGAATATTTATTTTGTATTCTTTTTTCTTCTTTGGTATATTTTCAAACTTATATTTTAATCTAAATTGTTCACTAAAATTATTTTGATCAGTAAGATAAATATTATCAGTAAAAAATATATTATTTTCTTTATATAAAAATTTTTTATTTCTATCAAATCTACTTTTCATAATATTTGGAATAGGATATAAATCATTAATTAACATAATATGTACTCTTCTAGAAATTTTTTCTCTTTTTTTAATTTCTAATATTTTTTTTTTCCTTTCTAATTCTTTCATATGATGAATATTCTTTAAATAAATTTGTTCCAAATCTTCTTTTTCCTCTGATAATTTTTTTAAAACAATAACAGAAGATCTTCTATAATTTTTAGGATATCTTAAAATTGTTGAATACTTTGCTGATCTAATAGAGAATCTATCTTTTGAAATTGGAGATTTAATAGAATATCTATCTCTTCCCATAGGAGATTTTACAGAAAATCTTTCATTATTAATAGGAGATTTAATTGATAATTTATAATTAGTTTTATTTGGACTATTAGGACAATTAATTATTTTTTTTGGTGAATTTAAAAGAAGAGTAACATTATCATCAAAAGAAATAGAAGATATACTTTTTTTATCTTCTTCAATATGACCAACATAAAATCTTTTTGCTTTCTTTTTATTTTTAGGTGTCTCATTTATATCTTTATTTGTTTCTCTTTCTGTATTTTGACCAGATGATAATTCATATTCCTTTGGAATTCTTATATTATATTTTCTAATATCAGTACTTTTTTTTTTTGCTACAATCATTTCTTTATGTTTTTTTATTATATTTAATATTGGAACATGGTAATTATTATATTTTTTATATCCTATTTCTTTTTCTATAATTAAAAATGCTTTTTTGTCTTTTAATTTTCTCTCTGTTTGAGAATAATATGATGGAATATCTGTAAGTAAAAAATGATCTATTGTTTTTCTTTCTTTTGAAGTTATGTTATATTTTACTCTTGCAGTTTCTGGGAATTTTCTTATTGTTCTTGATGATAAAATAATTTCTGATACTTTTGAATCTGTTTTATTATGGGAAATATTAAAAGAATAACCGTTTGATGTATCTGTTGTTCCTGTTTTAGTTGGAAGGAAATCTTTTTTACTTATATTTCTACTTCTCATATTTTTTATTTTTATATTTATTATTTATTTAATTTATGATAACTATAAAATTTAGAAAAATAATTATATATTAAACAACTATAAATATATATTTTATTATTCTATTATTTTTAAATTATTTAATCTTTATTTTTATATAAATTCTTGAGTTATTTTTTGAATTATATTATTAAAGATTAAAGAATATAAAAGTTGATTAGTTATATTTTTTGCTATCATAATAATTTGGACTAATTTCAAAATCTTTTCTATATTTTTATTTGATTTATATTCTTCAAACTTTTGATTGGTTTTAATTTGTTCAATTATTGAATCAGATACCCCATTTACATTAATTTCTATATATACATCAAAATAAATTTTAGATTTATCTTTAATAATTTCATTTAATTGTAAATTAGAATTTATATTTGAAATAATAATATCATTATCATCATTTTTAATAATTAAAGATAAATATTCTTTAGGAATTTCAATTATCTTTTCTGGAATTTCTAAAATTTTATCACAAGTAATTTCTTTTTGAAAAATTCCTTGAACTAATAAAGTATTCTTTTCTAAAATATTTAAAAATAAAGTATCATTATCAAAATTATTTTTAATTTCTATAATATTATTATCAATAAAATTTCTAATATCTTTTACTTTCCCTTCAACAATATCAAAAACATTTTTTGTTAATGTTATTCCAATACTATCATCTTTATTCATTTTTTTTGGTGATAAATCTTTAATTTCTTTTGATTTTGTTAATTTCGTACTTAAACCTAATAAACAAAGACCAAAATTTGTTTCAATAAATAAAACACTTCCTCTTGAAATATTTGAATGTTCATATTGAATTATATTTTCATTATCACATCTTTTTAATTTTTTCTTTATTTGACTAATAATAAAATCTTTATCATTATTATAAAAACTTCCTGAATTATCTGAAAGTTTATTTCTGAGTTTTTTACTACAAATTAGGAAATATTGTTGTTTTGTTATTTGTTTTATAGTATTTTTTATTTTGTCATTTTTAGGTTCTTCTGATAAATTTAAATTTGATATTGAATTATCTCCAGTTGTTATTCTTGTTGACGAAGGATTTTCTTTATGAAAATTTTTATTTGGGATTATATATGTCAATATTAATAATTTTTTTTCCCAAAAACCATTCATTCTCATTTTTTTGTTTTTTTCATTGTATAAAATATTATTTTTAAAAAAAGAATAAAATCTAGTTTCATTATCATTTATTTGAAATTCTTGATTTTCTGATAATTTTAACATTTCTATTATTTCTTTTCCTACTTTTCTTTCCAAAATTGAAACTACTAAATATAATGAATTTGAATTTATTCCACAATCTAATAAAATATTTTCATTTTTAATTGATTTTATTGGTTCTTTATATAATCTAAATTCTCCAGTTGTGAATGGCATAAAGGAAATTATTTCTTTTTCATTTATTAATTCTTGAAAATGAGTAATTATTATATCTTCACCTATTATTAAACCAACAGATTGTTTTGAAGTATTTTTTAGAAAAACTAAACCTAGAAAACAATATGGAAATTTATTCATTTGCTCTAAATTTATTATATTATAAGAATCAAAAATTGGTTGTGTTTTTTCCATTATTTTTTTATATGTGAAAAATATTTTATTTTAGAATAAATAGTTTAATTTATATTTCACAAACAACATTTAAAAATCTCATAAATTTATTATTTTTTTTAATTTTTCAATTTATAAACATCATTTAAAATTAAAAATAACAATTTTATAAAACTCAATTAAAAAAATAAAATGACTAAAAAAAAATAATAAAAAAATAATTAATAAACTCTTACTTTTTTTTATAAAAAAATAAAAAAAATAAATTGTAAAATATTAATGATGATGAAAAATATAATTGAAAAGTTTATTAATATGAATATGTTAATTAATTAGAAATCATAATAATATGATAAAATATATGAAAATGGAAATATAAAATTATATTATTTATTTTTTTTAAAAATTTATTTAACAATTTTTTTTTAAAAATAAAAAAAATAATATTTTTTAATAAAATGAACAATCAAAATAGGATATTAAAACATCGTCAAATAGATGATATTGGAGATGATGAAGTATCATTTCATGAAAATGAAGAAGAGCATAATTATTTAGGAAAAAAAGAATTAGTAGAAATTGAAGGTGATAAATCAATAGATCCTGATTTTAGTTATGATGATGATAAATCAAAAGCAAGTACAATAAAAAGAAATACAAATACTGAATTAATGAAATTATTATCTGATAGTACAACTGAAGTATATAATAAAAAATTAGGGACAAATAATCTTAATGGAAGTACTGAAAATGATTTTAGTAAAGAATTAAGTAGAGATAGTGAATTGAATAATATTATTAATTCTAAAAATTTTAATGCTCCTTTAATGAGACCTGGAAATGATAATTTTATTAGTTCTATTAATCAATTTGATAATCAAAATCCAAATTTAAAATATTCTAATATAATTCAACAAATTCCTACTAAAATTGATAATAATTTTTATTATGGGAATAGTAATTTTAATACTGATTATGATAATATTTTAAATAATAAAAATAATACTTTTATTAATAATAATAGTAAAAAATTTAAAAATAATAATTTTAATACTTTTAATAAATTTAATAATAATAATAAAATATATCAAATTAATTCTTTTGATTATTTTATTCAAGGAAAAAATTTAAATAATTTTAAACAAAGTAATCCTTCTTTTGGTATTTTACAAAATATTGAATTGGAAAAAAATTATAAAGAGTTAGAGAAAAATTATAATGAATTAGAAAAATCATATAATGAAGTTTTAAATCTTATTGAGTATTGGCAAAATTTTTATTTAGATATTGCTAAATTAGTTTTAGAAAATATTAATATTAATAAAAATGATCCTTTTTCTAATGAATTTAAATTTGCAGTTATTGAAAATGTTAAATCTATTGTTAAATTAGCAAAAGATAAAGCATTTTCTATTTTTAAAATATGCAATGAAGAAAGTTTTAATTTATTAAATCATAAAATGTCATTAAAAAATAAAAAAAATGATTTTACTCTTTATAATAATTTAAATATTGAAATAATAGGAAAAGAAAAAAATAATATATTAATGTTTTCTAAAGAAAATGATTTTATGATAAAAATATTAAAATTAAATAATCAAAATAATGATGATTATTTAATAAAAAAAAATAAAAGTTTTAAAAGAAAAAAATATTATAAAGATGATGATTCATTAGATTCATTACCTCCTGTAATATACAGAAAATATAAAACAGAAGGAACAAATACAGATAGTGATTTATTTGATGAAATTAAACCAATGTTTAGAGAAATAATAAATGAAGAAATAATAGAAAAAGAAAATAAAATATTTAAAAAAGAAAAATTAAAAATTTCAAATCAAAATTCATTTAAAATAAAACAAATAAATAAACAAATAATAAAAACTTTAAACAAACCAAAAACTCCTAAAAATCAATTTAAATTAAAAATTGTATCAATTCCAGAAAATAAAATAAATATAATTCAAAATAAAAAAGAAAAAGAAGAAAATATAAAAATATTCAAAATTCAAAATTGTCAAACAGAAATAAATTATTTAGATTTAGACAAACTTGAACTTTTAAACAGAAAATTATCATTACAAATATCAGAAGTAGATAAAGAAAATAAAGAATTAAAACAGAATTTAAAAGAAAAAATAAAACTTCTTTCAGAAATTGAAAAAGAAAAAAATCAAATAAATACAGAAACAAACACAATAAATTCAAATAATTCAACATCTCAATTAAATAGTAGTTTTTTATTTTTACCAGAAATGATTCCTCCAGAACAAACATATAAAATATTTATTCATTGTGTAAAACATTTTAAATATGAAGAAGAAAATTATAAGAAATATATGGAAGAAGAAGATTTACAAAATTTAAAATATTTTGTAAATAAAATGGAAAAATATTTAATTGGAACATCATATCCAGTTCAAAGAAAAATTCATGAGTCAATTCATTATTATAAACCTATTGAATCTTCTGCACAAAAAAAATATAAAGAAAGTATTCTTACTGGAATTAAACCTTTAACTCTTATTAAAAGTAGAACTAATTCTAAAAATAAAAATATAGATTATAGAAGTTATAGTACAGTTAATAATAATTCTACTTTTAACAAATTTAAAGCTGTAATTAAAGCTTTGAAAAATAATTAATTTTTTATAGTTGTTTTTTTATATTTTATGTAATTAGTAGGATTTTTTGTTCTTTTTTTTTTCATTATTATGATTTTAATTTTTTCTTATAATTTATTATTAAATTTATTTTTATTTTTTTATAATTTAATTAAAAGTAAAATTTTTTTATTTATAATAAATAAAATGAGAGAAAAATGGAGAAAGAAAAGAATGAGAAGATTAAAAAGAAGAAGAAGAAAGATGAGAGCAAAGAATAAATAATATTTTTATTATAAAAGAAAAAAAAATAAATAGATATTATTATATTAATATTATTTTGAAATCATAAACTTTGTTTTAACATTTTTATTCTTATTTTAAATATTTTAAATAAATAATCTATAAAATAAAATATCTTTATATAATAAAACTCAAAATCCAAAAATTAAATCCATACATATATAAAAAAAATACAACAAAGAAAAAAAAATTATTTAAAAAAAAAAATAAAATTAAAAATAAAAATAATATAAAATAAAATTTAATTAAAAATCAAATGTCATATCACCCAAACCCAGAAAAAGATATATTAACATTTAAAACTCGTTCAGAAAAAGAAGTAATAAAAGTCCAAGATTGTACATTTGCAAACGACGTAAAAGCAATATCAACATTCTACTTTTGTAGTTGTTCAAAAGAAGACTTTTATCCAATATGTGAGGCATGTGCAAAAATATGTCATGCAGAGCACAATCCATCATTAAACATAAGAGGAATATACATATGTAAATGTGGTGAATATAATCATGAAATAACAGAAAATAATATAAGAACTTTTCAAGAGAGAAAAAATAAAAAATCAAATTTTTGTTTTTATAGAAAATTTATGAATATTTGTCCTAATGAAGGTTTTTATGAATATGATGATAAAACTTATTGTGCTGTTTGTATGGATTATTGTATTGTTTTAAGTGATAATGAAAAAAAAAATTTAAGTGATTATCAAATTCCTTATAAAGCTACTCTTGTTTGTCAATGTCCTAAACATTTTGAGCCTAATGTTGTTAATTTAAATTTAGATTTGAACTCTAAACCTAAGTTTCATTTACATTTTCAAAATATTAATTTTAATATTTTATCTAAAATACCTTTTACTAGAGATAAATATTTAAATTATCTTTATCAGAAAATTAAAGAATATATGGAATGTCCTACTCAAAGACAAAAAAGGGAATCACAAAAGTTTTTTTCGGATTTTATTACTTATAAAATTTTGGAATGTTTTTCCATTTTTGCTCAAAGATGGGAAAATAAATTTTTTCATATTTATGATTTTTTTAAAGATTTTCCTAAAGATAAATTAGTTCAATTATTATCTTTAAATGAAAATGTTGCTGATATAAATGAAGCTATAAGAGGAGATTTTTTTAATGCAAAATTTTATTTTGCTGAATTATTATTTAATTATTTTATAAGAACATATCTTTTAAAATATAATAATTTATGGAATATTAGAACAATAATAAATATGAATTTATTTCAAAGATATCTTTATCAATATAATATTAAGAATTTTTTTAAATTTCATTGTAATGAAGAAAATGCATTTAATGAAAGTTTAATTAATAATTTAATTTATGCAATTTTAGAATTATATGATGCAATATTAAAATTTACTGATAGTGACAATGCTGGTAATTTATCAGATTTACTTTATTCATATTATTTTCCAACATTTACAAGAATATTTAAATATATGATTAAATCTCATTTATTAACTCATGAACAATTGTCAAAATATTTTGAATTAGTTTTTGATTCTGTAAAAATGTGGAATGAAAGATTAAAAAAAGAAAATGTAAAAGAAGAAGAAATTGCACAAAATGATGGAAATATTAAAAATACTTTAAATGAATTTATTGAATTATCTTCTCATAGAAAAAAAGATGGTTCTTTAGATGAAAGTAGAGAGTCAATAGAAGATGAAGATATTTTGAAAAAAATTGAAGAAAAACCACAAGATGAATCAGTTAAATTAAAAAGCTCTTATTATATTATGAAATCTATTTTATATTCTTTAATTTATAGTAATGATACTATTTGTATTAATTATTTTAAGGGAACTTATAATAGTTCTAAAGATACTTTTGTTTTTATGAAAAATCCTTTTATTGAACAAATTGCAAAAGTTTTTATGATGATTATAAATACTTATTATAGAAAAGAAGATTTATCTAGAGTTGTTATTTATGATTTTTATGTAAGAAAAATAATGGAAATTTTAATTCAGAAAGATAATAATTTTTATGTTAAATCATTAGAAAATTTAGATAAAATTTCACCAATTAAATTATATTGTATTTCAACTCCTGATTTTTTAGAATCAATAAAAACAAATTTAATGAATTCATTTTCAGAAAATTTTAATTCTTTTACTGAACAAATGGGAATAATAAATAGACAATATTTTGATTTTGATATTTCATTTGAAAAATATATAACAAATGTTATGGAAATTTTTTCAAAATTTCAATCATTTATTAATAAAGAAATTGGTTATTTACCAGATTTAAAATTAAAATATTATAATTTTGTTGATATCAATGATAAAACAATATTAACTAAATTAACTAATCTTCAAAATGCTGCACAATGTTCACTTTATTTTCAAAAAGTTGAAGAATTTATTCATATTTATGCTAAAGGTAAAGGATTTAAAAATGAAGAATTTATATTTGAATTAGATGAAAAAAAAGTTCATCATTTATTAAGAAATTTG
>JAEEGL014429931.1_pt1 | contig 11159 bp, 13 predicted proteins | sample 9134231 | NCBI WGS metagenome assembly JAEEGL01 (sample SAMN16246548, study PRJNA631951) | gut metagenome | biome: gut microbiome; feature: rumen; material: fiber-attached | host: Bos | place: Iran: Karaj | collected 2018-10
GTATAACCGATTATTTTGCACAGCCCGGCGTGTAAAAATATGTTGTACGGGGATATATCGGCTTATGTGGCGGAGAGTATTACCGCTTTGCAAGGCTTTTCGCCGCATTTACCGCCGCTATCACAAAAAACGGCACATAAATTATAAGATATCTCGCCCTTGCCTCGAATATCATAACAAACATAATTATTCCCGCAAGCGAAAGCGCCAAAGCCATATTTTGCCTGTCTCTTCTGCACAGCACCATTCCCGCAGAGGCAAGCAGAATACCCAGCCACAGCATTTGCAAAAATGTCAGCATTATTTTAAAGTACTTGCCGTCCTTATAGTAAAGCTGTTTTAAAAACGCCGAAATATAAGGTATTTTGTCGGGATAGACATTATCAAAAAAGCCGCCCTCCTCGCCCCAGGCAAAGGAGCCGTCATTAAAGCTGACAAGCGCCTTTTTCCGAAAATGGTTTAAAAAGCTTTTCGGGGTAAAGGCCGACAGGCGCCTTTTATACTCCTCAAACTGAGCCTTTGTCCTTGCACTGCTTTCAAGACCGAGCGTAAACTGCTCGTCCTCGTTTGAAAAGGTACCGTCCGTATTTGTATTCACGCCCAGCATAAGCATGTGCACAATGCCCGCATTTCCCACATTTGTATCCCTTACGCCGATATATTTTATACCCTGCGAAAACGCAAAGGCCGATGCCGCCGTGACCAAAACGCACAATACCGCGGCAAGCAAAGTCTGTTTAAGCGAAATTTTGCTTTTTGGGCCAGCCAAAAACACCGTCTGTGTCAAAACCACCGCTATAAGCACTATCAAGACCTGCGGCCTCATTTTATAGCCCCAATAGGATAAAAGCGCGATAAGCGGATATTTGACCGCAGGCTCAAGCTCCCTTTGATATACCCTGAATATCAGCACGGGAAACACAAGCCCCATAATATCGGTATAGGTAACGCAGTTCCAGCCCGAAAGCCCCAGAACCAACACATATAAAAACCAACCGACCGCCGCCCACAGCTTTGACCGACACATATCCTTAAGTATATTATAGACCAGTATGCCCGTGACCACGGATAAAATGCACTGGACCGCAACTATAGGCCAAGTATAGCACATTCCCTCGGGTATATTGTAAAACAGCCTGAACAATGCCGTAAACACAAGCAAAATAAGCCTGTTGTTTGAATAAAACGTAAAATAATCCTGAAACATCGGCACCTCGGGATGATGCACCAAATTATAGGCGCTTATGGATACTATGCCCGCATCCCAGGTATTTGTGGTAAAAATAATATTTCCGCAGATAAAAAGCTGTACCGCAAGCAAAACGATCGAAGCAAGCCAAATATTAAATTTAACCGCCTTGCCAAGCCTTTTTTTAACCCTGATCAGCACAAAAACAATAACCGCCCCCACCAACGGCAAAACTATTTCCGGCAGAAGAAATTCCTTTTTAAAACAATGATCCTCGCGGAAAAATATAGGAGAAAGAATATTGTTTGCCGTTATAAGCAAAACAAAAACGGCGTAAAGAAAAAAGGCCGTGCCTGCTGTTTTTTCGGCAAAGCCTTTATTTTTTTGTATAGTTTTATTGCCTGTATCTGTTTTTTTGTCTCCCGTCATTTGTGTCCCACCTCAAAATAATCAGCCGCACCCGTTTCTATGGTTTCTATTTTGATTTTTTTGCCGTATTTTTCGGCCGTTTCAAAAAGATCCTCATTGGTCCTGAGGCAGCTTGCCAAGTCGTGTCCGGCCTTTATGACTATAGTTTCAAACACTGTCTGGGACAGCAAAAAGGCGGCCTTATTTTTAATTATGCCCGAAATATATTTAAAATCAGGCACCTCGCCGCTGCCCTTACAGGCCTTACACGGCACGGTCAAAAGGGTGTGGAGCGGTACGCTTTGCTTTTGTCGGGTTATCTGCGCTATGCCAAGCTCGGTCATACCGACATAGACGGTTTTAAGCCTGTCCTTTGAAAGCGCGCGCCTAAGCTCGGCCTCGAGGGTCTCTATATCCTCTTTTTTACGCATATTCACAAAATCGACCACTATAATGCCGCTTAAGTTGCGAAGTCTCAACTGTCTTGCAATTTCCTTTGCGGCCTGGATATTGGTTTTTAAAACCGTTTTTTCCTTGTCGCCGCCGTCCGTGAATTTTCCCGTATTTACATCAATAACGGTCATTGCCTCCGTGTAGTCAAAAACAAGAAAACCGCCGCAGTCAAGCCAGACCTTGCGCTGAAGCAGCTTTTCCACCTCTTTTTCAATGCCGTATTCCGTAAAAAGTGGAATATCCTTTTCATAAAGCGAGGTATTTGCGAATATATTTTTTATTTCGTCAAAATATTTTTTGTTATTTACGATCAGTTCGTCACCGTCCGAAAGACAGTCGCGTATAAGCCTGTCTGCCTCGCGCGGCGCGCGGTACAGACGATACGGCGGCTTTGTAAATTTGCCCCGCTCCAAAATATCGTCAAGCCTTTCCGACAAGGCGGATATTTCGGCCTTAAGTGCGTTCTCGTCCGCATTCTCGGCGTTAGTTCGCACTATGCAGTTATATTTTTCGTTTAAGGCCGCTTTTGCTATTTCACTTAAACGCTCCCTTTCGGCGCTGTCGGTTATTTTATGAGAGATGCCAATGCCGTTTTTATCGTTTGTGACCGCCGCCAGCCTGCCAGATATTGAAATATCAAGCGTAAGCGCGGCGCCCTTTTCGCCGTAGGCGGGCTTTTCCGCCATAACAACAAGCGCCTGACCCTGCTGTATATTTTGCTTTGGCTTAAGCTGTAAAAAGCCGTTTTTCTCCGCACCGATATCCACAAAGGCATATTGCTTTTTAACTATCTGCATTACACGCCCCGCGAAGATGTCCCCCGCCTGCGGCTCGTCATTTTTGTCCTCAACGGCCAGCTCCGCAAGAACACCGTCCTCGATAAGCGCCGCACGCAGATAATCGTGAAGTATATCTATTAAAAGTTTTTTCATAACATTTTCCTGTCAAGTGTTTTCCTTGGGCACATATTTCATACCGTGCTCCAGCACAAAATCAATCAAAGCATCATCCTTACCCGTTTCATAAAATGCCAAAAGAAGGGTCTTAAATTCCTCCAAGTCCTCAAGAGCTATCTGAAATATACCTATATTTTCGCTTATCAATATTTTGTTTGCAATAAGCTGGGCTACCCTTTTATTGCCGTCAAGAAAAATTTGTGTCCTTGCCGCAAAGCAAAAAAACTTTAATGCCCTTAACTCGGTATTTTCAATAGCGTTTATTTTTTCGATATCCTCCATGACCGCTGCCGAGTTAGGTATTTCGGGTGTCCACGATGTTCCGCCTATGCTTACGGGAAGTGTCCTGACCTCGCCGTTTGTATGAAACAAGCCCTCTCCTGCCAGCTTATTTATTTGCCTTAAAAACATAAGGTTATCGGGATAATCAAGGTTATCAAGCAAAAACTGCCATGCCCTTTTCATATTTACAATAAACAAAACTTCCTCGGTAGTTGTTTTTGTAGGCGCGTTACTCAAAATAGCCTCGGTTTTGGGAAAGGTAGTTCCAAGGCCTTCAAGGTTGGCACTTTTCCAAATGCTGTCTACCAACAGGCGTTTTGCCATTTCCAAAGCTGTGTCATACATATTGTGTGCCTCCTCACATTATTTGCTGTTTATCATAACTACTGCCAATATGCCTATTATCAGCAAAACCACGCCCACAAGGTAAAGGCCGATATTAAACCTGCCGTTTTCCGCGGCCTTGCTTGGCATAACGATACCCGTATTTCTTAAAACCGTTATAAGCGGCTTATAGATCATAAGCGCAAGTGCGGTATTTATTATACCCTTTACCACATTAAAGGGCAAAAATACGGTCGGAAGCATAGCCGCAACAGCCTCGCGCGGCATACCCATATATATAGGGGTGATAATATAGTTCCACAAAAGCATACATACGGCCATTACCGCAATACCTGCCGCAAGGCCGCCTATCGCGCCCGCATAGGTATGTTTTTTCTTGTATATGAAGGCTGCGGTGCAGGCAAAGGCGGATGTGCTTATAACATTCATAAAAAAGCCTATGTATGCCGTTTCGCTTACGGTAAACATTTCCACCAGCGATACTATAACGGATATTGCAAAAGCCGAAAACGGGCCTAAAATAAAGCCGCCCACGGCAATTACCGCATCCTTTGGGTCAAGGGTCAAAAAGTTGAACACTTTAATGTGCACCGCAAGCATAGCAACATACGCCATAGCGCACAGCATGCCTATCAATGTCATTTTCTTTGTTTTGCTCATAATTCCACCCCAAAAATATCGGCGAGCGTCATACCGACACCGCCGTTTGTATTGTCAAATTCCGTTATCATATCTGCGGCGCTTTTCAGCTTTTCATCGCCGTTTATCATAGCCACGCCAAGGCCTGCGTATTCTATCATTGAAATATCGTTTTCGCCGTCGCCAAAGGCTATGATCCGCTCGCGGTCTATGCCCTTTTTCTCGGCATAGGCTTTCAGCGCCTCGCCCTTTGTACTGCCCTTTGCTATAATATCAACGCAGTTAAAGCCCGCAGCATGCACGTTAAGCTCGTCTATCCCCTGCAGGTCGGCCTGCACCTTAAGGCGTTTTTCAATATCATCATCAATAAAACTCACCTTAAGCACGTTTTTAATGCCGCGCAGCTGCTTTATGCTTTCGCAGAAATGATAGGGCAGCTCGTATTTTAAAACATGGGTGTATTCCTTGACTATCTGGCTAAGGCCAAGGCGCATAGCCTCTTCGTCATTGGTATAGCAGGCATCGATGGTCAGTATTTTAAATTTAAGGCCTTCCCGTTCAAAATAATCTATTACACGCGACACGGCCGCATCATTAACAGCATTCACATAAATAAGGCCCTCACCCGAATAATCGGTCACGGTGCCGCCGTTGCAGCCTATAATGGGCGCATCAAGCTCCAGCTCCTCGGCATATTCGCGGGCAAGGATATCGTTTCTGCCCGTTGCTATAATAAAATCCACGCCTTTTGCTTTTAATTTGGCAATGACCTTTTTGTTTATATCGCAGATATTGCCGTATCTGTCCAAAAGTGTCCTGTCGCAGTCCATGGCGACAAGACTGTATTTATTTAAGCTCATCTGAACTCACTTCCTTTGCATCGCCCCATATCCTTTCAAGGTTATAGAAGCTTCTGTCCTCTTCGTTGAAAAGATGCACGATAATATCGCCAAAGTCAAGCAGTATCCAGCTGCCTGTCTGCATACCCTCGCTGTGGCTCAAACGAAAGCCTGCCTTGTACAGGTTTTCCTCGACCGAATCTGCCATAGCCTTTATCTGGTTTGAGTTGCTGCCGCTTGCTATAACAAAATAATCCGCAATGGGGGATATCTCTCTTATATCAAGCACCTTAATGTCAATAGCCAGCTTATCATCAAGGCCCTTATAGGCTGCCTTTACGCCTTCAAATATATTTTTTTCCATTATTTATTCTCCTTTTTAAATAACTTGCCTATTTTTGTAAATATACTTTCCTTTTTCTGCTCCTCGGCTTTTGGGGCATACTCTTTTTGTACATCCTCTTTTTGTTCATTTTCTTTTTGGTTACTTGATGTTTTCATTTCGGGAACATTGTCGTAATCCATAGCCGAGCTGTCAAAGGGCGTATTCTCCGGTATCTCAAGACTTGTGAATACGATTTTTGAAAGTGAAAACTTTTCATCACACGATTTTAAGGTTGCGCAGTGTGAAATGATAGCTTCATCGGGCAGATCTTTCATATTTCCGGGATGAAGGCCGCAGCGGCGCAGCCAATCGGCAGGATAGCCGAGTCTTTCAATGCGCTCCTTATCATAGCCGTTGTAATCAAAGTTGTCGGTCACCTCGCGCAGCTCAAATATACTTTCGTAAAGATAATCTTTTGGCAGGCCGAATTTTGAAAGGCGGTCAACAAAGGCATCAATATCAGGCCTTTCGCCCTCGTTATATCTGTAGCCTACCCTGCCTTGCTTGCTGATAAGTTTTTCCATATAGTTCTCCTTTAAAAAATCACCTTGATAAACGATGATCTACCGCATTATAAATATTTTTTGTAAAACTCAAACGCACTTTTTCCCAGGGGGTGTATCAATCGTTTTTTGTTTTCGTTATAATCTATCGTGTGCTTCAGCGAGAATGCCACGGCCTTGTCAAGGTCCTTATACGCCAGAGCCTTTATTTCGTCCCTGCCCTCGTAAAACCTGCGTGACGGCTCGAAAAAGTCGGCCAGATAGACTATTTTTTCAAGCACGCCCATATCCGGCCTGCCCGTTGTATGATAGCGTATCGCATCCAAAATTTCCTTATCGGCTATGCCGTACAAGTTTTTTGCAAACTCTGCGCCCAAAAACTGATGCAAAAGGTCGGGCTGCTCGGCAAGCACCTTGTCTATCTCCACCCCGTACTTTTTGCAAAGCTCTGTCTTCTCCTTATTGGGGATATCCTTTGCGCAATCGTGCAAAAGCCCCGCAATATACGCCTTTTTCTCGTCTGCGCCGTGTACCCTTGCAAGCCTTACGCTTTCCTCGGCAACGCCCCTTGTGTGGATAAACCGCCTTTGGCTAAGCGCCTTTTGCAGTTTTTTAATTATCATTTCCGCCTTTTTCGCCGTTTTTTTATCGGGCATATAAACATAAAGGCCGTGCTTTAGTATATATTTTTCCACATTGGGCGGCAAAAGATACCTTATCGACCGCCCGATGCTGACGCGGTTTCTTATATCGGTAGAGGAAATATCCAGCGCGGGAACATCCATAAACACTACCCTGTCAAGACCTATTCCCGCCTTTTCAAGCTCCGCCTCAATGCCGTTTTTGTCATAGCCGGGTCGGGTAACAATTACCAGTTTGCACATTTTGACTATCTCGCCCGGAGTGCGCCAGGTCGAGATCTGCAGCGCCGCATCCGCGCCCGTAATAAAGTATATTTCACACCTTTTGGGGCATATGCGCCGCAGGGTCTTTAATGTGTCCACCGTATAGGTCATACCCGGGCGGTCTATCTCCATACGCGACACGATAAAATCGGGGTTGTCCTCGGCCGCTATCACCGTCATTAAATAACGATGCTCGTTATCGGAGATATTGACGTTTTGCTTGTGCGGCGGCCGCCCCGACGGGATAAGCAAAACCTTTTCAAGGTCAAGCTCCTTAAGGACGGTCTCGGCGGTAACAAGGTGTCCGTAATGTATGGGGTCAAAGGTGCCGCCCAATATGGCAAGCCTTTTGCAGTTTTTTAAAATATCCAAATCACTCATCACGCTTCGTCATAAATTTTTTGCAGATACTCGCAGTCGCTATGATAGCGGCTTTCGTTAGAGTTTTCAATAAGCATTGTGATATAGGGCTTTCTTTCCTTTAAATGCTTGAATAAAGGCGCATAGTTAAATAAGCCCTCGCCCACCTGCTCAAAGGCAACATCGCCGTTTTCATCCAGCTTAAAGTCTTTTATATGCATAACGGAAACTCTGTCGCCGTAGTATTTGAAAACATTGTCTATCACCTTTTCCTGCTCCTTGTAGTTGTTTCTGTCAAGCAGGTTTACGGGGTCAAGTATTATCTCCACATTGGGCGAATTTATCTCGCGCAGGAAACGCAGGGTTATTTCGGGGCTGTAAAGCGTATGTGTGGCAACGCTTTCTATACCCACTATAACGCCAAGCTTTTCCGCCGCATCCACTATCTCGCGCATAGACTTCATTAAAAGCTGATAGCAGGCCTCGGTATAGGTGGCGGGTACTATTTTGAAATTGGGGTCAAAGCGTCCCGTTTCCGTGCCGACCATATCCGCGCCGATAGCCTTTGCATACTTAAGATGCTCTATAAAGGTGGCAACATTTTTCTGCCTTTCGCTTTCTATGGGGTTTGTGGGGTTGATATAGCAGCCCAGCACCGCAACGTGAATATTGTTTTCCCTTAAACGCCTGCCGATGTAATAGCCAAGGCCGGGGTTGTAGTTACCGAGCGTAAAATCAATATCCGATATCGACTTTTTAAACGCAAGCTGCACCAGATCAATATTATTTTCCTTTACCTTTGCAAGAAACTCGTCAAAATTCTGCTTTCCGCCAAGGTCGTGTCCTCTCATACCAAAACTCATAATTATATACCTCTCTTTCTTATTGTTTTTTCACCTATCTCCATATCCTCGGGGGTGGTTATTTTTATATTTTCATAGCTGCCCAAAACGACCTTTGTTTTATAGCCCAAACGCTCGGTCAGCATTGAATCGTCCGTGCCGAGAAAGCCGTCCTGCTCCGCCGTTTGATGCGCCCTTAAAATAATATCGTATTTAAAGGCCTGCGGTGTCTGTGCCTGCCATAGTGCCGCACGGTCGGGGGTGCTTTCTATAAAGCCGTCCTTATCACATATTTTTATTGTGTCCTTAACGGGCACGGCCAAAACACAGCAGCCGTAAATTTCTGTTTCCTTTATTATATTTTTTATGCTCTCGCTTGTTACAAACGGGCGCACACCGTCGTGTATAAGCACTATACCGCAGTCCCGCGATATCTCCTTAAGCCCGTTAAATACCGAGTACTGCCGCTCACTGCCGCCTTGAACCACTTTTTTTACCTTTTTAAATGGCGCGGCTATCTCGTTTTTGACATAATCCACATTGTCGGCATTTGTTACTATGATTATCTCGTCTATATCGGGCGAGCGCTCGAAGGTCTCTATGGTGTACGCAAGTACAGGCCGACCGCAAAGGGGCAAAAACTGCTTCGGGATATTGGCGCCCATTCTTTTGCCGCTGCCCGCCGCCACAATAAGCACTGAATTCATTTATTTTTTCTCCTGTTTATTGTTTTTCTTGGTATGGTTATATTTAAGCACCGATTCGGCCACGGGATACTCGCGTTCATCAACATTTTCCGTCTTTTCCGCGCCCTCGGGCGAGTTTATTTTAACGGAAAGCTGTTCGTCCTGCTCTACCTCTCTTCCCGTGCTTTCGTAAAGCAGCCAGGTTATATAGCCGTCCTGCGTGGTGACAAGGGTAACTGCCGCCCTTTCGCCGACCGAATATACATATATCGGGTGAGTGCCGTTTGAGGGCAGACCCCATTTTCTGACGACCTCGGAAATATTCATCCCCACGCATACACCGCCTATTTTAAAACGTTGGTCACTGCTGCTGAGGCGGTAAAAAAGGCCGTTTTTTATACGCACCGCCGCCGCAGGCACCCCGTCAAGATAAATTTCGGCGGCCTCCGCATCGCCCGCATAATTGATATTTTCCTTTAATTCAAGGCGTTTATCCAGATTTTCCGCCATATCAGGCACCCTGATATTTATGCCGTCAAGAAATATCTGTTCGCATAGGCCTTTTCTGTAATCTATGTATAACGCACCCGTGGAAACGCTCTCGTCAAGATATGCCATACCCGATATTATATTGTCGTAAACAGGCGTATAATTGCTTATAAACCGTGCCTTATTGCTGCTTGCCACGCTTTCGGCATATTCCGCACGCTCCGACACAAAAAAATTGTAGTCGGGCGACAGACCGTAGGTGTTGTAGCAGTAGTTGGTCATAGCCATATCCAAAACAAGCATACCCGTAAGATACAATTTGTGATATATCTGCATTTTTCAACCTCTGATGCGGCAAAAATATGCTGTGCCGCTGTTGTATACTCTTATCCGTACCATTGTATCACAATTCGGCAAAAAAATCTATATAAATTTTTGAATTTTGCATATTTGCTATTTTATGAGCCCGTTTCCGCGGTTTTGGCGATAAATTTCAATTTTCATCCCCCGCCCCAAAAATATATTTTTTGTAAGTAACATTTGAAACCCTTGCACATATATGGTATAATCAATTTATAAAACTATGCAAAGGAGCGGTATATATGATAAATTTTGACAGATTCCCCGGCGGCACAAGAAAAATACTTACAATGAGCTATGACGACGGCAAATACTACGACCGTCAATTAGTGGAGATATTCAACAAATACGGCATACGCGGCACCTTTCACATAAACGCGGGCTACCTTAACGACAAGAGCAAGGACAGGATAGACGACACCGAGGTAGCGGGGCTTTATGCAGGCCACGAGATATCGGCGCACGGCTTTACCCACCGCAGCCTTGGCATAGTCCCGCGTGAATTACAGGCGGCGGACGTATGGCAGGACAGGCTTGCGCTTGAAAAGCTGGCGGGCTATCCCGTGCGAGGTATGTCCTACCCAAACGGCATTTTTACCGACGAGACCGTTGCAATTATAAAGGCCCTTGGCATTGAATACTGCCGCGTCGTAGAGACCACGGGCGATTTTAAGATGCCCGATGATTTTATGCGCTGGCACGGCACCTGCCACCATAACGACAATTTGCTTGACTACGCGCAAAAGTTTTTGGATATGCCCTATAAAAACCGCCCCCACCTTATGTATGTGTGGGGTCACGCAAAGGAATTTGAGGTTGACGGCAAGTGGGATATGATAGAGGAATTCTGCAAAATGACAAGCGGCAAAGATGATATCTGGTATGCGACCAATATCGAGATAGTCGATTATTGGAACGCAATTCATCAGCTGCGCTTCTCCGCCGACTGCTCAATAGTGTATAACCCCACCGCATATAAGCTGTGGTTCTCACAGGACGGCGAGGCCGTTTCCATAGAGGCGGGTGAAACACTGAAATTTTAAGGAAGTAATTTGATGTATTATTTTTTAATGACAAAATTTGATCCGAATATGCTTAAGGGCGCAATAATTTATTTTTTGCTTGCCTTTGGCTTGGTTTTGTTTATGGTATGGTATGCAAAATATGCCCTGATGTATTACTTTAAGCTGAAAAACCACGGCACAAAAGCCACCGCAAAAATAACCGAAAGCAAGGACGGGTATGTATGGTTAAGATATACCGCGAGTGAGGATATAATTACCAAACAAAGCAGCATAGACGGGTTTTCCGCCAAAAAATATCCCGCGGGCGCAAGCCTTGAAATATATTACGACCCCGAAAAGCCCGATAAATTTGTGATAAAGGGTCACGATATTTATATGCGTATTGCCATTGCGGCGGTTTTTGGCATATTTTTTGGTTATATGACAGCTTTATGCTTTAGCGAGGCGACAGTCCGTATCGCGCAGTTTTTGGGGTATAAATAGGTTTAAAACA
>JAEEGL014706751.1_pt1 | contig 11159 bp, 12 predicted proteins | sample 9134231 | NCBI WGS metagenome assembly JAEEGL01 (sample SAMN16246548, study PRJNA631951) | gut metagenome | biome: gut microbiome; feature: rumen; material: fiber-attached | host: Bos | place: Iran: Karaj | collected 2018-10
AGATTATACTAAGGTTAATATTCCATGGGAATATCCTATAATTGCTAAGAATAGTGATAAAAATACATGGCATTATGCAGAATTTCCTGGTAAAAAGAAAATATTTAGATTAAAAGATGAGGAAGAATTATATACAGTACTTAATAATGTATATCATTCTACTTATGAAGATACATTTTGCCTTCAAAAGATGGTACCTGGGGAAGATTATAATATGCGTGTACTTACTTGTTACTGTAATAAGAATCATGATGTTGTCTTCTCATGTCTTGGTCAACCAATTCTTGAAGAGAAAACACCAGGTGCAATTGGAAATTATGTAGCAATTATCACTAGACCAATCGAAAAAGAAATTCTTGATCAAGCAAAGAAGTTCTTGAAAGAATGTAAGTATATTGGGTACGCTAACTTCGATATTAAGTATGATAGTACTGATGGTAAGTATAAATTCTTTGAAATAAATGTAAGACTAGGTAGAAGTAACTTCTATATGACTGCAAGTGGTGCTAATTACGCCAAATATGTTGTAGATGAATATGTCTATGGAAAAGAACTTAAAAAAGAAGAAGTAGCTTATAATCCATGGGTTTATACCATAGTACCTAATGTTGTAATAAAAAAATATATTTCTAACAAAGATATTGTTAAAGAATATTTAAAACTAAAAAAAGAAAAGAAATATAGTCATCCATTATATTATAAGAAAGATATGAATTTAAAAAGATGGATATATATTAAAGAAGCTTACTTTAATCAAATAAGAAAGTTTAAAAAATATTTCTAGGAGGATATATGAAAGTAGGAGTTTTAGGAGGACTTGGTCCCAAAGCTACAGCAGACTTTATGGACTTAGTTATTGATAATACAGATGTAACCTGTGATCAAGAACATGTTGATATGATTGTATCTAATCATGCAACTATTCCTGATAGAACAGCATATATACTAGATAATACTAAAGATAATCCGGTTCCATATTTAATAAATGACGCTAAAATGTTAGAATCTTGTGGTTGTAATTTCTTAGTTATGCCATGTAATACAAGTCACTTTATGTATGATGAAATAAGTAAGAGTATTAATATTCCAATAATTAATATGCCTTATGAAGTATCAAAGATTGTTAATAATAATCCAAGAGTACATAGGGTTGGCATAATGGCAACCCTAGGAACACTAAAATCTAAAGTATATGAAAGATATTTAGAAAAAGAAATTTATTATCCAGATGATAGTGTAAATAATGAAGTAATGGATTTAATCTATAATAAGGTTAAAAAAGGTATTAGTGTTTCTAAGAAAGAATTCTATGACGTTGCTAATAAATATTTCTTAGCAGGCTGTGACTTGATAATCACAGGATGTACAGAATTATCTGTAATCGTTCGTGATAATGATTTATATGAAGATAATAGAATAATAGATTCATTAAAAGTACTAGCTGATAAAACAATTGTTGATGCTGGAAAGAAATTAAAATAGGAGGTTTTATGGATAATACGGAAATTAAAAGACAATTTATGCAAATATTTAATGCTGTTAACCATTTTAATTTAGATTCTTATACGGATAATGATATTGAGATGATTAAACCATTTATTGAAACATTTAATAATATTTATACAAATCATGCTAATGAACTTGAAGAAGTGTTATTAAGTGAAGGTTGTGATTCATCATCATTTGTTCATCAAGTATGGGAGATTGACCATATAATAAAAAAGATAAGAGTTCACTAATCCTAGATGTCAATAACAGTGTAAATATAAAAGAAAAAGAACTTTTAATAGTTATTTTTCTTTTTTTTTGCTTTATAATAAAATTAGAAAGAATATAGAGGTGTATTATGACAGAATCACAAATTAAATACATGAATAAAGTTAAACTAATATCATTTATTATACTAGTTATAGGTTTATTACTAGTATTAGCTTTTTCTATTATTTACCATAAAAAACCAGCTGAAACAGAAGAATTACCAACTACATTAGCTATTAACTATGAAGCAAATGGTGAGGCTGCTAAGTATGATTTTACTTGTGCAACACAGGACTGTGTATTATCTAGTCAAGCAGGTGTATATGCTTTAGTAAAAGATGGTTCTTATAAATTAGTAAGTTTAACTAATGGAACAACAAAGGAATTAAATTTACCAACTATTAATAGTAATTTTATGGTAGCAGATGAGAATTTCTATGGTATTGTTTATACTAAGGATGAAACTAATAAAGCTAGTTTCTATGATTCAGAAACAGAATCTGCATTTTATGAAGATGATCTAGATTATCAAAAGATGAATACTGAAGAAGTACAAGCTGTATTAAGTAAAATGTATCCTCGTAAGTTATTCTATATTATTAAAGAAGAATTAGGATCTATTGTTAACTATAATACTAATGAAATTGTTCTTGATAATGTTAAAGGTATTTTCTACTATGAAAATGAATTATATGCTATCAATGATAAAGGTTTAAACTTATTTAAAGAAGATGGTACTGTATCAACCTTATTAACTGATACTAAAGAGGTATATAATGCTATTTATAAAGATAAGCTTGTAGTACTAAGTAAAGCTAATAAGATTAAAGTAGCTACCCTAAAAGGTGAACTAGGTGCAGATATTCTAGATCTAGGTGAAAATAAAGTAGATTCTATGAATGTAACAAATGGTATACTAAGAATTATCTTACAAGATAAAGACTACGCAACAAATCAAAAACTTATTAAATATGAATATGATTTTGAAAACAATAAATTAAATACAGTAGAATAAAAGATTAGGAAACTAATCTTTTTTATTGACTATAAATAATTAACATGTTATTTTACTTTGTGAGGTATATATGAATAATGATATTAGTGTAATGATTAATAATAAAAAATTAAATATTAGAGTAGGGATAATCTTTAAATATGAAGATAAGGTCCTAGTAGAAGTACCTAAGTATAATTTTTATAATTCAGTAGTACCTGGTGGAAGAATAAAAATAGGGGAATATAGTATTGATGCTATCAAAAGAGAAATAAAAGAAGAAATGGGTTTTGAATTATTAGATAGTAAACTAGGGTTTGTTAAAACCCTAGAGGAGATGTTTACATTTAATAACATTGATTATCATGAAATCTTCTTTATTTATAAATATAATGTAGACTATGATGATTATAATTTATTACTAAAAATAAAAGATAATCAAGATAATGCAAATTCTTACTATAAGTTTATAACTAAGGAAGAATTTAATGAATATAATTTATTACCTCTTGAGATAAGAGATATTATTAATGAAAAATAAAAACAGATAAAAATATCTGTTTTTTTTATACTGGCTGTCCCAGTTAGATTCGAACTAACGCTCATGGAGTCAGAGTCCACTGCCTTACCACTTGGCTATGGGACAAGTTCAATAATTATTATATAACAAAATCACTTTACAAACAATTAAATATAAAATTAGCAATCTCTATTGACAAGTGCTAAAATTAGTACTATATTATTATTTGAAAAGAGAGAAAACAGTATGAAAAAGAAAGAATTTAAGACAGAATCAAAGAAAATATTAGATATGATGATTAATTCTATTTATACAAATGAAGAGATCTTCTTAAGAGAATTAATATCAAATGGTAGTGATGCACTTGATAAGTTATACTATAGATCACTAACTGATAAAAAATTAAAAGTAAAGAAAGATAATTTAAAAATTAAAGTATCTTTTGATAAAGATAATAGAACTATTACCATCTTAGATAATGGTATTGGTATGACTAAAGAAGAACTTGAAAATAACTTAGGTACTATTGCTAAAAGTGGTAGTGAGTTATTTAAACTAGAAAATGAAAAGAAAGAAAATATTGATATTATAGGTCAATTTGGTGTTGGTTTCTATTCAAGTTTCATGGTATCAAAGAAAGTAGAAGTTATATCACGTAGTGTTGATAGTGATGAAGCTTACATATGGACTTCTGAAGGTGTAGATGGTTATACAATAGATAAATCTAGTCTTGATACTAATGGTACTAAGATTACTTTATATTTAAAAGATGATAATGATAATCATAAATACTCTGAATACTTAGATGAATACAATTTAAGAAGAATAATAACAAAATATTCAGATTATATTACATATCCAATTGTTATGGATTTAATGGTTGGTGAAAAGGGTAAAGAAAAATTATCAGAAACAACTATTAATAGTATGATACCTATCTGGAAGAAAGATAAAAAAGAAGTTAAAGATGAAGACTATGATAACTTCTATACAGATAGATTCTATGATTATGAAAAACCTGTTAAAGTAATTAAGAGTAAAGTAGAAGGTCTTGTAAGTTATGATGCCTTACTATTTATACCTAGTCATGCACCAATGGATTATTATACTAAGGAATATGAAAAAGGACTTGAATTATATTCAAAAGGCGTTCTAATTACTGATAAATGTAGTGAACTATTACCAGATTACTTTGGCTTTGTAAAAGGTATAGTTGATTCAGAAGATATTGATCTTAATATATCAAGAGAGACTATGCAACAAAATCATCAGGTTAAGAATATTGCTAGAAGTATTGAGTCAAAGATTAAAAAAGAACTTGTTGAACTATTAAAAGATAATAGAGAAGGTTATGAAAAGTTCTTTGATGCCTTTGGTAGTCAAATTAAGTATGGTATTTATTCTAGCTATGGAAATAATAAAGAATTATTACAAGACTTATTATTGTTCTATTCAAGTAAAGAAGATAAGTTAGTTACACTAGCTGAATATGATGAAAGAATAAATGATAATAAGAAAATCTATTATGCAAGTGGTGAATCAATTGCAAAAATAAAAAATATGCCACAAGTAGAAAACATGATAGATGATGGTAATGAAGTATTATTCTTAATAGATTATTTAGATGAATTTACATTAAAGGCTATGGGCAAATATAATGACCATGAGTTTATAAACGTTTTAGATGAAAAGACTAATAGTGAAGAAACTGAAGAAGTAAAGAAAATTAATGACAATAATAAAGATTTAATAGGGTTAATGAAAGAAACATTAAATATATCTAATGTTAAATTTAGTGATAAATTAAAGAATCATCCTGTGGCTTTAGTTACAGAAGGTGAGGTATCACTAGAGATGGAGAAGGCTTTTAAGGCTATGCCTAATGGAGACATGATAAAAGCCAACAAGGTATTAGAGATTAATACTAACCATGAAGTTTATAATAAATTAATTAGTTTATATGAATCTAAGAAAGAAGATGAGGTAAAGGATTATACTAAAGTTCTTTATAATATGGCAAGACTAATTAATGGATTATCTGTAGATGATCCTAATGAGTTAACTAATATCGTATGTGAATTGATATCAAAATAAGGAAGGAGTGATTATTTATGTTACCAATTAGAACATTCAACGATGTATTTGATTTAGATTTTACTGAGAAAGGAAACTGTGATATTTATCTTGAAGATGACAAATATCATTTAGAGATGGATTTACCTGGCTATAATAAGGAAGATATTCATCTTGAAGCTCATAAGGGTTCAATAATTGTTACTGCTAAAAAAGAAACTAAGGAAGAAGAAAAAGAAGGTAAGAAATATGTTCGTCGTGAAAGAACCTTTGGAAGAATTGAAAGATCTTTCTACTTAGGTGATATTGATGAAGAAGGAATTTCTGCTGAATTTAAAGATGGTATTTTAAGAGTAACTGTACCTACTAAGGCTGAACCTAATAAAAAGTCAATTACTATTGAATAAAAAAAGAGGATTTTTCCTCTTTTTTTGGTTTACAGTATACCGAAATATCTTGACAATTTTAGACAAATATGGTATATTTATAATGTTGAAAGGGAGTAGTTCCTCGTTCTATATCGTCAGGACGTATATACCGGTATAGAGGATATTATACAAATAGTATTGAACAAGACTTTTGCATTGCAAGAGTCTTTTTTATATACTCTTGCACGGACTAGAAGGAGGGATAAATATGAAAAACATTAAAGTAAGTCCAAAACTAATTGAGTTAGTAAAAACTAATGGAAAGAGATTTCTATGTGGGGTCATTACTGTCGTTGCACTTGCTTCTCCTTTTACTGTATTGGCAGAAGAAAAGAACGAGGATGTTGTTACTCAAGAGAAAATAGTTGAGTATATCAAAAACTATAATAAGGAGGAAGTAGAATTCATCGTAGATGGTGTTAGTGTAAAAACGACTCTAGATTTAAGTAATCCTGAGTTAACTAAAGAAGAGATTAAAGAGATCTTAGATTCTTTAAATGCACTACGTCCTATGACAGAATATCCATCATTCTTCTTAGTAAGTCATTGGGAAAAATCAGAAAATTATGACAATGTAAGGAAAGAGAATAATGAAAGAGAATATAAAAGAACTATTTCTTGCTTTAGAGCTAGTGAGAAATTAAATACTAATGACTATAATAATGACATTGAAAAAATAGGAAAAGATTTTAGAGATGATGAAAAACATGAAATTTTTACTATCGTAGGTGAAAAAGAAGAATATATTCTATTAACTGAAGAAGAAGAGGAAGAACTTGATACAAGTAAAGATATTATAATGATTGAAGGATCAAATATTATGTTTAAAATTGATGCTAAAGAAGATGAAAGAAATCCTGGTCTTAATATAGGAATTCTATTACTTAACTCATTTAATATGGCAAGAATTCTTTCAAAGAAAAGAGACGAATAATAACTCAATTAAATAAAAAGAGGAGAAATCCTCTTTTTAATTTACTTTAATATTTCTTTTTGTTATAATACATTTGATTTTAAAAGAGGTTGTTATGAAAGTTAAATACAATTTAATAAAGGAAGAAAAAGAAACTGGAGCAAGACTAGGTAAACTAGAAACTAACTATGGTACATATGATACACCTATGTTTATGCCTGTAGGAACACGTGCTACTGTTAAAGGTATTACTCCAGATGAAATATATGATATAAAAAGTGGGATTATTCTAGCTAATACATATCACTTATGGTTAAGACCTGGGCCAGAATTAATTGATAAAGCAGGTGGATTACATAAGTTTATGAACTATAATGGACCAATACTAACTGATTCAGGAGGTTTTCAAGTATTTAGTTTAGCAAGACCAAAGGATATTACGGAATAAGGAGCTAAATTTAGAAGGCATATTGATGGGGCAAAATGATTTTTAACCCCAGAAGAATCTATTAGAATTCAAAATCTTCTCGATAGTGATATTGCTATGTCTTTTGATGAATGCCCCGGTTATCCTAGTACTCATGAATATATGGAGAAGAGTATCGAAAGAACCTTAAGATGGGCTAAAAGAGGAAAAGATGTTCATAATAATCCTCGTCAATCTTTATTTGGTATTGTTCAAGGTGGAGAATACGAAGATTTAAGAAGAAAGAGTGCAGAAGAGACAGTTAAACTTGATTTTGATGGATACTCTATTGGTGGAACAAGTGTTGGTGAAACAAAAGAAGTAATGTATAAAATGGTTTCATATGCAACCCCATATCTACCTAAAGATAAAGTAAGATACTTAATGGGTGTAGGTGATCCTATTGATATCATTGAAGGTGTAATACGTGGTATTGATATCTTTGATTGTGTACTTCCAACACGTATTGCAAGACATGCTAATGCCTTTACTAGATACGGTAAAATAAATCTTAAGAATGCTAAGTATAAAGAAGATTTCACTCCTCTTGAAGAAGGCTGTGACTGTTACGCTTGTAAGAATTTTACAAAAGCTTATATTCGTCATTTAGTTACTCTTAATGAAATGTTAGGAAGTCGTTTACTATCAATACATAATCTTCGTTTCTTAACTAGATTAACAGAGGATCTTCGTGAATGTATAAAAAATGATAATATACTAGAATATAGAGAAGAGTTTATTAAAGATTACTATGGAGATAAAGATTATCTTCAAAATAAAACAACAGGGCAAGGCGAATAATGAGTAAGGTAATTAATAGTGATGAACTAGATCTTGCTATTAAGAGTTTAAATAAAGGGAATCTTGTTATATTTCCTACTGAGACAGTATATGGCCTTGGTGCTAATGCACTTGACTATGATGCCGTTGATAAAATATTTGAAGCTAAGAATAGAGCAAGTAATAATCCTTTAATAGTTCATTTAAAGAATAAAGATGAAATTACTAAGTATGCAACTATTAGTAATAAGATAGAACAAAAGTTAATAGATACCTTTATGCCAGGACCTTTTACTCTGATTTTAAAGAAGAAAGATATCATACCAAGTAATGTAACATGTAATATGGATACTGTTGGTATTAGAGTACCTATTGATTCAATTGCTCATAATTTACTTGATAGGCTATCTTTTCCTATTGCTGCACCATCAGCTAATAAAAGTACTAAACCATCTGGAACCAATGTGCTTGATATTATAGATGAATTTAATGATAGTGTAGATTACATAATTGATGGAGGAGAATCATTAATAGGGTTAGAGAGTACCGTAGTTAAAGTAATTGATAATGTACCTACTATACTAAGGCCAGGTTTTATTACAAGAGAAGATATTGAAGAGATTATAGGAAAATGTAATGTCTCAGAATACTTATTTAAGAAAGCTGAAGGTAAGGTAGAGTCCCCAGGTATGTTATATAAACATTATTCACCTAATACTCCTTGTATGCTATGTGATAAAGAAATTATTAACAACTTTGTGGATAAAAATAAGAAGATAATTATTATTGGTCATGATTTAGATATAGATTGTTATAAGTATTATGATTATGGTAATGATTTAAAAACAATTGCTCATAATATCTTTAAATTATTAAGAAAAGCAGATAAAGAAAAAGCCGATTTAATAATTATTGAGGCAACAACAATTAAATCTTTAGGTCTTGCAATCATGAATAGACTAATTAGAACATGTAATTATAATTATAAGAGGAAAGATGAAAATAATTAAATATCAAAAATTAAGTGGAAATAAATATAATGTTTATCTTGATAATGGAGAAAAGATTAAACTATATGAAGATATTATTATTAAGGAAGAATTACTGTTAAAGAGAGAAATAGAAGACTTAAATTATTTAATAGAACTTAATAATAAATATTCAATATATGAAGTTAGTTTAAAATACATTAGTACTAAAATCCGTAGTATTAAAGAAATGACAGAGTATTTAACTAAAAAAGGGTATACTGATACTGATATTAATAAAACCATTGATAAACTTATTAAAAAAGGTTATTTAAATGATGATTATTATAGTAAATGTTATATAACTGATAAAATGAATTTATCAAATGATGGACCTTTAAAGATAAAGAAACACTTAGAAAACTTAGATATTCCTTATCCAGTTTATTCTAAATATTTAAAAGACTTTAATTATAGTTTACAAAAAGAAAAGATAAAAGATTATATTAATAAGAAACTTAAAAGTAATCGTAAGAGTAGATATATGTTTAGAAACTCTATGATAGTAAACTTAGTTAATCTTGGTTATGATAAAGAATTGATAGAAGAATGTTTATACCATATATATGTTGATGATAAAGATAATCTAGCTAAAGAAAAAGAAAAACTAAGAAAGAAGTTAGAAAAAAAATATTCTGGTGATGAACTAGAATATAAATTAAAACAAAAATTATATCAAAAGGGTTATTTTGAATAAATGAAAGTGATTGTTTATAATCACTTTTTTTGATACAATTAAAATGAAAATAGTAGGTGATTATATATGAGTTGGGATGTAACTAAAGAAACAAATAAAATAAATGACATGAGAGTAACTGGAGATATTGGTAGTCAAGCAGTGACTTTCTTAGCAAATAATAATAAAATTGGTTCTAACGATCTTCAAAATTTACAGGTACAGTTTGCATATTTATATGAAAGAGAAGATGGATACTTAGAGGGTTTATTTAAAATATTATTAAGTGATGGTAGATGGTTTCCTATGGCTATACAAGAAGGAAAATTAAAATTATTAACTATTGATGAAGAAACATACAATGGAACTGTTGAAATGATGATGGATGCACATCCTTGTATTAGAGTTAATAATAATTCTCATATTGAAACACAAATACAATCAATGAGAAAGCAAAGAAATAATGAGTTTTTAAGAAGATTGAATATTACTACAACAGAATTAAAATGTTTGTATGACGATTATCAAGTACAAATGAAAAGTCTAGATGAAATATGTAAACGTGCTTTAGCGTCATTTATTGCAATTCAATTATCATGTGATATTAGAGAAGGTAAATATGCTGAGTCAAGAATGTTTTTCTTCCCAATGATAGATAAGTTTGGATTAACGTCAGCTTTTAATCTAAAAGAACTAAATGCCATTAATAATCAATGCACTGAACAAGATATTATTGATTTAGATTGGGCTTATGAAGCTTTATGGTCATTATTTTGGTGCTTGGGACTAGTTAATGATATTTCTGACGCATCTCAATTGTGTGATTGTAATTATGTTATGGGTTTAATTATGGATGCCTACAAAAATCCAGAGAAGGTATCATTTTTCAAAAAGAAAACACCATTTGAAACTTTTAGGGATAAATGTCACTTAAGAAGTTTAGAAGAAATATTAGATATGGAAGATTTGTACTTTAGATATCATTGGGCACTTCATGAAAAACAAGTAAATCCTACCACTAATGTTGGTAATTTGAATAGTTCTAATGTTTTAGAAAGAAGAAGAGGATTAGAATGGGTCTTATCAAATGAAGAAGACTGGTATAATGTTAATTTAACTACTTAATATAAAAATAAGGTTAATACCTTATTTTTTTTGTATTTATATGGTATACTATGAGTGTTTGAGGTGTCTATGTTAATAACTAGTCTTGATAATAAAAAAGTTAAATTATATACATCACTTAATGAAACTAAGAATCGAAATATTAATAAATTGTTTTTAGTTATGGGAGAACATTTAGTTAAAGAGGCTATTAGTGTTAATAATTTAGTAGATATTATAGTACTAGAAAACTATGAATTAGATTTTGATATCCCTATGGAAATTACTTATGTAACAGAATCTATAATGAAGAAATTAACAAGAATGCCATCAATACCTAAAGTAATAGGTGTATGTAAAATAATAGATAATAAAGATATTAAAGGTAATAGAGTGTTAGTACTAGATAATATACAAGA
>JAEEGL016141749.1_pt1 | contig 11159 bp, 7 predicted proteins | sample 9134231 | NCBI WGS metagenome assembly JAEEGL01 (sample SAMN16246548, study PRJNA631951) | gut metagenome | biome: gut microbiome; feature: rumen; material: fiber-attached | host: Bos | place: Iran: Karaj | collected 2018-10
CTGTTCTCACCCATGCTGCGCACCCACTCGACCTATCAGGCCGAGCCCTATAATTACAAGGAATTTGGCGACCTCACGCTACGCATCATCAAGGACCGCTACAAGTGGCTGCCCTATAACTACACGCTGGCCTATGACAACGCCTGGAATGGCCTGCCCATGGTGCGCCCCTTGGGCATGTATGAGGACGACATGAATTTCGCACGTTATGACCACATCAACGACCAGTACCTGTGGGGCCGTGACGTGATGGTGGCGCCCGTGATGCAGCAGGGAGCCGTGAGCCGCGAGATCACCTTCCCCGATGGCACCTGGGTGGACATCAACCATCCTGAGATGGCCTATCAGGGCCACACGACCATCAACTACGATGCCCCCATCGAGGTCCTGCCGCTGTTTGCCCGTGCGGGAGCCTTCATCCCGCAGGCCAACTACGAGATGCAGAACGTGGGAGACTATGATCCTGATAGATTGGATATTGTTTACTATTCCAGTGACAATCCCTCGACCTACATCCTCTTTGACGACGACCTGCACTCGACGGGCACTTTGGCCAGAGACAAGCACCGCCTGATTCAGTTTACCGCCACGCCCCAGGGCCGCACCAATTACATCACCATCCAAGGTATAGGCAACATCGACGGTGACACTCCCAACAAGGCCTACCGCCTGATCATCCCAGCCACCTTTAAGCCCAGCAAGGTGAAAATCAACGGCAAGAAGGCCAAGGGCATGAGCTATGACAAGAAAAGTGGTACATTGACCATCCCCGTCACCATCCCCGACGTCACCGCCACGACCATCATCGAAATCGTCAAATAACCAAATGAGAAAACAACAGAGACAAGAAACACTATGCCATTCGGCAGAATAGCAGTACTTTTGAGGCGATGTTTGAGCAAGAGAAAAAGCAATACGACAAACTGGCCAAGGATTACTTGGAGCGAATCGCGAAGCCGATGGGCGACTTGGAGTTCCGCAAGCACTCCGAGATTATCTTCTCATGCCATAGTTGTGGTATTGAGGGTTCCTCGTTCTCAGTCGATGACACGCGTGAACTGTTTGAGCAGGGGCTAGGCTACTATCCAGTGGGCAAGACGCTGCTGGAATGTCAGGAGATGGCCGACCACTTTAAGGCCTATGAGTGGATGCATGACCACTTAGACCATCCCTTTGACGTGGAACTGATGAAAACGCTGAATCGTTTGGTCACGCTGAATACCTTACCATATCGGGCTCCTGGCGCTGTTCCTGGCGAGTTTACCACGGTGGATATGGCGGCCGGCGATACGGTGTTTGGTGACCACGAGAAACTGATTGCCCAGGTGCCGCGCCTCATGGAATCGACAGCGAGAGCGATGGCCGAGGGCGACATTCATCCGATGGTGATGGCAGCGCGTTTTCATGGCTTCTATGAGTACCTGTACCCATTCCGTGACGGGAACGGGCGCACGGGACGTTTGTTATCCAACTTCATCCTGTTGCAGCATCACCTGCCGGAACTTATCATCCTTAAAGAGGACCGCCAGCAATACATCAGCGCCCTCAAGGCCAAAAGGACCGATGGCACCGAAGAGCACCTGATAGCCTTCTTCTTCCATGCCGCAGTCAAGCAAATGCAGGATGCGCTTAACCAGAAGAAAAAAAACAGCCGCACCATGCTTTTCTTCTAGCCACAACCATCATCGAAATCACTAAATAAACTACGAATTACTCGAACATTTAGCTCGACGAAGTCAATTATCCTAATATGTGGCATCCGCACTCCAAAACAAAATGGAATGCGGATGTCCTTCACTTAATTCGTTTAATTGGCAGACCTAAAAACTTCGCGTCTTAGCGTCTTAGCGTGAGGCCAAAAAGTGCGTGAGGCCAAAGGATGCGGATGCCAATTAGTCTAATTTGCGCAATTCGTAGTTTAGTTTCAGATGACGACGGCGGTGCCGCTGGTGGCGACCATAAGCATGGAGTTGCCCTCGCCGATGGTTTCGTAGTCGATGTCGATGCCCACGATGGCATTTGCACCCATGGCCTGGGCCCGTTCCATCATCTCTTGCATCGAGGTGTCCTTGGCTTGACGCAACACTTTCTCGTAGCTTGCCGAACGGCCACCCACGATGTCGCGAATGCCGGCAAAGATGTCTTTCAGAAAATTGGCGCCTATAATCGTTTCGCCTGTTACCACGCCCTTGTACTCTCTAATCGTGTATCCCTCTACTTGGGGAGTTGTCGTCAGTATCATATCCTTAAATCAATTATTAAAAAAGTAAAACACATGAAAAAGAAACAGCAACTATCGTGCCAACCCAGTATAAGTTAGGCGGAAATCCCGATGATTCAAAGAATGTCTGTTTGTCTTATACTTTTTGATTAATTTTTACGTTAAAACTATATAGGTAATACCAGATTTTATATGAAAGCCCATTTTTTTAAAAGACTATTGTATTTTGCCGTAGTGGTCTTGACAAGCATGGAAGCGTTGGCTCAGGACTTTCCCGGCACAAAGGAAGGAAGTATCGTTGCTGGAACCGACACTATCACCGTTGTCCCGACCACAGATGACGATGATTGGGTCAACGACTCACTGCTTAACGTGTTTGACAACATCCAGCTCAAGGATGTTGAGGTTACGGCCCAGAAGCAGCTCATCAAGCAGGAGGTGGACCGCATCGGCTACAATGTGGCCGAGGACGACGACAGCAAGACCAATAACGTGCTGACCATGTTGCGCAAGGTGCCTCTGGTGACCGTCGATGCCAACGACGAGATACGTGTCAACGGCCAGACGGACTTCAAGATTTTCCGCAACGGCCATCCTGACCCGACCATCTCACGTAATGCCAAGGACGTCCTCAAGGCGATGCCCGCCAGCGCGGTTAAGCGCATCGAGGTCATCACCGAGCCGGGCGCAAAATATGATGCCGAGGGCACGACGCTGATATTGAACATCGTCATGGCCGACAACTCGACCATCAAGGGCGTCTCGGGTATGGCATCGGTCTGGGCGGACGAAAAGGGGTACTTGAGCGGGTCGCTGGACCTGACCACCCAAGTCGATAAGGTTGTAATGGCGGTGGATGTGGGCTCCTCTTATTACGACGGCAGCCATCAAAAGACCACCAGCTCATCTCTGGACCATTATCGGGAGAGTGGTGCCGAACTGGTGAGCGACGGCTTCAGTAAAGATGGCATCAACAAGTCTAACTACGTCTCGTTGAGTGCCAGCTGGGAACCCGACACGATGAATCTGGTGTCCTTATCGACGAGTGCCTATATCGGTAACTACAGTGACAACGGCACTTCCAGCAGCTTGATGCGTGATGTTGCTGGGCAGACCCTTTATAGCTATGTTATGGAAGACCTCTCCAAGTCCGATTACTATAGTGTGGACGCACGCATCGACTACCAGCGCCTGACATGCCGCAAGGGCGAGACCATCACGCTGAGCTACATGGTTGATGCATCGCACAACAAATCCAATTCCAACTCGCAATACATCGACCTATTCAATATGCCTGTGCCTTATAACGGCGTTGACCAGAACTGCAAGGCAGATTTCAACGAGCACACCGTCCAACTCGACTGGACGCGCCCCTTTGCCGAGAAGAAGCATGTCGTCGAGACGGGTGCCAAGTATATTTACCGCATGAACCGCAGCCACGACGAGATCGACTACCTGGGCATCGACGATGACACCGACATGCGCTACAAGCATGTGACACAGGTGGGAGCGGCCTATGCGAGATATACCTTCCATAGCGGCCCCTGGTCGGTACGGGCCGGCCTGCGCTACGAGCACAGCTACATGCGGGCTACCTATCCCGGCGGCACGCAGGCCCCCTTCGAGACCCACCTCAACGACCTGGTGCCCAGCGCCAACGTGCGGTACCAGATCAATCCCGCCAACAGCCTCAAATTTTCCTATGCCACGAGCATCCGGCGCCCCAGCATCAATTATCTCAATCCCGTTGTCGTTGAGGGACCCAACAGCCGCTCCTATGGCAACGGTGACCTGGGTAGCGTGCACCATCACTCGATGAGCATGACCTTTATGCATGTGGGTGCCAAGTTCACCTTTAACGTCACGCCCAGCTTCTCGTTCAGCAACAACGGCATCGGTACCATCAAGTGGGCTGACGGCCTGGTGCAGGTATCTACCTATGCCAACACCCTCAAGAGCTGCAATACCTATATGTCGGCCTTCGTGCAGTGGATGGCTCACGAGAAGACCAGCATCATGCTTAACGGCTCCGTCGGCTACAACTACTATAAGAGCAAGGAGATGGGGCTGAAGAATGACCGCATGACCGTCGGTTGCTACGCTAACGTGAACCAGAACCTGCCTTGGAAGTTGGAACTGTCGGCCTACGGTGGCTTGTGGACAGGTGGTACCTATGACTTGTATGGCCACAGCCAGAGTGTCAGGGGGTATCATGGCCTAGCCTTGCAACGTTCGTTCCTCAGCGATGATCGCCTCTCCGTACGTTTGTCGGCCAGCAACCCGTTCAAGAAGACTGTGAAGTACGAAAGAACCATCGACAAGGGCGATGTGACCGGATGGTCCAAACACGAATATAACCAGCAACGTTTCGACATCTCGATCAGCTTCCGCTTCGGTTCGCTCCAGACTTCGGTCAAGAGGGCCGACAAGAGCATCGAGAACGACGACCTCATGGGCGGCGGCAAGTCGGGCGGCAGCGGCTCATCAACCGGAGGCGGCATGGGCGGTAATTAACCCACCAAGCACCCCCCACGATCAAACAACTATTAGTTGGCCTCCGCCTTAGCGTGAGGCCCATGAATGCGGATGTCAAACTGGAAACTAATTTTTTTTGTTTTTTTTGAAGCTTTTTGAGGGTGTTGTGCGTCTAAGAGATAGAAACGAAAATAATTAAACCCAGAAAAAGGATATGAAACGTCAATTTTTTAAACGAGTATCAAGTATCGCCGTGATTGTCATGACGTGCCTCACGGCAGTGGCTCAGGACTTCACTGGCGCATGGAAAGGAAGTATCGTTGCTGGACCGTACACTATCCCCATTGTGTTGAATCTCCAGCAAAACGGTGAGGAAATCACCGCCACACTCGACTCGCCTGAGCAGCAGGCCTATGGCATCAAAGCCAAGGCTACCGTCAAGGGTGACCAGCTCAATGTCGATGTCAACGAGATCGGCGCCAATTACAAGGCGACATTGAAGGATAACACCTTGGACGGTACATATTCGCAGATGGGCTTTTCCACTGCGCTGAAGCTCACGCGTGAGGCTGCTCCCGCCCCCAGTGATGACGACGATTGGGTCAACGACTCGCTGCTGAGCGTGTTTGACAACATCCAGTTGAAGGATGTGACGGTAACCGCCCAACGCCAGCTCATCAAGCAGGAGGTGGACCGCATCGGCTACAGCGTGGCCGATGATGCCGACAGCAAGACCAACAACGTGCTCACCATGCTGCGCAAGGTGCCGATGGTCAGCGTCGATGCCAGCGACGAAATCCGCGTGAACGGCCAGACCAACTTCAAGATTTTCCGCAATGGCCACCCTGATCCCTCGCTCTCGCGCAATGCCAAGGACATCCTCAAGGCGATGCCAGCTAGCAGCGTGAAGCGCATCGAAGTCATCACCGAGCCAGGTGCCAAGTATGACGCCGAGGGCACGACGATGATTCTGAACATCGTCATGGCCGACAACTCGACCATCAAGGGCGTTTCGGGCATGGCATCGGCCAGGGCTGACCACAAGGGCGCCGTTGGTGGATCGTTGAACCTGACCACGCAGCTCGACAAGGTAGTGCTGTCGGTAGATTACGGCATCCACCACGATGGTAACAACGGCCAGGGTTATCGCTCCTCGTCTCTCAATCATTACACCGAGAGTGGAGCTGAGCTGTTGAGCAACACGACATTTGACGCAGACAAGGTAACCGTCCATTTTGGTGATGTGAGCGCCAGCTGGGAACCCGATTCATTGAATCTTTTCTCATGGTCGCTGAGTGGCTTTGCCTACAATTATGCAGGTAACGGTGTGACCAACAACCTGATGCAGGATGCGATGGGACAATCCCTGTATAGCTTCGGCATGGGCAACCACACCAAGGCCGACAGCTACAACTTTGACACCCGCATGGACTACCAGCACAACACGCACCGCAAGGGCGAGTCCATCACGCTGAGCTATATGCTCTCGGCCTTCCGCAACAAGAACAATGACAATTCGCGTTACACCGACCTTATCAATATGCCTGTGGAATACTATGGTATTGACCAGGACGGTAAAGAGAACTTCAACGAGCACACCGTTCAGCTCGACTGGACGCGTCCTCTTGCCGAGAAGCACACCATCGAAACCGGTGCAAAGTACATTTACCGCTTGAATCGTAGCCACAACATGCTGGACTATCTGGGTATTGACGATGACACCGACATGCGTTACAAGCATGTTACCCAGGTGGGTGCCGCTTATCTGAGCTACACTTTCCACAGTGGGCCGTGGGATGCCCGAGCCGGTCTGCGCTACGAGCACAGTTACTTGCGCGCCACTTATCCTGATGGCCAGCAGGCACCCTTTGATGCTCACCTCAACGACTTTGTGCCCAGTGCCAGCCTGCGCTATCAGTTCAATTTCGCCAATAGCTTGAAGTTGTCCTATGCAGCAAGTATCAACCGTCCAGGTATTAGTTTCTTGAATCCCACCGTGATTGAGACTCCGACGACTCGCTCCTTTGGCAACCCCGACCTGGGTAGTGTACACTACCACTCAGTGAGTCTGACCTACATGCGTGTGGGTCCCAAGTTGACCTTCAACATCACGCCGCAGTTCCAGTTCAGCAACAACGGCATTGGTGCCGTGAAGTGGACCGATGGTCTGGTGCAGGTATCGACCTATGCCAACACCCTCAAGACCTACTCGACAACCTTGTCGGCTTTCGTGCAGTGGATGATGACCCAGAAGACCAACTTCATGCTCAACGGCTCCATCGGCTACAATTACTACAAGAGCAATGAACTCGGTCTGAAGAATGACCGCGTGAGCGGCAACTTCTTTGCCAACGTCACTCAGTTCCTGCCCTGGAAACTGCAACTGTCGGGCTTTGCCGGCATGTGGGGCGGCGGCATCAACGACCTGTATGGCCGCATGGGAACTGTGTTCTTCCACGGCTTCAGCCTGCAGCGCTCGTTCCTCAAGGAGGACCGCCTGACCGTCCAACTGCAGGCCATCGTGCCCTTCGGTGGCAAGTACATGAGTATGAAGAATTATGTGACTCAGGGCGACGTGACGGGTTGGACCCGTTATGAGCAGGAGGCCCGCAGGTTTGGCATTTCGGTGAGCTACCGCTTCGGTTCGCTGACAACGCGCGTCAAGAAGGCCGACAAGACCATCGACAACGATGACCTCATCGGCAGCGGTAAGCAGTCGGGTAACGCCAGTGGCACTAGTGTGACTGGTGGCATGGGTGGCGGCAACTAAGCCTATTTGAGTCAGATTATCCTTAGTAAAAATCGCTCTAACGTTTTCGCGTTAGGGCGATTTTCTTCAAAAGCCAGATTTTGTTCAGATGTATAATCTCTTTGACCTTTAACCATTAACCTTTAACCTTCAAGTTTGTAAAGTGGCGCAGCTACTTTACAAACTTGAATAAATAGGGGTTTTATGTGGCGTGTTTGCCTTGTTTTTGCTACTTTTGTGGCTGAAAATACCGTAACCTTAAAAGAGAGATGAGAAAGTTATTCAAATTGCTGCTGGTGTATGCTGCTATCGTGCTGATGGCGGCCTGTGAAAGCGATCATGAAGTCATTGAGACCGACTGGACCACGCTTGAGACTGTTGAGCTGCAAGACCGCTACAATAAGTATATGGACGGTGAGTGGGTGTATCAATACGATGACAGCATCCACTTTATCGAAATGTCCTATAACTTCAGTACCAAGGACAGCACATTTTCGGGCTATTATAACGAACTGATCAACATGGCACCGACCTCAAGTGAAGATCCGGACTGGCAGTTGTTGTGGCAGGGTTCATTTACAGGCAAGTGGGTATTGCTGCACAGTGTGGAACTGGACCAGGATTATATCTACATGAGTGACATGGTTTTCAAGAATGTGCATGGCGTGTTGGCCAATTATGATGTGCTGGGAGGCCGTGTGCTGTTTTACGGTGCCACCAGGAATGTCCTGCGCGTGACAACACCGCTCACGTTTAAACGCATCGACATGCATCACCCTAACGGGAGTTAAGAGTTCAGCTTTTCTCTCTTGTTAGTGAGGCATGAAACGGGTGGGGTCCTCTTTGTCTTCGATGGGCTCCACGGTTTTTTCCTCAGCTGGTGGAGTGGGGGTGGTATGTTGTTGTTTGGGTTTGTGGGGTTTGTGCAGATTGCTCTCCAGACGGTTCAACTCGTTGCGCACGTGGCGTCGGCCGTCCTCAAAGGTGTCGTCAACAGCCTTTTCGATGGTCTCGTTAAACTTGAACGGCAGCAGGGAGATGATGGCGGACAGCAACGACAGCACGTACAGGGCGTAAGACAGCTTGTAGCCGATACTCAATCCCTTGATGGCAAATCCCTCGCCCAGGTCATTGTCGGGCGTGACTTCGGGAGCATGCTGCAGCCCAATGTCGTGTGGATTTCCCGTGTGGACAAAGAACCACAATCCTATTATGATTAATGCAATGGTGCCGAGCACCCACCACCGCTTCTTGAGGCAGTTTAATGCGATGGCTCCAAAGCAGGTGATGAAAGGCAACAGGGCCAGCAGCACGTTGCTCAGTGAGAGGGTTTGGGATATGGTGCCTGCTGTAAAGCCCAGGCCCGTCACCGTGCCCATGAGAGAGATGTCATAAAAGGGCAGGAAGACGTAGCAGATGAGCGCCAGCACAAGCAGTATATTGGTTATTGGTCTCATAAGAATCAGTCGTTTAAGGCGGTTCATTAAACCGCAAAAGCTTGCGAATTTACTAATTATTGCTGAACTGCACGCGGATTGAAACCATATTTTACACTAATTCACGTTTGTTAGCGACCTGTGGGATACACCACAGGTCGTGTAGGATAAGTATGAATTTGGGGGTGTCAGTTGAGGGCGGTGGAGAGTACCTGCTCGCAGAATTGCTGGTCGTGACGCAGCCGTTCAAGGGCTTTTCTGGAGGCGCTTTGATGGGATTCTTTCTTGCTGTAGCCGATGGCGTCACTTGCATAGATGCCGCCCAGTATTACTGCTGTGCGGAAGACGGGGTTCTTGTCGGCGTCAGTGTAGCTGTCCACCAGTTCAAACTCGATGGTGACACGATATTTTTGTGTCCACTCGATGAGACGTGACTTGAAGTTCTGTTCGGTCTTGACCAGGTCGTTGAGGTTAAAGTGCTTTTTTATCAGTCGGTTGATGATGAATTTGCGGCAGCGCTTATAGCCCTGGTCGAGATAGACGGCGCCCACGAGCGCCTCGAGTGCATTGCCGCAGATGTAGCTGTTGTGTGAAGAGGAGTACATCAATGCATGCACGTGGCTGTCCAGATGCAGGCTGTTGCCAATGCGGTTTAGGCTCTCGCGTTGGACAATTTTGGCGCGGGTAGAGGTGAGGAAGCCCTCGTGTTTGCCGGGGTAGGCGTTATAGAGATATTCGGCGACCACGGTATCGAGGACGGCATCGCCCAGGAATTCCAACCGCTCGTTGTTGTCCCAGCGCCCGTCGGGCATCTTCACGGGTTTTGAGCGGTGCACCATGGCAAGTTGATAGGGCTTGATGTCGCGAGGGTAATAGCCAGTGATGCGGTGAATAAAAACATAAAGCTCCTTATCCTTGACGAAAAGGAGCTTTATGAGTGATATGGCGTTGCTCAGTTGCATCGCGTCGTTTACTCTATCCCAGGGGATTATTTCTGGTATTTCTTGACGATGATGCTGGCATTGTGTCCGCCGAAACCAAACGTGTTGGAAAGTGCAATGTTTACTGTTCGCTTTTGTGCCTTGTTGAACGTGAAGTTCATCTTGTAGTCGATGTTCTCGTCCTCGTCGCCATCGGCATGGTTGATAGTGGGAGGCACGATGTCGTCACGACAAGCCAGCAGACAGAAGACTGCTTCCATGGCGCCGGTGGCACCCAGCATGTGGCCCGTCATTGACTTGGTGCTGCTCACGTTGAGCTTGTAAGCATGCTCGCCAAAGACATCCTTGATAGCCTGTGCCTCGCTCAGGTCACCTACCGGAGTAGAGGTGCCGTGTGCGTTGACATAGTCAACCTCATCGGCCTTGATGCCAGCATCCTCGATAGCTCGTTTCATCACGAGTATTGCACCCAATCCCTCGGGATGGCTAGCGGTGATGTGATAGGCGTCGCCACTCATGCCACCACCGATAACCTCACCATATATCTTGGCACCGCGTGCCAGGGCGTGCTCGAGTTCCTCGAAGACGAGGCACACACCGCCCTCGCCCATGACGAAACCGTCGCGTGATGCGCTGAAGGGGCGCGAAGCTCCCTCAGGGTCATCGTTACGCATCGAAATCGCCTTCATCGCATTGAAGCCGCCTACGCCAGCAGGGAACAAAGGAGCCTCGCTACCACCAGTGACGATAGCTTTGGCCTTGCCCAAGCGGACATAATTGAAGGCGTCAATCAGAGCGTTGGTCGAGGTGGCACAAGCTGATACAATACCGAAGTTAGGCCCACGGAACCCGTATTTGATGGAGATTTGGCCTGCGGCAATGTCGGCAATCATTGTCGGGATGAAGAACGGGCTGTACATGGGGCCGCGTTCAGGATTCCTGGCGTAGTCACCGGATTGCTCCTCAAAGGTGTGCAGACCACCGATGCCTGACGCGAAAATCACGCCTACCTCGTTGCGGTCGATGCCTTCGGCCAGCAGGTCGGCGTCCTCAACGGCTTGCTTGGCGCATGCCAATGCGTACTGAGTGTACAGGTCGTTGCGCTTGAAGTCCTTGATTTCGCGGCGGTCATTGGGGTCACTCACATAGTTGAGGGGGTCAAAGCCCTTGAGCTCGCAAGCAAAATGTGTTTTGAACAGTGTTGTGTCAAAATGAGTAATAGGTCCTGCACCGCTCACCCCTTTGAGGGCGTTGTCCCATGTGGTTTCAACGTCCATTCCTAAGGGAGTGATGGCACCAAGACCTGTTACCACAACTCTCTTTAATTCCATGTGGTA
>JAEEGL016705571.1_pt1 | contig 11159 bp, 9 predicted proteins | sample 9134231 | NCBI WGS metagenome assembly JAEEGL01 (sample SAMN16246548, study PRJNA631951) | gut metagenome | biome: gut microbiome; feature: rumen; material: fiber-attached | host: Bos | place: Iran: Karaj | collected 2018-10
GGGCAGGAAGACCGGGTTGTTGATGGTCTTCTTCTCCTTCCCGCAGCTGATGACGGACACCTGGGTCACTTCGCTGCCGGTGCCGGCGGTGGTGGGCACGGCGATCATGGGCAGGCGCTCCGCCGGAAAGGGCCTGGCGCCACGGAAACAGTCGATGGCTTCGCCGTCGCCCAGGGCCATGGCCGCGGCGAACTTGGCCGTGTCTATGGTGCTGCCGCCGCCCATGCCGACGACGGCGCTGACTTTGTTCTGACGGATGAGCGCCACGGCTCCCTCCACGCCGGAAAGCTGAGGGTTCTCCTCCACGTCTGAAAAAACGGCCGCGATCTCGGGGATCTCCCGCTGCAGCGCTTCCACCCTGCCTCTCAGAAACCGGTCGCAGACCACCAGACAGCGGTCCGCCCCCTGCTCCCTCAGTACGTCCCCCAGCTCCCCGATCTTGCCCCAGCCGAAGCGGATGACCACCGGCTGGCGATACAGAAACTCAAGCCCCATAGATCCCATCCTCGATGGCGCTGACCTGGGCGGCGAACTTGTGCATGTTCACGGCCCGCCAGTCCTCCAGATCCTGGCACCAGGCGGTGGCGAGGAAGGTCTTGACCATCTCCACGGCCATCTCGGGCCCCACGATCCAGCCGCCCATGCAGAGGACGTTGGCGTTGTTGATGGCCCGGGCCATCTTGGCGGAGTATACGCCCTCACAGGCCACGGCGTAGACGCCCTTGAACTTGTTGGCCACCACGCTCATGCCCGCGCCGGTGCCGCAGATCAAAATGGCCTTCTCGTAGGTGCCGTTCTGGATGAGGGGGGCCACGTCGGACGCCACCTGGTAGTAGGGGTGTACCGCATGGAGATCGGTGGTGCCCAGATCATCGAATTCGACACCCGCCGTCAAAAGGTAATTCTTTACCGCCTCCTTGGCCGCAAAGCCGGACTTGTCGCTGCCGATAGCGATCTTCATAGCTGTTTCCTCCCGATATGATTTTGGTTGCGCTTTTGTTCGTGGATATCACCAGTCGCTGCTCCAGTCGGTGCCGCCGGAATCCCAGCTGTCATAGCCGCTGTCGTAGCTGCTGCCGGAATCGTAACTGCTGCCGGAACCGGAACGGGAAGGATTCAGATTGTCCCAGGTGCTGGAGTCGGTGAAGCTCTCCGTGCCCCAATCGCTGTTCCAATCCTCCCCCGTGTAGCTTTCGTCGTAGGAGCCCGTAGGGGCGTCCGTCGAGACCCAGTCGCCGCTGTCCGAATCATAGGTGTACCAGTTGTCGGACGGGTCGAAGTGGGAACCGTAATAGTAATAGGTGGCGTCGCCGAAGCGGTAGTAGCCGTCCTTGCCGTGGCTGTCGCTCCTGGTGACGACGGCGAAGGAATCCTTGGCGTCCGGCACGCCCCAGGCCGGGTCGTACTCGGCGCTCACAAAGGCGGCGTCATAGGCCCCATAGCCGCCCTCGGGGGCCGCCGCGTTCTGCCAGCCGTTCTCCCCGCAGACGTACCAGTTCTCCGCCCGGTCATAGTTGCAGCCGTAATAGTAGTAGAGGTCGTCCCCGAAGCGGTAGTAGCCGTCCCGGCTGTGCCAGTCCTTCAGCGTGGCGATATAGAAATCGGTGTCCACGCTGGGCACGGTCCAGGCGGGATCGTGATCCCAATTCTGATAGGCGTCGGTCCCCTTGAAGCCCGCCGGGCACCGGGGCAGCTGGTACAGCTCCTGCCAGGCCGCCGACCCCTCGTCATACCGGAACCAGGCGGAGCCGTAGAAGTAGTACCAGGCTCCGTCCGACAGGCGATAATAGCCCGTAGCGGGGTATCCGGCCCGGCTCTTGTCGAAGGAGCGGAACCCGTATGTTTCCGAATACTTCTTGCCCAGGAACGCCGACTCCTTGCCGTATGGCAGGGACGATGCGGGGGCCCACCAGTCGTCCGCCTCCTGGAGGCAGTAGTCGCTGTACCCGTCCTGGTAGTAGATCGACTGATCCGGATACCGATAATACCCGTCGTCCTTATGGAGCTGGATCCTCGATGCAAAGGCTGCGAACGCAACAACGATGCCGACCAGAGCCATTATGATCAATGTGATCAACGCGAGGACGCCGCACCCCTTCCCCAGGGCTTTCCCGGCGGACATCTGCCCCTGGGAACGAACGCTCGCGGAGCCTGCGCCCGGCTCCCGATCGGGGTAGATGCCCCGGTTGTGGCACTCGGACAGGAGCTTTTGGAAGAGCTCGTTGACCGCGTAGGCTTCGTCCGGCCCGTCGTAGCGGACGGCCCGGCTGCCGTTGTCCTTATTCTTGTAGACCACGAACCGGTCCCCCTCCCGATAGATGCCGAAGGCCCGGGGCTCCCGATAGTCCTCGTCGATGAAGAACCGCATCCGAAGCAGGGGCATGCCCCGCTCGGCGCAGTACTCCTTCAGCTCTTCGATGGTCTTGGGGTGAAAGATGCGCCGGGGGGTGTCCGCCACGTAGTGGGGGTTCTTTGCCCCGCAGTTGGGGCAGGTCTTCTCATCGGAACGCACCGTGCCGTGGCAAAAGGGGCATTCGCCCGTGGACGCAGGGCGACGATTTGATTCTTCCATATCCTTCTCCTCTCCTGATCCGAATCTCATATGGCTCATAGGCCGGCGCGCCGGCAGCTGTCCAGGAGCTTTTCAAACAGCTCCCCTACCGCCTTCTCCTCGTCCGGACCGCGATATCGCACGAAGCGGCTGCCGTCGGCCTTGTTCTTGTACACCACGAAGTCGTCCCCGTCCCGATAGATGCCGAAGGCCCGGGGCTGACGGTAATCCTGATCGATGAAGTAGCGCAGCCTGGCAAGAGGCAATCCCTTGACCGCGCAGTACTCCTGCAGCTCCGCCACGGTCCGAGGAGCCATGGGGGCGCTGCGGACGGGGACCACATACAGGGGGTTGGCGGCCCCGCAGTGGGGGCACTTCAAACTGGCGGAAGAGACGGGCGCGCCGCAATAGGCGCAGATGCCGGTGGACGCCATAGCTGTTTCCTCCTTTTATTTGGTCCGGATCGCTTCTCTCACCGTGGCGGCGACGCGATCCGCGTTGAGGCCCAGGGCCTCCTTCAGATAGGGGAGCTTGCCCACCTCGCCGAACCGATCCTGAGCGCCTACGGCCCACACGGGCACGGGATGATGGGCCAGGGTTTCCAGCACGGCGGAATGGAGCCCGCCGATCACGTTGTGGTTCTCCGCCGTGACCGCCAGGCCGGTCTTGTGGGCGGAGGCAAGGACGGTCTCCCGGTCCATGGGTTTCACGGTGTGGACGTTGATCACCTCGCAGGAGATCCCCTCGGCGGCCAGCGCTTCGGCGGCCTTCAGTGATTCGCTGACCATAAGGCCCGCTGCGAAGATGGTCACGTCCGTGCCCGCCCGCAGGATATCAGCCTTGAACAGATCGAAGCGATAGCCCTCGGGGAAGACCGTGGGAAACTCCTTCCGGTTCATGCGCATGTAGACGGGGCCCTCATAGGCGTGGAGCACGGGCATGGCCGCCTTGAGCTGCACCGTGTCCGTGGGCTCGAAGACGACCAGGCCGGGGATGGACCGGACCGTGCCCATGTCCTCCAAAGACATGTGGGTGCCGCCGTTCAATTCCGCGGCGATGCCCGGGTCCGTGCCCACGATCTTCACGTTCTGTTTGGCATAGCACACGGAGATGGCGATCTGGTCGCAGACCCGGCGGGTGGCGAAGGGAGCGAAGCTCTCCGCCCAGGGCTTGTAGCCGTAGCTCGCAAGGCCCGCGGCAATGGAGATCATGTTCTGCTCCGCCACGCCGCAATCGTAGATCCGATCCGGGAACCGTTTTCTCAGGGAGAAGGTGCCGCAGGCCTTGGAAAGGTCCGCGTCCAGCAGGATCAGCTTTTCATCCTGCTCCATGAGCTCTGCTAAACATTGGGCATACATGGCTCTCATTTCCATCGCTTATGCCTCCCCTCGAATGGCCCGAATGGCCGCCTGGGCCTGTTCTTCGGTGATGTTGGCGTTGTGGTTTGCCGCGCCCAGGTCCACGATCCAGGGGACGCCGCAGCCCTTCACGGTGTTCAGGATGACCATGGTGGGCTTGCCGCTGCCCAGGCCCAGCTTGGCGTGAGCCACCGCGGCGGACACCTGCTCCACATCGTTGCCGTCCTCCACCTCGATCACGTGCCAGCCGAAGGCCGCCCATTTCTCGGCCAGGGGCGCGACGTCGTTGATCTCTTCTACGGTGCCGCCGATCTGGAGCTTGTTGTAGTCCGTGAAGGCGATCAGGTTGTCGAGGTCCTTGGCCGCGGCGAACATGGCCGCCTCCCAGATCTGGCCCTCCTGGCTCTCGCCGTCGCCGATGAGGGTGTAGACGATGGCCCCGTCCTTGGCGAGCTTGGCGCCCAGGGCTGCGCCCACGGCGCAGGAAAAGCCCTGGCCCAGGCTCCCGGCGGTCATGTCGATGCCCGGCGTCAACAGCATATCGCAATGGCTGGGCAGATGGGTGCCCCCCTGGTTGAGGGTCAAGAGTTCCGCCCGGTCGAAGTAGCCCCGGTTGGCCAGGGCCGCGTACACCGCCGGACCCGCATGGCCCTTGGAGCAGATGAACCGATCCCGGCCGGGCTTCCTGGGGTCCTTGGGGTCGATGCGCATGGCCTCGAAATAGAGGACCGCCAGCAGCTCCACCACGGACAGGCACCCGCCGATGTGGCCCACGCCCAGGTGACCGATGCTCATGAGCACATCGCATCGCAGATCCTTGCAGATCTCCTTCAAATCCTTTTCCAAATCCCGTTTTCTCCTTTTGTTTAACTTTGTTAACCAATGTGATTCTATGCGCATTTCCAACGCATGTCAAGCCAAAAGCCATTGACGAAACAAAGGTTTGCAGGTATATTGTTCAACAGAGTTAATCAATAGGAGGATCGGAATGAAACCCTTCGTTCCCGTGTACGTGCCGGTGGGCGTGCCCACCTTTCATATGCCCAGCGCCCAGGACGCCTTCGAGCGTTCCGTCACCGCGCTGAAGGCCCTGGACGGCGCTTTCGTCTGCCCCGAGGAAAAGCTCCTGTCCCTGGACGCCCTGCGGACCTATTTGGAGCCCCTCTCCCCGGACCTCATCGTGTTCCAGAACCTGACCTTCGCCAACGCCGCCTACATGGCCGAGGTGCTGCGGCGCACCGGCTGCCCCGTGGTCCTCTGGACGCTGCGGGAGCCGGTCATCGACGGAGGGCGGCTGCGGCTCAACTCCCTGACCGGAGCCTACTCCGCCGCCAACACCCTGCGGGCTTTCTCGGACCGGCCCTTCGTCTACGTCTTCGGCGTGCCCGAGGAGGAGCGGGTGCAGGAGGCTTTGCAGGCCGCCGTAGCCGCCGCCCGGCTGAAGCACGACATGCGCTCATTGAAGCTGGCTGCCGTGGGCCACACGCCCCAGGGGTTCGGCTTCGGAAGGGCTCTGGACGCCGAGCTCATGGACGCCTTCGGCGTGGAGCTGGAAGCCATCGAAGCCCGGGAGCTCATCGACAGGGCCAAGGAGTACACGGACGAGGAGTGCCGCCCCTATCTTGAAAAGACCGCCCAGATGACCTGCGGCTTCGAGCAGACGCCCGAGAGGAACCGGCTGGACCACGCCCGGCTCTACAAGGCCTACAGCGACTATGTGCGCACCAGCGGCGTGGGCGCCCTGGCCTCCCGGTGCTGGCCCGATTTCTTCACCGCCTACGGCACCCCGGTGTGCGCGGTGCTCTCCCTCCTCAACGACGACGGCGTGGCCGCCGCCTGCGAGGCGGACGTCTACGGGGCCCTGTCCATGTGGGCGGGGATGCGGCTCTCCGGGCGGCCCGCCTTCTTCGGGGACCCGGTCTCTCTCGATGAAGGAGAGAACACCATCACCTTTTGGCACTGCGGGGCCGCCGCCTGCGCCCTGGCCCGGAAGGACACCGGCGCCGCCATCGGCGTCCATCCCAACCGGAAGATCGGCCCGGCCATGGACTTCGGCTGCGAAGCCATCCCCGCCGTCACCGTGTTCCGTATCGGCCGGGAACCGGACGGCTCCTTCCGCTTCTTCATCGCCGAAGGCGAGGCCCTGGACAAGCCCAAGCAGTTCATCGGCACCAGCATGGTCGTCCGCACCGACGCGCCCAGCCGCGACCTGGTGGAAAGCAGCGTCCGGGCCGGCTTCGAGCCCCACTTCGCCGTGATCCAGGGCCGCCGCGGGGACGCACTGGAAGCCCTGGCGACCTTTATGGGGTTTGAGGTGTACAGGTATTGACAAGGATCTGTCACCATGCTATAGGAAGAGAAGAGGTTCAGGATAATCGAAAGGTACGATACGCAAGCGGCATCGATCATAACGTGTGACGACGACAATATCGGCGAGATCCGGATGAAGCACCCGGAGGGGCTTCATTTTGTGGTGGGAGACCTGCACGGTGAACGGGAAACCCTTCGGCGGCTGCTGCAGAAAGTCCGATTCGATCCGCAGAAGGACTGTGTTTTCTTCGTAGGGGATTACAACGCCGGCGGTAATCCCCGGGCCTTGCTTTCGCTTGTGTACGAGCACTTCACCGAAGAGTACGATCAGCCGGGCTTCCATCTGATCCGGGGAAATCACGAGCGGGAACTGTGCCCACAGTATACGCTGGAGAACCTGCCCGACGTGATCGTATTCAAAAGCGCAGTCATGCGTTACTTCATCGTCCACGCCGGCATGGTTTCAAAAGCTTTCGATCTCATAAACCGGGATATGGAGAACAATTCGGAGCAAAGGGTCTTCGCCTATCGCCTGGACGATTCCTGCGCCGCCTACGACAAGCCTTTGCGGCAGCTCATATGGTCCCGCAGAGGTCTGTATTCCCAGCGCTCTCGTTGGCATTCCTGGCCGTCGGAAGAAGAGCTGCACGAACACAACGCATGTATTATCCACGGCCATACCCCCTACTGCTTCTTCTCTCCAAAAACGAATTCGACCTATGGCGATCGCTCCCTCTTTTGGCAAAACCAGCACGTTTGGTTCAGCGAGGATCTTCAGTCTTTCAATATCGATTCCAACGTCAAAGGAAGATACGAGAACGGCGAATCCTACCGAGGGCTCTCGTGCGTATGCCTGGAAGTCCTGGACGAGATCGCTTCCGAAAACGACGGGACGTTGCGGCTGTATGAGCTGCAACGCGGACCGAACGCCATCTACTCGGTGGCGTATGCGCCTAACGCTCCGCTGTATTTCAAAAACGACATTTCTCCCCTGCTGAACGCGCAGCCCCAACTGAAAACGATCGTCCTCAATCCCGACGGTTTATTGACCCTAACCTGAGCTGCCCTGACGCTCTACGCCGCAGGCTATTCGACAGAAAAGAAAGAAAAGGGCTATGCACGATACCATAGCCCTTTTCTTACGTTTTATCATTTTCCGTCGCTTTCCCTTTACGCCTCCGCCTGGGCCTTGAACATCTGCTCCTTCTGCTGCTGGAGCTCTTCGACCCGCTTCTTGCTCAGGGGGTAGACGAAGCGGAGGATCAGGAACACCAGGAGGAACAGGACCGCCGGGATCATGACGGAGAAGTTGTACATGGTGTGGAGGCGCTCGGGGGTCAGGCCCTCGGTCTTGAGTTCGCTGCCGTTGTAGCCGATGATGAGCAGGGGCACGTTGATGAGGATCGTCGCCACGGTCTGGCCGAGCTTGCGCATGAAGGAATAGAAGGCGTAGCTGGTGGCCTCGTCGTTGAGGCCGTAGGTGACCTTGTTGTAGTCGATGGCGTCGGTGGCCAGCACCCACACGAGAAGGAAGATGAAGGCCGTGCCGATGCCGCTCATGAGGCAGGCCAGCAGATACAGCCACACGTTGGTGACGCCGAAGATGGCGAGAGCGAACAGGACCAGGTAGAAGGCGGCGGCCAGCAGCACCCCGTAGGCGCAGACCTCCCGGCGGCCGAACCTGTTCCCCAGCCTGGTGGCGAAGAACATGACCACGGCCACGGGCAGGTACTGGAACACCGTGGGCAGCATGGTGAGCCCCGGGGCCTTGAAGAAGTGATGGAAGAGGTAGGCGTTATACCCCTGGCCGAACATCTGGGCCGCCAGGAACAGCATGCTGGCCAGACTCACCGCCATGAACGCCCGGCTCTTCAGCAGGGTCTTCACCACCTTGGCGGTCTGGCCCTTCTGTTTGGGGGCGGGCTTTGACTCGACTCTCTCCTTGCTCCAGCCGTAGCAGAGGAAGTAGAAGAGCACCGAAAGGGCCGCGATGGCCACGACGCCGATGAGCACCCGCTTGGCGTCCATCTGCTTCACCCCGTCCACGGTCACGTAGCACACGGAGGCCAGCACCATGGCGGGCATGGCCCCGAAGGTGGAGCCGATGGACCGGAACACGGACAGGCCGGAGCGCTCCTTGTCGTCGGAGGTGATGACCTGGGCCAATGACCCGTAGGGGATGTTGATGCAGGTGTAGAGCATGCCGAAGAGGATGTAGGTCACGTAGATCCAGACGATGCGGCCGCCCATGTCAAAGCCCCGCACGTCCAGGAACATGAGCACGGCGGCGAGAGCCACCGGCAGGGCGAAGATTCGGATCCAATGCCGATACCGGCCGTCGCCGTGGAGCTTGGCCCCGTCGATGAGCCGGCCCCAGATGGGATCGTTCACCGCGTCCCAGATCCGGGCGATGATGGTCATGATCATGACGTTCAGCACGCTGATCTCCAACACGTCCGTATAGAACTTGTTGAGGACGCTCTGGGTCAGGCCGAAGACCAGGCAGGAAGCCAGGTCGCCGAAGGCGTAGCCGATCTTGTCCTTCATTCGGATGCCGCTGGTACGGGAGATGTAGGATTCCATTTTGTTTCCCTCCGCTTTTATTTGTTATCCGCTGCCTTGCGGAACAGTTCCGAGTAGGGGCTGTCCTTCCGGTAGAACACCGGCAGCTGGCCGATAGGCGCGGCCACGGTATAGCTTTGGCCGCCCGAATAGGGCTTCCCGGTCCAGAAGTGGACCCACTCCCCCGCGGGCAGATGCGCCTGCCGCGTCTTCGCGTGCCGCTCGATCACGGGGCAGACGAAGAGGTCCGGCCCCAGGAAGTAGCTGTACATATCCCGGCTCGCGCCGTAGTCCATGGCCTCGTAGAAGTCGGGCCTTAGGGCGGGGATGCCCTTCTGGGCGTCCTCGATGCACCGGTCGATATAGGGTTTCAGGGCCACGTGGATATTGGTGAGCCGGACCGTGTGGGGCGTCACCGCCGGGGCGTCGAACTGGCTGTTGGCCCAGGGGCGGATGGACTCGTGGCTCCGCATGAGGAGGGAGAAGGCTCCCATCTCCATCCAGCGGATGAAGAGCTCGTCGTCCCGCTTCAGCTTCCCGAAGGAGAAGAAGCCGCCGATGTCGCAATGGACCATGGGCACCCCGGAGAAGCCCAACGAGAAGCTGGCGGGCATGACGCAGGGCAGGCCGTAGTCGCAGGTCACGTCCGTGTGCTGGTCCCCGTTCCACATCACCGGGGCGTAGGTCTGGACGCCCAAATACCCGCTGCGCATGAAGAACATCACGTCTTTGGCCCCATACTCCTCCACGGCCTCCCGATTCACCTTGGCCCAGAGGACGGGCCACAGGTTGTGGAGCTTCTTGGGGTCCCCGTCGTGTAAGACCGCGTCCACGGGCAGGTATTCGCCGAAGTCCGCCATCCAGCCGGACATGCCCAGATCCAGCATATTCTTTTTGATGAGGGTATCCTTGATGAAGGCTACCGCCGCCGGGTCCGTAAGATCCAGCATGCCCGCGTCGAAGGTGGTGGACTTGATATGATAGATCGAGCCGTCGGCCTTGGTGATGAGGAGCTTCTGCTCCTTGCAATAGGTGTACAGGCGGCTGTCCTTCACGAGATAGGGGTTGATGTAGCCCAGGAACCGGACGCCCCGGGCGTTGAGCTTTTCTATGGCGCCCTTGAGGTCGGGGTAGAGCTTCTCGTCCGCCTCCCAGTTCCACCAGACCTGCTTGCCCATGACGGTCCGATTCTCCCCGGACCAGTCCTGGCTCCACACGCCGGAGATCTTCGCCCCCGCGTCCAGCATGGCGAAGGTCTTGGTGAGGATGGCCTCGGTGCCCCCCTGGATGGAGAGGATCATGCCCTCCCGGCACCAGTCGGGGATGTACTGCCGGTTGGGGATCCGCTCCGCCAGCAGCAGCGCCAAGGCTTCGTAGCTCTCCCCCGCGAGCAGCGTCAGTTTCCGGGGGCAACTGTCGAAGGTGAAGGCGTACTCCCCGTCGCCGAAGCGGGAGATCCCGTCGGCCTCGGTGTCGAAGAGGAACAGCCGGCCCTTGTCCGTGACGAAGACGGGCATGGGCGCGTAGCTGCCGATGGCGCTGTGGGGCTTCTCCTTATAGAGGAAACGGGGCAGCAGGGCCTTCTCCAAGATGGTGGTGGCCTTGATGTGCTCGGAGACGAAGTTCACCACCTGCTCCCCCCTTAGGTCAGTCTGGCGGTACTGCTCCCCGCCGCCGAAGACGGCCTCCCTGTCCAGGGCGACCAGGGCGAAGCCATAGGCCCAGCCCTCCTCGCCGGTGAACAATAGCTCCGCGCCGCCGTGGCAGGGCGCCACCCTGACCTGCAGGGCGTGGCCGCCGCCGGAGAGGATGACGCCCTCCGCGGTCTCCCTCACGTCCGTCAGGGGCACCCGCTCCGCCTCCACCACGTGCTCCTTCACCGTACCTCGGTCGCTTTCGTAGGTCTTCTCCCGGCGCAGGGCGACGGCGAAGGGCGCCTGGGGCCGGTGGGCGATACAGGGCCGCTCCCCCACGGACAGGGTCCATGTGTTATCCAAAACCTGGGATCGGAGCATCTTCGTCTCCTTTCGCGATATGTTCTTATTTTGTATCATACCGAGAAAAGCCTGGCTCGTCAACCAAAATAGCCCCATTTCCCCAAACGTCCCGGGAGGCCATGTTGCAATAATTTCACAAGTCGGCGACAAAAACTTGCGGGAAAGGTCATTTTGCAGCCTGTTTTTTGTTGCACATCGGGGTATGGTTGTGCTATAATCCCATCTGTATAGATGGGGACTCCCGTGTTGTTTCGTGTACGCGGAATCCCGGCGAAGGAAGCGTGGAGGAAGCATGAAACCCGCAGCGATACTGGATGTGGGCAGTTCCAAAGTGGTGTGCCTGTGCGGAAGCATGGTCGACAAGGACGGCATCGTCGTCCA
>JAEEGL016714841.1_pt1 | contig 11159 bp, 7 predicted proteins | sample 9134231 | NCBI WGS metagenome assembly JAEEGL01 (sample SAMN16246548, study PRJNA631951) | gut metagenome | biome: gut microbiome; feature: rumen; material: fiber-attached | host: Bos | place: Iran: Karaj | collected 2018-10
CGAAGATCGACTTCGTCATCTCGACAGAGCCTACAGACGGCGGTGTATACCGCGGACACAGGGGCCGTATGGAGATCAGGGTTGACGTGAAGGGAATCTCCTGCCACGGCAGCGCTCCGGAGAGAGGCGACAACGCGATCTACAAGATGGCAGATATCGTCAGCGACGTAAGAGCTCTCAATAACAACGGATGCGACGACAGCACCGCTATTCGCGGACTCGTCAAGATGCTCGACCCTAAGTTCAATCCGGATCATTATGAGGATGCCAGATTCCTCGGACGCGGGACCTGCACGATCTCCCAGATCTTCTATACGAGTCCGAGCCGCTGCGCCGTTGCGGATTCCTGCGCAATCTCCATCGACCGCCGCATGACGGCCGGCGAAACATGGGATTCCTGCTTGAAGGAGATCGCGGATCTTCCTGCGTGCAAGAAGTATGGCGCGAAGGTTTCCATGTATATGTATGACAGACCCGCATGGACCGGTCTGAAATATGAAACCGAATGTTATTTCCCGACCTGGATCAATAAAGAGACCGCTTCCCATGTGCAGGCGCTCGCAGACGCGCACAAGGCTCTTTACGGAGAGAAGCGCATGGGACATCCCGATACAAAAGAACTCCGTAACAGGCCTCTGATCGATAAATGGACATTTTCCACAAATGGCGTTTCCATCCAGGGCAGATACGGTATCCCCTGCGTTGGATTCGGCCCCGGCGCAGAATCTCAGGCACACGCGCCGAACGAGATCACCTGGAAGGAAGATCTGGTCCGCTGCGCTGCCGTATATGCGCTGACCCCGTATTTCTATAAAGGCAAGGATGAGGACGACGTCTGCCAGTTCCGTGCCGGAAAAACCAACAATGACATCAAATAAAAATAAATACAGAGCAGGAGAAAAAATATGAGTAATGTAAAACAGTTTACGGATATTCTCGATTCGCTGGATTGCTCCAAGATGTATGAGGGTGATTTCTTCCTTACATGGGAAAAATCACAGGACGAGATCAAAGCGGTTTTCACCGTTGCCGACGCGCTGCGTCATCTCCGAGAGAACAACATTTCCACCAAGATCTTTGATTCCGGTCTTGGCATCTCCCTGTTCCGTGACAACAGCACGAGGACAAGGTTTTCCTTCGCTTCCGCCTGCAATCTGCTGGGTCTGGAAGTTCAGGATCTGGACGAGGGCAAAAGCCAGATCGCGCACGGCGAAACGGTTCGCGAAACAGCCAATATGATTTCCTTCATGGCGGATGCGATCGGAATCCGTGACGACATGTATATCGGGAAGGGCAACACCTACATGCATTCCGTTGTTGACGCCGTTACGGAAGGACATAAAGCAGGTGTTCTGGAGCAGAAACCCACGCTGGTCAATCTCCAGTGCGACATCGACCATCCGACCCAGTGCATGGCGGATACGCTTCACATCATCCATGAAATGGGCGGTATGGAGAACCTAAAAGGGAAAAAGGTCGCGATGACATGGGCATACAGCCCCAGCTACGGCAAGCCGCTGTCCGTTCCGCAGGGCGTAATCGGTCTGATGACAAGATTCGGAATGGATGTAACGCTCGCTTATCCGGAAGGATACGAGGTTATGGAAGATGTCGTGGAAGTCGCGAAGAAGAATGCCGAGACCTACGGCGGACAGTTCAAGATCACGAACTCCATGGAAGAAGCGTTCAAGGATGCGGATATCGTGTATCCGAAGAGCTGGGCTCCCTTCAAAGCAATGGAAGAGCGCACCGAGTTGTATGCCAAGGGCGATATGGACGGAATCAAAGCGCTCGAAAAACGTCTGCTCGCACAGAACGCCGAGCATAAGGACTGGACCTGCACGGAAGAGCTGATGAAGACGACGAAAGACGGAAAAGCGCTCTATCTGCACTGTCTGCCTGCCGACATTACAGGCGTTTCCTGCGAAGCCGGCGAAGTCGACGCATCCGTATTTGACCGTTATCGCGATCCGCTTTACAAGGAAGCTTCCTTCAAGCCGTATATCATCGCTGCCATGATCTTCCTCGCAAAGGTCAAGGATCCTTCCGCTAAGCTGAAAGAACTCGAAGAGTCTGCAAAACTGAGGGCCAACACCTGATAATCATGGATTAACGGGCGGTAATAGGGTATAATAACAATCAGGCATGTGTTCTGCACATGCCTGATTTTTGAAAAGAAAGAGCCATTCGGGATGACAATTCGCAAAATAGGGCTTCTGCTGCCGGTATTCCTTCTTTTTTTGATTTCAGCCTGCGCGAAAAAACCTGCACAGGAACCGGCGGCCGGTTTTTCATATGAAACACCCGCGCCGTCCCTGACGCCTCGGCCCACGGAAACCCTTCAGCCAACGCCTACACCGGATCCGACGCCGGAACCTGTGCCGACGCCGTTTTCCATTGTCTGGATCACGGACACGCAGTATCTGGTTTATGAACAGGACGCATATAAGGAACTTGGAGAATGGATCGCGTCGCAGCGTGACTCCGAGAATATCTGCTATGTCGTAGGAACAGGAGATATCGTCCAGACTTTTGACATGGAATATCAGTGGGAAGAGTTCCAAAAGTTCCGAGCGGCATTTCAGGGAAAGATCCCGGATCTGTATATCGCAGGGAATCATGACATGCAGCTGAAGGACAGCACATTCGGCCTTTTTGTGGATCATATTTACGGAGAAGGCGGAACGGAGGAACAGTCCTATCATTCCGGGCAGGGAAAATACGAACTGTTTTCCGCCGGCGGTGCGGATTGGCTGATTATCGGGATGTCTTTCGGATACGGAAAGGAAGAGGCGCAGTGGGTCAAAAGCGTGCTGGACGAATACCCGGACCGGAACGCCATTCTTCTTTTCCATGATTACCTTTTCAGAGACGGAATGCTTGTGAAGAACGCGAAGACCATGTTTTCCGTCGCGCTCGAGCCTTCTCGGAATGCGAAGCTTGTTCTGTGCGGCCATAATACCGGCTTCTATATCCGTACAGATGAACGCGAGGGAGAAAACGCGGGGTATATGCAGACGATTTTCTGCAACAGGCAGAGCTTTGAACGTCAGAAGGGCTGTATTCAGATGCTGAGGATCGACACTGCCCGAGGGCTGATTGACTTTGAGTATTTTTCTCCAATAAACGACAGAGCAAAGCCTGTGCAGCGGGAAATACCGATTGACATATGGTTACAGAGGAAAGACGGAAATTGAAACGGTTAAAAAGACTGGCAATTCTGATACTCTGCAGTCTGGTATTTCTTACTTGCGGCGGAACGCGCGCGGACGGACAGCCGGAAGCGGCAGAAGCAGCACGGGACGACGGGAAAACGGCTTCCTTTCTGTGGATAACGGATCTGCAGGACTGCTCCTACCATCCTGGCGAGTACGCCTCCGTGGCGGAATGGTGCGAAAAACTCGCTGAAGAGAATGACGCGGCACTCCTTGTTGGCACCGGGGATTATGTCGGGAAATGGTACAGCGACCGACAGTGGACGGAGTTCCGGGCGTTCCTGGACATCATAAACAGCACATTGCCCGGGCTGTATATTGCAGGGAACCATGATTACCGTCTTCTGACCGGGGATTTCAGCGCGTTTCTGGATCACGTGTATGGAGATGAGGACTGTTCCGGCGAGGAATACTATGAAAACGGCCGTGGACGCTATGTCATAGTAAAAGCCGGCGGATTGAACTGGCTGTTCATCGGCATGTCCTACTCATGCGGTGCAACAGAACGGGAATGGATTAACGGCGTGCTGGAACAGTATCCCGAGTTTCCGGCAGTTCTTCTGTTTCACAATTATCTTGAGTCGGACGGAAGGTTTACCGCGCCGGGAAAACGGGTCTATGAGGACGTGATAACGACGCACAAAAATGTCCGGCTTGTCCTGTGCGGACATAATCACGGGACAAGGGTGCGGACCGACTGGCCGGATGGACCGGACGGAAGGTTTGTACAGTCTGTGATGTACAATTTTCAGGAGCGTCAATCGAGGCGCGGAAGCGTCCAGCTGCTGCAGATTGATGTTTCCGCCCAAACCATGCATCTCTTGTGCCAGTCCCCGATCAAGACAAAGCTCAAGCCTCTGACGGAGGATTTCGAACTTGACCTTCGGGGCTTAACCGCGGGATGACGCGGACTATCATGCCTTAATTTTCATAAGAGAACGCAAAAAAAGCCTCTTCATACGAAGAGGCAAAAACGAAACGAATCCGTGATTACATTTCCAGATTGGCTGCTGTTCTCGGGAACGGGAGAACGTCACGGATATTGGCCATTCCGGTAACGTACATAACCATCCGTTCAAAGCCGAGACCGAAGCCTGCGTGCTTGACGCCTCCGTACTTGCGCAGATCCAGATACCAGTCATACTGGGACATATCCAGACCGAGATCCGCGCATTTCTGTTTCAGAACATCATATCTTTCTTCACGCTGACTTCCGCCGATGATTTCGCCAACACCGGGAACCAGCAAATCCGCCGCGGCAACCGTCTTGCCGTCATCGTTAAGGCGCATATAGAAAGCCTTGATCGCGGCGGGATAATCGGTGACAAAGACGGGTTTTTTATACACCTGTTCTGTCAGATAACGCTCATGCTCTGTCTGCAGATCATCGCCCCACGCAACGGGATATTTGAATTCCTGACCGCTTTCCTGAAGGATCTTTACGGCTTCCGTATATGAAATACGGATAAAATTGGAATTCACAACGTTATCGAGCCGGTCAAGAAGACCCTTATCCATAAATTTGTTAAAGAATTCCATCTCGGCAGGACAGCGTTCCAGAACTGCGTTGATGATGTACTTAACCATTGCTTCCGCAACGTCCATGTCGCCGGCAAGATCGCAGAAAGCCATTTCCGGCTCGATCATCCAGAACTCCGCGGCGTGCCGCGCCGTAAAGCTGTACTCTGCCCGGAAGGTCGGTCCGAAAGTATAAATGTCACGAAACGCAAGGGCAAATGCTTCTCCATAGAGCTGACCCGATACGGTAAGATTGACCGGTTTGCCGAAGAAGTCCTTGGAAAAATCAATTTCGCCGTTCTCGCCTTTCGGAAGTTCGTTCATAGGAAGGGTCGTGACCTGAAACATTTCTCCGGCTCCCTCACAGTCGGAACCGGTCAGAATCGGGGTGTGGACATAGACGAATCCCCTCTGCTGGAAGAATTCATGAATTGCCGCCGCAACAACAGAACGAACGCGGAATGTCGCCTGAAAGGTGTTTGTGCGGGGCCGCAGATGCTGAATCGTCCGGAGATATTCCAGCGTATGGCGCTTTTTCTGAAGCGGATAGTCCTGGGGACAGGTTCCCTCGATGGAGATGGTCTCTGCTTTGATTTCAAAAGGCTGCGGCGCGTCGGGAGTCAGGACAAGCTCCCCGTCGATCATGACGGCGCAGCCGGTCGTGAGTCCCGAACCGAGGTTCCGTTCGTCACGCTCATATACGATCTGCACGGGGCGGAAGCAGGAGCCGTCCGTCAGTTCTATAAATCCCATGGTTTTGCCTTCACGGAAAGTCCGTACCCATCCGCATACGGAAACGTCGCCGGCAAACGACTCGGGAGATTTCTGAAGTTCACTTAATTTGACCATTGTACCTTGCTCCATTGTTAAAATTAAATCACATTATATCACATGAGCGGGTTTTTGCCACTGATTCTGCGGGAAAGCAAAACGCTGCAGGGAATCAGAAATCAAATATATTTTCAAAAGCATCTTCCATTCGTTCCAGATCGGAGCGATTCTGAAGGGCGTTCTGCGTTTCCATGGCGAGCAAAACCTCATCCGTTATAACGGCATCGACGTTCATATCGAGAAAATCATGAAGCGCGTCTTCCGTATTGACGGTCCAGACACCGATTTTCTTGTCCGCGTCATGAAGCGTATTGATTTTCAAAGTGGAAACCATTTCCTCTTCCATGATGATCATGTCGCAGTGCATTTTCGAAAAATCACCAAGGCCGGTGAATATCAGCAGACCGGTTTCAATTTCCGGGTAAACCTGTTCGATATAGTCCAGAACGTCATATTTGAGGGAAATAATGATAACATCCCCAACCATGTCGCGCTCTTTGACGGCGGCAACCACATCGTCTGCCATCTGACGGTCGGCTGTTTCGCCTTTCAGTTCCAGGAAGAGCTTAATTCTGCCCTTGCCGCGGTCGAGCAGTTCTTCCATCGTCGGTACGGGGAGCAGTTTGCCGGAACCGGTTGTGTCTACAATACGCAGTTCCGCGATTTCCTCAAGCGTCATTTGCGAGGGTTTTTTATCTACACCGGTCAGGCGTTTAAAAGTGTTGTCATGATTGACAATATAGCGTCCTTCCAGCGTCCGCTGGAAATCGGTTTCACTTCCGTAGCAGCCCTGTTTGACGGCTTCGTCAATTCCCTCCAGAGAGTTTTCGCTTGCCATGAAACCGCCGGTACGGTGCGCGACGATAGGAACCGGATCTTTAGGCGGGAAGATGTCGTCATAATTACTGCCTACAAAAATGGAAAACAGGGTAAGACCGAGCAAAACCAGCAGGAAGGAAATGACGATCATAATGTATCGCTTTGCAGAAAATCTGGCAAAATGCTGTTCCCGCTTTCTGTCCGTATATGCAAGATAAGCGCCCGTCAATCGGAGAATAATATTGCTCGCGAGCAATATGCCCGTGACATAAAAGATGTAGTTTCCAACCAGAAGGAACAGCGCACAGCGTGTACGATACAGGAAGAGCTCTTCCTCGGAAAGCACCGCCCCGGCTGCGATCTGTTCAGCTGTCTGTTCCAGCCAGAGGGACGGGACAAGGTCGGTGATAATAAAAACAAGAACAAAAACCAAGGCGGTAAAAACCAAGGTTTTAATGATCAGGATCAGGAATTCCTTCCGGTGCTGCTTCACAAGGGTTCGCGAATACTTGAGTGCCTCCGCAGGCTTCATTCCGTCAATCAGAACGGCATGGAAGGAAAAGGCGTGCTGCACGGAAAGAAGAATCAGAAGGAGAAGGAAAGCATAGTATAGGACTGCGGTTACAGGATGATTCTGAATTACGGAGCTGATGAAATGCGGCACATAAAAATCTTCCGTCAGGCTGATGGAGAATCCGACGCCGCAGATAGGAACCGCTACTAGAACGTAGAAAAGCATCAGAAAGCCGCCTGGCGAGGCAAAGCGCCGGACGGATTTAAAACCGCGGATAATTTCGCGGAAAACACCCCCGCGGCTGTCAGTAAGGATATCGTGACACAGATAGATCTGCGAAAAGACTTCCACGACAACGTAGCAGATGACAATGGCAAGTCCTAGAAGAAGGATCAGCGGCGTGCGCCAGGTAAGCAGAAGTCCTGGGTTGGCGGAAGTAAGAGCGGAATGAGTTGAATTGACAAGCGTGGACACGAGCTCGTTCAGCAGCCCGACCGGGATCAGCAGCAGAAAAGTGGTGACTATCTGGAACTGCCATACTTCAAGTGTCGCTTCCCACCGATACCGGCGGATTCCAACGGGTTTCTTTTCTTTTGCTTTTTTTTCTTTCATTTTATTCTTTCCGAACGCATAAATTGAGCGTGGCCGGATTTGCGAAAATTGAACAAATTCAAGCTTAACATTTATTATAACACCCGCAGAACGGTGCGACATCCCGGTTTCGGACTTTTTGAAATTGTGACAGATTGTGGCGTAAATACAGAATCATATATTAAATGGTAGTACGAACCGACGGTTGTGTTGTATAATACACATATGAAAGAATATATTACATCACCTCAATTCTTGTATATTGCCCTGATTGCAATCTTCATTCTGAGCACCATTGCCCAGGGCAAAGTTCAGCGCACGTTCAATAAGTATCTTCAAACGACGGCTTCGTCGGGAATCACCGCGGAAAGAATGGCGGAGGAGATTCTTCTGCAGAACGGCGTTTACACCGTGGGGATCGAAGCGGTAGACGGAACGCTGACGGATCATTATGACCCGTCGACCGGCGTAGTGGGGCTCTCTACGCAGGTTTACGGAAACAACTCTGTTTCCGCTCTTGCGGTAACGGCGCACGAGATCGGGCATGTAATGCAGCATCAGGAGGCGTATGCTGCGCTGAACATTCGCAACGCGATCCTTCCGGTCGCCAGGATCAGTTCCACAATCGCGCCGTTGATCGTGATCTTCGGGGCGATGTTTGGCTTCAGACCGATCGTAATGATCGGAGCAATCCTTTTCGGAGCGGTCCTGCTGTTTCAGCTGGTCACGCTTCCGGTTGAACTGGACGCGTCTAGGCGCGGCCTGTTGTATCTTGAGCAAGGATCATATATTGACGGAGAGCAGAAAGACCAGGCGAGAGAGGTCCTGAAAGCGGCCGCGATGACCTATGTCTGGGCAACCGTGGCATCCCTGATCAGCTTTTTGCGCCTTTTATCTATCGGCGGATCTTCCAGAAGAAGCAATTGAAAACAATGCATTTCAAGACCGGCCGGAAAGGCCGGTTTTTTCTTATTATTGACCATGTTTCAGACATGAAAAAAGCCGATTTTTTCTAGATTTTTTCGGCTTTTTGTGGTATAGTTTATATAGGCGAAAAATAAGCATGGAGGACAGTTTGCTCATGCGCATCCGCGAGCTTAAACTGATGAATTTCCGAAGCTACGAATCTCTTGTTCTGGAACCCGATGAAGGACTCTGTGTTCTGTCTGGTGACAATGCGGAAGGCAAGACGAACATCCTGGAGTCTATTTTTTTGTGTGCACTGGGGCGCAGCCACCGTACATCCAGGGACGCGGAGCTGATCCGTTACGGTCAGGAGGAAGGCAGCGTGCGGCTGGTGCTGGATACCAGAGGGGGCACCAGAACGATCGGATGCAGACTTTTCGCCAGGGACAGGAAAAAGCTGTCGATAGACGGGGCAGCTCTGTCGCGTTCCGGAGAACTTCTTGGCTGCCTGAACGTGGTCATGTTCGCACCGGAAGACCTGACGCTTGTCAAAGGCGGACCCGGGGAACGCAGGCGTTTTTTAGACATGGAAATATCGCAGCTGAAGCCGTCTTATTACTACACGCTCCAGCGGTATAATACGGCGCTGAAGCAGCGGAACGCACTGCTGAAGGATCCGGATCATTTTGATGCGGCGCAGGTTTCCATCTGGGACGAGCAGATTGCCATGCTCGGAAGCGAGATCATACTGGACAGGGACGAGTTTGTGGAAAATCTGTCCGGCATTGCCGCAGACATGCATATGGCGCTTTCGGACAGGAAGGAAATCCTTATGGTTTCCTATGAGCCGGATGTTCCTGCGGACGATCCCGACCAGCTGACGGAAACGATTCTTGAAAAGCTTAAGGCAAATCAGGAAAAGGATCTGGCGCGAGGGTATACCTCCGTGGGACCGCACAGGGATGATGTCATGCTGGAGCTGGACGGTACCGATGTCAGGATCTACGGATCCCAGGGACAGCAGAGAACGACGGTTCTTTCCCTGAAACTGTCGGAACTTGAGATCATGCGCGGAATGCGGGACGAATCACCGGTCCTGCTTCTCGACGACGTGTTCTCGGAACTGGACAGAAAACGGCAGGAGCTTTTGCTGAAGGCAATCTCCGAATGCCAGACATTTTTAACCTGCACCCATCTGGAAGAGCTTGTATCCGCCGGAGTGGACAGAATGCAGGTCTACTCAGTCAAGAACGGAACCGTGAACGAAATATAGAACGAAAAAGGATCGGTTCGCTTTTTAGAAACAGCAGCGGGGATCTGATGCGGTCTTCGCCAGACAGGAAATGGAGTTATTGAATGGAACAGGAACAGCAAACATACGGTGCATCACAAATTCAGGTTCTTGAGGGACTGGAGGCTGTACGCCGCCGTCCGGGCATGTATATCGGATCAACTGATTTCCGCGGGCTTCATCATCTTGTAAATGAGGTGGTGGACAATTCGATCGATGAAGCGATGGCGGGATACTGTACGCATATCGAGGTTACGATCACGCCCGACAATTCAATTATCGTCCGGGATAACGGAAGAGGCATCCCGGTCGGATATCATGAAAAAACAGGAAAAAACGCGCTTACCGTTGCGCTGACCATGCTGCATGCGGGCGGAAAGTTCGGCGGCGGGGGATATAAAGTCGCGGGCGGACTGCACGGAGTCGGCGTAAGCTGCGTCAACGCGCTTTCGGATTATATGTGCGCAGAGATCCGTTTCAGCGGTGACCGGAAAGTATACCGTCAGGAGTTTTCCCGCGGCACGGAGACTTCGGATGTCGTGTATGTCCGGGAAATGAAAGAGGGGGAGGAAACCGGAACGACCATCACGTTCCACCCCGATGCCGAGATATTCGATGAGGTCAAATTCACGCTTGATATTCTGGCTGACCGGTTTCGCGAGCTGGCGTTTCTGAACAGGGGCATCACGATAACGGTTACCGATGACAGACCGGAGGAACAGCCGCTTGTCCGGAAGTTTTATTACGAAGGGGGCATCGTTTCCTTCGTGAAAAGCATGAACAAGAACAAAGTCGCACTTCACCCCGAGCCGCTCTATTTTACGGATGAGCGCACGGACGGAGATAACCCGGCATCCGTTGAGATCGCGATGCAGTACAACGACGGCTACAGCGAAATGGTGCTGTCTTACGCGAACAACATTGCGACCCACGAGGGCGGTGCGCACATGGACGGATTCAAGGCGGCGCTGACCAGGATTGTCAACGACTATGCGAGAAAATTTAATCTGCTGAAAGAAAAGGATGCGTCGCTGTCCGGAGAAGATGTCCGCGAAGGACTGGCTGCCATTATTTCCGTCAAGCTTGCCGAGCCCCAGTTCGAGGGACAGACGAAGACCAAACTCGGAAACGCCGATATCCGTCCGCTTGTTAGCAACGCGCTTTCAAAGGGACTTGTCACGTTTCTGGAAGAACACCCCGCCGAAGCGAAAGCGATCGTTGAAAAATGCATCAATGCAAGCCGGGCAAGGGATGCCGCAAGAAAGGCAAGGGAAGCAACAAGACGGAAAACGGCGCTGGATTCCACCTCGCTTCCCGGAAAACTGGCGGACTGTCAGGAAAAGGACCCGACCGTATGCGAGATCTTTATCGTTGAGGGCGACAGCGCGGGCGGGAGCGCCAAACTCGGAAGAAACCGTCTGACGCAGGCGATTCTTCCTTTGAGAGGTAAAATCCTGAACGTGGAGAAAACGAG
>JAEEGL011494631.1_pt1 | contig 11158 bp, 6 predicted proteins | sample 9134231 | NCBI WGS metagenome assembly JAEEGL01 (sample SAMN16246548, study PRJNA631951) | gut metagenome | biome: gut microbiome; feature: rumen; material: fiber-attached | host: Bos | place: Iran: Karaj | collected 2018-10
CATCAATTCATACAGGGAGCAGACCTTCAGGGAAAACTTCTATATGGCATTTGCCATGGCTACCTCCTTTTTCCACGGTGCTCATAAGTCAAGTTTCTATGATGCCATAGCTATTACGGCTATGCTTATGGGTGTTGCGGCTCTGTTAAAGCGCATATTCTTTCTGCATCTGATCCTTGTGGAATATTATCTTATCATGGCCATGCAGACCATCTGGGCAGCGGTCACCAACAGCATTGGCTTCGACACTTTTGAAATTTCACGGATCGTTCTCCATTTTATTGCTGCAGTATGTTTGTATGCAGCACTTATAAGGGCGGTGAAAACCCATATCAAGGCTGACGAAACCATTGCATTTTTCCGGAAAAAGAGTTTGGACGACAAAAAGGAGCAGGAGGATTTCCTTGTAAATATCTCTCATGAGCTTCGTACCCCCGTCAACGTCATTAACGGGCTTTCCTCTATCATCCTTAAAAAGGAGGGCAGTGATGATATCCGATCCATCAGCGAGGCGGGTCACAGACTGTCCAGACAGATAGAGGATATTTCGGATTATAACGATATCCAGCGGGGCGAGGTTACCCTTGAGGAGGACAAATATACCATTATTTCCGTGGTTAACGATGTGATCGCCGGATATGAGAGGGGATACGATAAAAACAAAGTTGAGATGGTGGTGGATGTTGATCCCCGTTTGCCCAACATGCTCCGAGGTGACTTAAGAAAGATACAAAAGATCATTAGACATCTTTTGGACAACGCCATTAAATTTACCAGGGTTGGGGGCGTGTATCTAAAGGTATCTTCCATAAAAAGAGATTATGGCATAAACTTAAACATTGAGGTCACCGATACAGGAATCGGTATGACAAAAAGAGAATTGGAGGAGGTTTCCACAGGACTATATCAGGCTAATAAACAGAGGAATAGAAGCACAGGCGGTATAGGACTTGGGCTGTCAATAGTATATGGTTTTGCCCGGGAGATGAACGGCTTTGTTTCCATGGAAAGCAAAAAAAATGCCGGCACAACAGTCAGGGTCAGTCTTGCCCAGGAGATCGTTGATCCCGCGCCCTGCCTTTCCGTAAGCAGTGACAAGTTTATAAATATCATTTTTCATAACATCCCAGGTAAATACAGGATCTCAAGGATACGTGACTTCCAAAAGGAGATGGCTATGAACATGGCCTCGGGCCTTCGGCTCAATCTCTATTCCGCCACCAGCCTTTCGGAGATGAAAAGGCTTATGTCTAAGGGGGATATAACTCATGTTTTCATGGGGACGGAAGAGTTTGAAAAAGCTCCTGAGTATTATATCAAACAGGCAAAAAATGGTGTGGCCATAGCTGTTTTAGTAAATGATGATTATGAACTGCCTGCAGTCAGTGGGATCATTTCTCTTAAAAAGCCGCTTTACAGCTATTCGGTTGCAAGGATATTAAACGGTATTACGGATGCCGGGGGGCTTTCCCTGGTGGAGGAAGAGGGCCGCATTGATCTTTCGGGGGTGGAGGCCCTTGTGGTGGATGACGAGCCCATGAATCTCGTTGTGGCAACGGGACTTTTTAAAGAATATAATATGTCCATCGATACGGCCCAAAGCGGCATGGAGGCCATTGATAGGTTTACCAATAAATACTATGACATTGTGTTTATGGATCACATGATGCCGGAGATGGATGGAGTGGAGGCCATGAAGCGTATCCGTGATGTGGCTGCCAGCCAGAATCAGGCAGTGCGCATAGTCGCCCTTACCGCCAACGCCATAAGCGGCTCCCGTGAGATGTTTTTAAAGGCGGGATTTGACGGCTTTATCAGCAAGCCTATCAATATCCTTGACTTTGAGAGGACCATGCGAAGCGTCCTTCCCAAAACTGTGAGATCCAGGGGGGGTGCTGATTGATGGTTAAATTCATTGAGAAAATAATAAAAAGCTTAAAGGATCCCGCCAGAAGCTTCAAGGAACGTGTATTTATTCTTTTGACCTTTGTCACCATTGGCGTGGCCATTATTGCCCTTTTGGGGGATATTATTACAGGGGAAAACATTGTTGAGATCATAGCCCTGTTTGTTACTGTAATTTCTGTTCCTATAATAACCCTTATTTCAGTCAGGAGAAATAATGTTATCTTTGCCACCAGGCTTGTAGTGATAGGAGTGGTGTTTGTCATTTTGCCCATCATTTTCTTCTATGGTGGAGGAGCCGAGGGCGGAGGCGTCTTCTGGATCATTTTTGCGTATCTCTATACCGGACTGGTGCTTACCAATCAGTGGCGGTTTGTGATGCTCATCGTTTTGACTGTGGAGTCCATTATCTTCTATGCTTACAGCTTTTGGAATCCGGGGGCGGTGGTCCAACATTCCCGCAAACTGAATTATGAGGATTCCCTGCTTTCCCTTATTCTGGTAGGTATTGTTTGCTGCCTGATGGTTTGGTTCGTGGAGTGGCTTTTTAATGTGGAAAATCAGAGAGCAAAGGAAGAGGCGGAAAAATACGAGGAGCTTAACCATTCCCAGAACCGCTTTTTCTCAAGCATGAGCCATGAGATCAGGACCCCCATTAACTCCATTTTGGGACTAAATGAGATCATACTCCGACAAGAGGATGCGTCGGATGAGATAAAAAGGGACGCAGCCAATATTCAGGGTGCCGGCAGGATGCTCCTTGCCCTGGTTAACGACATTTTGGATATGTCCAAGATCGAGGCCGGCAAGATGGATATTGTCCCCGTGGATTACAGTGTCTCTGATTTTATTTCCAAGATAGTAAATATGATGTGGCTTCCCTCTGAGGAAAAGGGACTGGAGCTAAAGGTGGAGGTGGATCCATCCATACCATCGGTGCTCCATGGCGATGAGGTGCGGCTCAGCCAGATCTTGGTTAACATTTTAAACAACGCCATTAAATATACAAGCGAGGGCTCCGTTACCCTGCATATTGAAAAAGAGGATATTATCGACGATAAGGTATACATTCTGTTTTCCGTGGCGGATACCGGAATGGGAATAAAGCAGGATGCACTGCCGTATCTTTTTGATGCTTTCCAAAGAATAGATGAGGAGAAAAATGCTGCCATTGAGGGTACGGGCCTGGGACTTTCCATTGTAAAACAGCTTGTGGAGCTCATGGGTGGTACAGTTACTGTTGACAGTGTGTATACTCAGGGGTCCACTTTTATGGTCAAGCTTTGGCAAAAGATCGTAGATCCCAAAGCGGTGGGAGATATAGATCTTGCAGGCACAGTATCCCTTGGTGCAGGCAAAAAGCATGAGGCGGCCTTTAAAGCACCTGACGCCAGGATACTTATTGTGGACGATAATGAGATGAACCTGGAGGTGGAAAGAAAGCTTATCGAGGATACCGATATCATCATTGATACGGCAATAAGCGGAGAACAGGCACTTCAGATGACTCTTACAGACCGGTACGATATGATATTTATGGATCATCTTATGCCTCAGATGGACGGCATAGAGTGCCTGCAAAGAGTAAGAAAGCAGACCGGTGGCCTTAATAATCATGTGCCTGTCATTGTCCTTACCGCAAACGCAGGTGGAGACAATAAAAAGCTTTATGACGCCAGCGGTTTTGACGGTTATCTGGTAAAGCCCGTAAGCGGGATACAGTTAGAGGAGATGCTTTATAAACATCTGCCTGAAAGTAAGCTCATTCTTTCTGAACAGGCCGAGGTATACATGGAGCAGATGAGTATATCCAGAGATTACAGCCGGAAGATCAATGTGCTTATCGCCACCAACTCCATGTGCGATCTTCCCCGGGAGATCATAAACGAATATGCCATAGATACCATACCCTTTAGGATACATGCAGATGACAAGCTCTACTATGACAATGTGGAGGCCTCTACTGATGAACTTATCTACTATATGAAAAAAGGCATGGATATTGTGTCCGAGCCTCCTACGGTGGAGGAGTATGAACACTTTTTCGGCAAACTGCTTAAAAAAGCACATCAGGTGGTTTATATTTCCTTTATGAGTTCAATAAGCGATGAGTATGAAAGGGCAAAAGAGGCTGCAAGGGCCTATGGAAATGTAACCGTATATAATTCGGAGTTAAGTTCCAGTAATATTGGTATGATGGTGCTTAAGGCATATAAGCTATCCACCGAGGGTAAGAATCCCTGGGAGATCGTTCGGGAACTCGCCGATCTAAAGGATCGGATGCAGTGCAGCTTTGTTACGGACGATACGGATATCATGATGAAAAGGGGCTTTATCAGTCGTGGTATGTACAATTTCATGAGGACTCTGTCAGTGCGGCCCTTTATCCGAGTTAAAAATAATACCTTTAAGGTTGGTATGATAAGTGTGGGCGATCTTGACAAATGCTATGAAGGTTATGTCAAATATGCTATTCCCAAAAGCATCGTGCCGGATACGGATGTGATATTTGTGCCCTATGTGGATATGACGGAAGAGGAACTGGAGTGGATAAAAGAGAAGATACTTCTTCGGGCGGACTTCAAGAGGATAGTATTTTTGCAGGCTTCTGCGGTTATGTCTTTAAACTGCGGTTCAGGGGCATTCGGTCTTTTGTATATCGAAAAAGGGGATACCCCCCTGGGGATCGGAGACATGCTTGGAGTACTGGATGAGACCGGGGAAGATATGGCAGATGCCCTTTACTCCAGGGATAACGAGAATGCCGGCAGTGCCGGGGGGGACGATGGCGCTTCGGAATCTGAAGCTTTGGGTGAGACGGCAGATGATCATTCGGATGATGGCAGCGTGTCAAAGGAGGCTTTGGCTTCGCCTGAGGAGCCTGTATTGGATCCTGATGGTGAGGCTAAATGGTATGACGGCATTATTGGAATAGATACGGCTACGGCTTTTGAAAACAGTGGTTCTGAGGCAATGTTTAAGATGCTGCTGGAAATGTTTTACAATTCCATCGACGAGAAATCTGCCGAGATAGATGGCTTTTATGAGGTGGATGACTGGGAGAATTACATCATAAGGATACATGCTCTGAAAAGCTCTGCCAGGTTAATTGGCGCATTGGAGCTGGGAGACGGCGCGGAAGCATTGGAGATGGCAGGCAAAAGCGGGGATATTGATTATATCCGGACCAACCATGCCATGTTCATGGATGGGTACAGATTTTACAAAGACCTCTTGGCCGATGTGTTTAAGGGATAAGTTAAGCTATGAAAAATGAAGGAATTTTAACAAAGCAAATATACTCCGTTTTATTTGCCTTTATGTTTGTGGCAGTGGCAGCTTTTATCATCGTCTTCACCTTAAGATTTGATAAGAGCTATGAGGGAGAGATCACGGATTACTCCTCAGGGTGGATCGATGAGAACGGGAGGATATTTGAGATAAGGGATGTGGTTGCCGCTGACTATGACGAGAGGGTGATCACGGTTAAAAACATTCTGCCCGCCAATGTGTCGGATGAGGATTATCTTTGCTTTGAGAGTAAAAATGTTAATGTAAATGTGTGGATCGGAGACCAGATGAGATACTGGTTTACATCCCAGGAAAACATCACGGGGATGGGGTACGGATTTACTTTTCATGAGGTAAGGCTTAGTGGTGATGACGCGGCCAAGCCGGTTAGGATCAACTATGAATATGTGGCACCGAATAAAACGGGGGGCAATATAAACAATGCCTTTATATGCCATCCCGCGGACTATGTGCGTATGATGGTCAGGAATAAGGCGCTTCTTTTGATCCTTTCACTTATGATGGTGTTCTTTGGGGTTGTGATCATTGTGGTGTATTTTTGGATGCCTAATCGACATCTGATACCCTTTGATCTGGGGGCATTGGGCATGACGGCATTCATTGCCGGACTGTGGGCTTTAATCGATACAAATATTCCACAGCTTCTTACAGGGAATCTTTATGTTTGGCGAGGCTTAAGCCGCATTTTGATACTTATGGTGGGATATCCTTATGTAAGCTATTTTATATCCCTTACAAAACAGCGTAAGATAATCTATCGGCATATCATGTTCTGGATTACGGTATTTTTTGTGGCGCTGATCTTAGGGCTTAGGTATTTTGCCCGAGTTGATATGATCTTTTCTTTTTCACGGATAATGATATGTTGCGCTGCAAGCGTGATGATCCTGATTTTTGTCATTGCAGTTGATAATCGCCACTATTGCAGGGTGCGCAATGTGAGGTCACATCTTTCTATGTTTTTTCTGGGATTTTCCGTGCTGTGGGGCAGCGCCCTTATTGATCTTTTCCTTTTTCTGGGAAAGGTGTATATAGGGGATAATTTCGGTACATTTTCCAGGATTGGCATGATGCTGTTTTTGCTTATCATGCTACTGCAGTTTTTCAACTGGTGGACTCACGATCAGGTTTCGGCAGGCAGGGATCGTTTTGTAAATCATGCTCTGCAGTATGCACTTTCCCCAGGTTCTCCGGAGATCGGCATACGCTCCATGCTTGAATATATCGGCACTGAGCTCAAGGGTGAGCGGGCATTTATCTTTGAGGACAGACATAACGGCACTTTTCATGGAACTTACGAATGGGCGCAAGAGGGGCTTCGGCCTATGGCTACTGAGATAGATCTTCCCATAAACGGACTTATTGAAAAACACATGGATGTTTTAAAGGAAAACCACAGGCTTGTTATTGAAGATCCGGAATCCTACAAAGAAAATGATCCGTCGCTTTATGAGACACTTAAAAAGTATGAAGTGCATCGAATGGTATTGGGGCCGCTTGAAGCGGGTGGAGATATTATCGGTCTTTTGGGCGTTGACGAGCTGCCCAGGGACAGTGTGGATGAGGCGGCGGAAATTGTCAGGATCATGTCCTATTTTATGACCCAGTTTATTTTGCAGAGGGATGCCCAGGACAAGCTTTCATACTACAGCTACAATGATGCCCTTACAGGTGCAAAGAACCGTCACGCCTATCGGGAGTTTACAAAGAATAAGATGGATAAGTCTTCATCCTTTGGATTTGTCATGTGTGATATCAATGGGCTTAAGATCAGAAACGATACCTACGGACATGATGCTGGAGACAAGCTTATAGTGGATACGGCGGATTGTCTGATGGGGATATTTGGATCCTCAAATGTTTACCGCATGGGCGGAGACGAGTTTGTTGTCATAGGCTTTGAGTCGGATGAGACCTTTTTCAAAAATGATGTGGAGCGGGCAAGGAGGATGCTTGTGGAAAGGGAGTGCAGCGTGTCCATAGGTTCGGTTTACTGCATCAACGGAACATCGGATATTTCAAAGGTGGAGTCCTATGCAGACAAGCTGATGTATAAGGAAAAAGAGGCATATCATAAGAGTAAAAATATGGGGTGAGCTTTGGCGCTCACCCCTTTTTTGACAGGTTTTGCATATGGTTTGTTGGTTTAGTTTATATCGATGTTTCCCATGTCGCAGGATGTCTTTATGGTTCCGATGCGCTCTGATGTAGCTTTTGCTCTGTAGTCGCCGGAAACTTTTTCTCCGTTAATGGTTACCTTGCCGAGATCCGAGGATGCCTCTATGTCATAGGCGCTTACATTATCACATTCGATGGTGATATTTCCCATATCCGCATCGGCTGTGATATTCTTAAACTCGATGTCGTTCATTTCAATGTTTCCCATGTTGGCGTCTAAGTAGATGTCATCAGCCTCCACATCATCACAGTTCACATTGCCCATGGCGGCATCTATGGTTATTTTTTTTGCCATTATATCGTCGATTTTCACATCTCCCATTGCCAGATCAAGTGTGAGGGATTCAAGTTTTTTGTCCTCGGCTACGGTAATGGTGAGTTCGTTGTCCAAATCCTTAAAGTTGGCAGTACGCTCACCCTCCTGTTTGATCTCGAGGGTTCCGTTACCGGATAAAGAGACGTTGGGCTCTAACTTTTTGTCACCCTCATATTCCACGGAGAATTCATCTCCTTCCTCTATGGTCACCTTTGAGAGGGCACAATCGATGTCTATGGAAGTGACATTGTCATATTCTCCTTTGAACTCGCTTAAGCTTTCTTCGTTGTGATGACTGTCTTCCGAATTTCCGGAAAGGAAGCGGTCGAAGTGTCTGAATGCATGTAATATATGGTACATGGTTCCGAAGATTATGGCAGCCACGGTAACGATGGTAAGAACTGCCAGGTATATTCTTTTTATATTGCTGTTCATTTTATTTACCTCCGATCCGATAGATTTTTCCGATAACGCCGCTGATGATACCTGCTATGGGCCAGATGATCCAGGTTTTGTACCAATCAAAGGTCAGAAAACTCCAGATCAAATACAGGCAGGTGACTGTGGGCCAGTACAGGGACATGATGTTTTCCACAACAGGGTCGCTGTATTTGGGGGCAGGCTCCTCCATACCGGGGTAGTTGCCGCTTACGGTGGACCTGTCGTTTAATGATAAAAGCTTTGTGCAGGCGTCATGTTTTGCGCCGGACACGATGATGAGCATAACTCCTACTCCAAGCATTCCCAGCAAAAAGAGGGTGCCAATACCGTCACTTAAAAATTCGTTGGCATTTAAGGCATCAAATATTGCAGCAGGCATGAAGCAGAGGATGCAAAGGATGATGCCGATGGTAAGGCGAAGTGCACGGGCGGGGCCGTTGTCCTGGTCGGCGCGGTAGACCTCATCTGCTGTGGCGTAGTCGATGGAGCAGGGAAGACTGTTGATGAAATCCCATTTTTTCATCTGCATTGAGGAGTAGATGTTGATACCTACGCCGGTTGCTATTGAAGCAAAGAGGTAGAGTATTCCGATGATCTCGGGTATATGACTTACCGTGTGGATATCGTCTGCTAAGGCGGGTCCTATGGCTGCAGTGATAAAGAGCAGTACTGCAAGGCCAAGCATGAATTTTCTTTTTTCCGTATCTCTGATAAAATCAAATGCTTCCTGGGCGCTTATCATGCGGCGTTCGGGGCCGGGCTGGACTGTAAGGGCATTTTTAATGCCAAGGGTTTCGGACAGTTCATCCAAATTCCCGAATTCCGAAATAACGATCGCAACAGCTTCGTTGTCTGCTTTGCCATCTGCGATAAGTTCGGTGTATTTGTCCTCCATCATGGAGTAAAGCTCCTGTTTTGCTTTTGTGATCTCAGGTGTGTTTGGGAGATTCGCAAACATTGATTCCAGATAATTTCTGATAACTTCCATTATGATTCTCCTTTCGTATTGCCGCCGGTGAACCTCTCCACTACATCCTTGGTGAGATTCCATTCGTCACATTTTTCATTGTAGTAATTGCGGCCCATGTCCGTGATCCTGTAGTAGGTCCGTCGCTTGCCATTTTCGGCATTCTCGCTGTAGGACTCTATGTATCCGTTTTTCTCCATTCGGGTGAAAGCGGAGTACAGGGTGGTCTCCTTGATGATGTACTTTTCCTCGGATAGTGAGCGTATGCGCTTGCTTATTTCGTATCCGTAGGAGGGGGCGTCAAGAAGGAGAAACAGGATCATGGTGTCGTTATATCCGCGGATTACATCGCTTGATATGCTTGCCATGATTTCATTCCTTTCTGTTTGCCGTTATAAGGTGCTGTGTTTTTGTTTTCAGGCTGTGTGGCCGGGTGTTTTGTATATGTCGTTTTTGACTGACCGTATTGCCTGGTTACTTTGATTGTCGTTGCTTTGTCTGTCGTTATAACGATTGTCGTACTATGTCTGTCGTAGTAAATATACCACGGCTGTCGGGGTATGTCAACAGAAACTTTTTTTTCATAGTTTTATCAGGCTGACTTTGGATGGGCCAGAACGATCTGTTTTTCTTGACTTTTTTTGTTGACATGAGTATCATTTAGAAGTTGGTGTTTTGACCTTTTATTATGGCGTTTTGGCGGGTATATCGCCTGAGCTGCCGAATTTTACAAGGAAGATGAAAATGAGTTTTAAAGATTTTTTGAAGAAAAAGGATATTGAAATTTCTCTTAAGAGATACGGAGTGGATGCTTTGGGCGCCATGGCTCAGGGACTTTTTTGTTCACTTCTTATGGGAACCATCCTTGACACTGTGGGAAAGCAGTTTCATATAGGATGGCTTACTGCCGAGGTGGCCACGGTGGCAGAAAAGTCTTATACTGTGGGTGGGCTGGCCTCTGCCATGAGTGGTCCGGCCATGGCTCTTGCTATAGGCTATGCTTTAAAGTGCCCGCCTCTGGTGCTTTTTTCCATGGTTACCGTTGGATTTGCGGCCAATGCTTTAGGCGGAGCCGGTGGACCTCTTGCAGTTTTATTCGTGGCAATAATTGCAGCTGAGTTTGGCAAGGCTGTTTCCAAGGAGACAAAGATAGATATTTTGGTTACGCCCCTTGTGACCATAGTTACGGGTATACTGATGTCGGTGCTTATTGCACCTCCCATCGGCAAGGCCGCCATGTGGCTGGGCAACCTGATCATGTGGGCAACGGAGCAGCAGCCTTTTATAATGGGTATCATAGTAGCAGTTTTGGTTGGTATATTTTTAACCCTTCCTATTTCATCGGCAGCTATCTGTGCGGCTCTGGCTCTCACGGGCCTAGCAGGCGGAGCGGCAGTAGCAGGCTGCTGTGCTCAGATGGTGGGTTTTGCTGTGATCTCATTTAAGGAAAATCGCTGGGCCGGACTTGTTTCCCAGGGAATCGGTACATCAATGCTTCAGATGGGAAATATAATAAAAAATCCTCGTATTTGGATCTCGCCTACTTTGGCGTCAGCAATAACCGGTCCCATTGCTACCTGTATTTTTAAAATGCAGATGAATGGTGCGCCTGTTTCATCAGGAATGGGAACCTGCGGACTGGTGGGTCCCATCGGAGTGTATACCGGATGGGTAAACGATATTGAGGCAGGTGCCAAGGCTGCCATCACCGGTATGGACTGGCTGGGTATGCTTTTGATCTGTTTTATTCTGCCAGCAGTCTTTTCACTTGCCATAAATACAGTGCTTAAAAAGCTGGGCTGGGTAAAAGATGGTGATATGAAATTAGAAAACTAAAAAAAGGGGTTGATTTTTGTCGGCAACTTTAGTATAATACAATAGTTGCTGACGTGATGCCCCATCGCGCAAGCTTGTTGGTAGCGTGGTGAATGGCGAACAAAAAATTGCATAATGCCCCATCGCCAAGCGGTAAGGCAACGGACTCTGACTCCGTCATTACCTAGGTTCGAATCCTAGTGGGGCAGCTAAAAGACTGATGA
>JAEEGL011995004.1_pt1 | contig 11158 bp, 10 predicted proteins | sample 9134231 | NCBI WGS metagenome assembly JAEEGL01 (sample SAMN16246548, study PRJNA631951) | gut metagenome | biome: gut microbiome; feature: rumen; material: fiber-attached | host: Bos | place: Iran: Karaj | collected 2018-10
CTTGAGATAGAGACATGCCAGAAGCTCGAATGCTTCCTCTTCTGTCAGTGTCTTGTCGTCGATAACGTCCTTCTTGTAGTAAGGCCACATGTACTGGTCAAATCTGCCGTATCCGTTAGCTGTGGTGCAAACTTCGATATGGAAGAATACGTGTACGAACCAGATCATCTGAAGAGCCTGCCAGAAGGTCTGAGGAGGATTCTCAGGAACCACTCTGCAGTTCGCAGCGATCTGAAGGAGTTCCGCCTTTCTCTTCTCGTCTGTGCACTCAGCTGCCTGACGCTCTGCTTCTTCAGCCATTCTGTGAGCATATGTGATGAGTCCCCCGCACTGGATGATGCAGGCCTTCCAATAATCGATCTTGGCCTGATCTTCCATGGATTGAGGAACCAGGTTGTCGATGTTTCTCTGGCACTCGTCCATATATCCTCTGATGCCTACGGTGAGGATCTTCTCATGGTCGCAGGTGGTCTCGCCGGATACGCCGTTGGTGAGGCCTACGGTGATGATATCGTCCTTCATGCACTCTCTGATATGAGGAGGGAATGCGGTGGCTGCGATATCTTCCATGGCCTTGCCATCCCAGTATTTAAGAGTCTCAAGGATCTTCTCTCTGTCTTCAGGTGTGATGTCATAGGGGTCCTTGGATCTGGTGGTGAATTCGTCGATATCAGAGATGTACCAGGAGCTGGACTGGAATTCAGGATAGAGGTTGGCTCCTCTGTATCTGTCTGTAGCAGTTCCTACTACCAGTTCATCTTCCATGATGAGAGTGGTCATGTGCTCCATTACGTAGTTGCAGACCTTGGCTCTGAAGATGGGCACCGCGTCGCCTGCGAACTGTTTGTAAGCTTCAGTCGCAAGCACGATACGCTCTGCTGTGATGGCAGGTCTGGTGTTCCAGAGCTTTTCTCTCATTCTGGTAAGTCTTTCGTTCAAATAAATGTCTTTCATTATTGTCCTCCGTTGATAATTTTGGGGGTTTAGCCGAGCATCATACCGCCGTCGATAAGCAGGTTGGTGCTGTTGACGTAACTTGCATCGTCTGTGCAGAGCCAGTAAACGCCGTTAGCGATCTCAATGGGTTCAGCTGTTCTTCCCATGGGCCCAAGGGTGATACTGGCGTTTCCGCCTGTGATCTGATTGTAATCATCCAGTGACTGTTTCAGCATGTTGGTCTGTACCCAGCCGGGGGATACGGAGTTTGCTCTGATTCCGAACTCTGCATACTCGTTGGCTACGTTCTTTGTCATACCGATAACTGCCCATTTGCTGGAGCCGTATCCGATCTCCCAGGTATAACCTGTCATACCGGAAACGGAACCGAAGTTTACGATGGCTCCCTTCTTCTGCTCTACCATCTGAGGAAGTGTGTACTTCATCATGAGGAAGGTGCCGTATACGTTGATCTCATAGATCCTCTTAAAGTTTTCAAATGTATAATCGATGGTAGGTGCATATTTACCGCAGATACCTGCAGTGTTCACAAGAGCATCGATCCTGCCGCAGTCTTCAACGATCTTGGCTATAGTTGCCTTGACCTGCTCTTCGGATGAGATGTCCAGTGTATAGAATGCTACCTTGTCCTTGTCGAATCCCATCTCCTCAACAGCCTTCTTCAAAGGCTCCTCAACTATATCAAGCATGCATGCAAAATATCCGTTATCAAGGAATTTCTTTACAACGTTCTTGCCGATCCCGCCGCCGGCTCCTGTAATAACAACTACTCTCTCATCTTTCATTTGATTACCTCCGTCGCATTATATTAAAGATCAATTGATTGCTATTTATATGCATAGGCACATATCTAATTCAATTTTAGATGAGAAGTGTTGATTCCGCAACAATTTAGTTGCTCTAAAAATCGATTTTTTTGCTTAGAAAAGCAACTTATTCTTTGTATTTTTACCACGCATGGTTTATAATAAACAATGTATAAATAAAAACATATATGACATATAATTCAGGTGGTCAAAATGCTTTTTGAAAAGATAACCTATCAGGACGATTTTCCGATCAACATCACCATAGCCAATATCAAGGAGTACCCGATCCACTACCATCAGGACACCGAATTCGTACTGGTGCTCAAGGGTGAGATCGAGCTCAAAAACGGCTATTGTACATACACCCTCGGCGAGGGCGACATCTTCACCAATTCAGGCCATGAGGTCCACAGTTTGAGGTCAAACGGCAAAGATAACGTGGTCGCGGTCATACAGATAAGCACCCACTATTTCTCGCAGTACTTCCCTAACCTCACCAAGGCCTGCTACAGGACCTACTCCAATAAAGGCCACACGAAGAAGCATGACGCTCTAAGGGAAAAGCTTCTGGAGATCCTCCTGCAATACTCAGTAAAGGGCTTCAATTACAGATCCGAATGCACCTATATGATGGTGGACGTGATCAAGTATCTCGACAAGTATTTCAATCTTTTCGCATTCGAGGGCAATGTCGTTATAAACTTCGAGTCCGGCAACCAGATAACAATAGACCGCATAAGCCGCATAATCGGTTACATATATGAGTTCCACTCCGAGCAGATAACGTTGAATGACCTGGCAGAGATGGAGCATCTTTCGACCTTCTATCTCAGCCACATAATCAAAAACTGCACCGGCATGAATTTCAGGGAATTCCTGTGCTTCGCCAGAGTCGAGTGGTCGGAGATAGACCTTCTGGAGACCAACAAGAAGATCTCCCGCATCGCCAGAGACGTGGGCTTTTCCACGACCTCATACTACGAGAAGTATTTCAAAAAATGGTTCGGCATGGATCCTCAATCCTACCGTGAAAAGAACCTTCCCCTCGTAATGAGCGATATCAAGCACGGTGATCTTAAGCTTCTCAACAGCAACGAGATCATATCCTTGATCAGGACCACCCTTTCCGCTCTGAATTCTCAGCAGCCCAGCACCTCACACGTCACCTCGCTTAAGTTCGAGCTCAAGGTAAACACTCATGCCGCTTCCATCTCAAACATGGATCATCTTCTGGACATCCAGATCACGCTGGAGGATTTCAGAGTTCTGGGATATACCATATTCGGCATACTTCATGAGCTGAGTCCCAGAAAGGTCACCATACTGACGGAACCCGAGGACAGTCTTTCCGACATCAACAGAGTCAAGATACTTCTGACATCCGCCGGTTTCGAGGTCGGTCTGAACGAGAACCCTAAGACCGGCAACATCAGATCCTTTGGATTCGACTCCATCGCTTATCCGATATTTTTGCTGAACAGACTGCTCAAGTCCAAGGACCAGCAGATCAAGGTGCGCTTAAGAGATCCCGGAGACGTAAATGAGATCATCAAAGGCTTCCCGGCTCTTCTCACGTCCTCCGGCATCAAGAAACCCGTATTCTACGCATACGCCATCCTCTCCTCCGTTTCCGGAGAAATAATATACTGGGGCAAGCAATACTGCGTAATACGCGCCTACTCCAAGGGCGAACCTTTCTTTGCTATCGTATGCTACAATTTCAACGAGCAGATCTACAACCTCTGCGTCAAGGAGGCTACGGAGCAAAACGTAAAGACCATAATCAACGATTTCAAGGACGAGATAGACATTTCCATGAACCTGACCGTAAGTCAGGGAATGTACAACGTAATGAAGTACTCGATGCCTAAAAACCGCGGAGTATTCTCCTATCTCGCCATTATGAATTTCCCCCAGGATCCTGCAGTCATGAGCACCATGCCTCAGGCAATAACCACACAGCCGGATCTGGAGATCTACGTTGAAGACGTCAGGACGACCTTCAACATAAACTTCAACATCAAAGGAGCAGGTATCCAGATGGCTGTCATCTTGCCTAAAAACGACTAAGGAGTCCGGCCGTGAATAAGAAAGCTAACTTAGAACTGCTATCCGTACTGGGCCTGGTACTGGCGGCACTTTTCTGGGGAATCAGCTATCCTCTTACAAAGTTCGTGGAGGACTGCCCCACATTTTACATAATTTCAATCAGATTTGCCTTCGCTGCATGCGCCCTGGCTCTGTTCAATTTCAAGAGTTTCAAAAAGTTCAACTGGGATACTTTGAAATTTTCCTTTGTACTGAGTTTTATCGTGCTCAGCATGTACATAACCAATATACTGGGTGTCAAGTATACCACCTCCGTCAGAGCGTCGTTTTTTACTACTCTGAGTTTCCTGATAGTCCCCGTGATCAACTGGCTGATATACAAGGTCAGGATCTCCAAAACCATCTTCATAAGCGCAGCTATCTGCCTCGTAGGAACCTGTATGCTGTGCTGGACGCCGGACATCGGCAGCCTGGTCATCAATCCCGGAGACTTACTCTGCTTTATGGCTTCCATCTTCGGAGGTATAAATATCATTTTCATGGAAAAGATGTCCCACAAAGCGGAGATAGATAACACCCTTTTCACGATATTTCTCATGGGCTTCCTCTGCCTTTGGGGAACGCTGATCGCATTTTTCAACGGAGATTTCAGCTATTCCGGAACTACATCCAGCCAGTTCCTGGTGATGATCATCATGGGTCTTTTCTCCAGCGCAGGAGCATTCATTCTTCAGATCCACTGTGAGAAGCGCGTGCCTTCTAACAGAGTAGGCATAATTTTCGCGCTGGAACCCGCTTCAGGCTGTGTGCTTTCAGTATTGATAATACACGAGGCCATGTCCCTGATCGGTTGGATGGGCGGAGCTGTAATTATTCTTTCTATCCTCTACATGGAATGGGCAAGCAACAGGGAAACTGAGCGACTCAAGGATCACGCATAAGACTAAGGAGGTCAAACAGATGTCAGAGCAATATAAAGTGACCAGATATGAAAAAGACATCCCTATGGATGACTTCATCGCAAATTATTTCGACTACCCTTCGACTCACGAACTGTGCAAAGCATGTCCCGGCTACTCTGAGACATGGTCCTGTCCTCCCTTCGATTTCGACCCCGAAGACTTCTTCAGGCAGTATTCGAGCTTCAGGCTGATAGTCGATAAGATCGATAATTCCAACGCCACATCCGTAGAGGAGGCTCAGGAATGGCTCTTCAAGGAAAAGGATCGCTACGATGAAGAGATGCGCGCCTTCGAATCAGTATATCCAGGCAGTTATGGAATGGCCGCCCAGGAATGCCAGGCTTGCAAAAAATGCGCCCGCCTGTCGGGTCACCCCTGCATCCACCCGGACATCATGCGTTACAGTCTGGAAGGGATAGGCGCCTTCCCTGTGAAGCTGGTCCATGATAAACTCGGCTTCGACATCCTCTGGTCTGACGGAAAATCGATCCCTGAGTACTATCTTCTGGTTGCAGGCGTTCTGATGAAATAAAACGAAACTGATAAAGACAATGAAACGGGCTGCCGAAGCAGCCCGTTTTTTGCTGTTATATTTGTCATCAGTGCCACCTGATGAATTTCTTTTGGATGAGTCCGACTATTCCACCCAAGATCGTGACCACGATGCCGATCACGATGATACCTGCAACAGCGTGGGTATAATTGGCATAAACTATGCTGTTCTGGATATAGTAGCCCATGCCGTGGGTAGCCCCCATGAGTTCCGCGAAGTTCAGCATCAGCACCGACGTGGTCATGGTGACCTTCAGGCTGGTCAGGATCCCCGGTATGATATACGGCAGGATTATCCTGAAAAGCATCACGGGCTGGCTCAGTTTCATCATCCTGGCGGAATCCAGGATCTCCGGTTCTATGGACGCTATTCTGTTGATTATGCCCAGAAACTGCGGCCAGAATACGCCGAGTATTACTACCACCAATGACGCGCTTCTGAAGGATGGCATGATGGCCACCAGGTAGGGTGAGATCACGATCGCGGGGATAGGCGCCATCACGTTGGCGATGGGATAAGCGAAGGCTTTGAGCCGTTTGTTCCAGCCACAGAAAAGCCCCAGTATCACCGCTGCCCCAAGCCCAAGTACCATGCCTCCGATGAGTAGTCTCATGGAGTATGATATGTTAAGAAGCATTGTCCGCCACTGCTCCACGAAGGTGTAGAACACGTTTTCAGGTGTCGGCACCAGCACAGGGTGAGCCAGATCCAGAACGGAAGTGCAGATCTCCCAGGCAATGAGCAATATCCACACAAAGGATATTATGTCCGAGGGCCCCGTGCTTATCCCACCCTTGAGTTTCCGTCTCTTGAGCAGTGACAGTATGAAAAGCACTTCCATTATTGCTATTGCCGCAATAAGCGGATAGGGTCCGTGAAGATTGACTTTTGCCTTGGGTACCGCTGTAACGATCACTATGAGCGCCAGGAGAAGCGCATGAGATATGATGATCCTGATTTTTTCTCTTCTCATGCCGGACCTCCGCACCTGCAGGCTCTACCGCTCTCTGAAGTCCTGCTCATTATTATTTCGGTAAGGCTGAACCTCAGATCTCTGAGCTCCCTGTCTTCTTCCAGGGACAGGATGGTCCTAGGCCTTCTCATGGGAACGCTGATCTCCTTTATGACCTGACCGTGATCCATCACTATGATCCTGTCGGCCATGCGGACAGCCTCCGCTATGTCATGAGTTACGAAGACCACCGTCTTGCGGCTGCTTCCGTCTCCGTACCAGAGTTTCTCCAGAAGATTCTGGAGTTCCGTCCTAATGCCCGAATCCAGAGCTCCGAAGGGCTCGTCCAAGAGCAAAATATCCCTGTCCATGGCGAGGGCTCTGGCTATAGCCACCCTCTGCCTCATGCCTCCGGACATCTGATAAGGATGCTTGTTTGCAGCGTCCTCCATGCTGACGTCTCTTAGAAACTGCTCGGTGAGTCTGTCCGATTCCTCCCTCGTGAGGCCCTTTCTGGTATGCCTTATGGCAAATCTGATATTGTTATATGCCGTCATCCAGGGAAAAAGAGCATAATCCTGAAACACTATGGCTGTATCGTCCCTTGGTTCCGCGACTGGCTCGCCATTTATGGTCAGCGTGCCTGAGGTCGGAAAATGGAAGCCCGCAAGCATTCTAAGGAGCGTGGTCTTGCCGCAGCCTGACGGGCCCACCACGCAAACGAACTCTCCCCGCTCTATCTCAAGATCCACCGACCTGAGCACTTCGTTATTCTGTTTTTCATCCTCATAACTGAAGTTGACGTTCTCTAATCTGATCACTTTAGGCCTCTTTTAGGATCAAAGGGTATCGTGTTCCTCGAAATATGCTTTATAGTCCGTCCAAAGCTGGTTGTCCGGCTCTCTTTCGATCATGGTGTTGAGTGCTTCTTCGTAAACGTCAGTCACCACATACTGCGACCAATCTATGTCCAGGCTGTTATCGATCTGTCCGATGTTTCCCATAGCTTCATAGAACTTGATGCAGGCATCTTTGTCCGGGTCAAGCGACAGCCTCATGACAGGTGTGTAATCATCAGTTCCGTATACCTGAGCTTGAAGGAAATCTCTGTCCTGCTCAGCATAGGCTTCCAGTATGTCCAGAGTCTCTTCCTTGTTGTTAAGGTAGAATTCATGTCCCCTCATGGCAGCGATCTCGAACTTGACCAAAGCGTCCTTGTTCTCTTCATATGTGGTCTGGTTGCAGGTCTGGCGGCAACAGGGATAGGTCTCCACGTAATCCTTGACTGAACCGATTAGCTCCACGCCCAGCTTTTCGGCGTAGTATCCCAGGCACTGGTTTGTTATGCAAAGATCATATTCGCCCTTTACTACTCCTTCGACTGCAGTGTTTCCATCTTCTACATAAACAAAGGTGACGTCTGCGTCCTCATCCGGACCGCCAATGGTATATCCTTTCTCGATCAGGTAGTTCTTCAGTACCATCTGTCCCGTCTCGGGCATCTGGCACGCGATGGTCTTGCCTAGAAGAGCCTCATCGGAATCCAAAGTGATGCCGCTTCCCGGGGCTGCCATGATCTCGGAGCCTTCAGCTGCAGTTCCTCCGAACACTCTTAACGTCGTTGTTCCCTGGCTGATGAAAGTAGCGGCAGCGGTGGAACTGAACAGATAAACGTCCAGATCTCCGGTGGATACCGCCATATAAGCGTCGTTCATGCTGGAAACCTTCTCGAATTCAACGTTGACGCCCTCTTCATCAAAGTAACCCTTAGCTTCAGCCACGATGACTCCCACGGGTTTGATCCCCGTTCCCATCATTCCTACCTTCAGAGTCTTGACTTCATCTGTAGTCTCTTCGCTCTGATCTGTCGTCTCCTCAGTCGCCTGTTCAGGTTGTTCACCCTCATCTCCACCGTCGCTTCCTCCGCAAGCGGTGGTCAATACGCACATGGTCATGATCATGGCGATGATCAGTAAAATCGATAAAAGCTTCTTCATAAATTTATTTCCTTTCCAAATATATTTTTATTAGACTTTGTCTAATAGTTGACTTTATATATAGACTAACTCTAATACCCGGGTAAAAAATATTAGACTTAGTCTAACAACAGGTTATTTAAAAACCCAAATCCCAATACACCCCTGTATTTTACTCCAAACTATCTTCTATCTCCGTCACCAGTCCTATAATATCCACGGAGTACTGGCCAAGGGCTACCGCCCAATTAGCTAAGCATCTCCTGCCCTCTTCAGTGCTGGAATAAGTCTTTTTCGGACGCTCTCCTGGAAGAAAAGCCTTCATCTCCGACACCAGCTGCCCGTCGTCCTCCATTCGCTTAAGATATCTGTAGACGCCCGTGGGATCCGGCCTGTGACCGATGAACATGGTCTTCTTTTCAAGTTCTCCGATAAGTTCCAGGCCATACATGGAACGTTCAGAAAGAATGAGCAAAATATGTGCCTGCAGAAATTTATCCAGATTGCCTCCCTGACAGGAGCAGCTCATGTCAATGGTCTTCATAACGATACGCTTCCTTTCAGATATCTGGTCATGGCTGCGATCACAACGCTCACGATCCTGATGCCAACGGATGATATGACCACTACCTTGGCGTCTTTGATCTCCTTGTCCCAGGGCTCTACGGAGATGTTTTCTCCCACGCAATCCAACTTGACTGTGCCTCTGTCAGTGTGGAAGAAACCTTTGATCCTGTAGGTGGACCCTGCGATCTCACTTATGAAGGGAATGAGCTCTTCATAAGGAACGGCCTTTCTCTCCTTGAGCACAAGGGTCTGAGGCCTGTTCTCGAATTTGTTGGTTGTCTCCTCCGCTCTGTCGCTCAGACCTGAAGGGCTATCGACGGCTTTGATCAGGTCGAAGCTGCAGTAACTTGCGCTGATAACAGAAGCCTCCTGATTTATCTCGCGGATCGTATTTCTGATATCAGCCTCTGCCTCTTTGCTGATCAGATCGGTCTTATTGATGACTATGATGTCGCTGAACACCACCTGATGCCTCAGAGATTCCAAAACGTCTATAAGGTCCATGAAGTTGGTCCCGTCCACGATGCAAAAAGCATGGGCATAATCATATCCGCTTACGAGATGGTCTTCGAGGCCTTTTAGGATATCCACCATGTTGGCCGGGTCTGCCAGTCCGGATGCTTCGATAAAAAGATAATCGATATCCATGCCGGACATTTCAACCAAAGCCTCAACGAACTTGTCCTTAAGGCAGGCGCAAAAGATCGACCCATTGGACAGTTCAGTCATCTGGATGCCATCAGACTCTATTATTTCAGAATCTATGGAAACAGCGCCGAACTCGTTGATGAGCACGCCGATCTTGCGGTCGGCGTACTCATCTATTATGTTTTGGAGTAAAGTCGTCTTACCTGATCCGAGGAATCCGGTAAGCATTATGAGTTTGATCATTATTTCACGTATTCCTTGATAGCTGCGATCAATTCTTCTCTGGATGGGATCAGGGAAATGAATCTCTGATCACCGTTGATGGTCATGGTAGGAAGGTTCTTCATACCCATCTTGACGTACCTGGGGATGTCTTCCTTTACGTTGTACTTGTATACTCTGTACTCAGCATAGTCCTTGATCTCATCATAGACATCCTCTACTGCTGCTCTCATGTAGAAGCAAGCTGCGCACTGATCGGGATCCAACAGGAAGAGCTCGACGATGACCTTGTCAGAGTTGGCATAGTCAGGGATCTCTACGTTGGAAGTATCAACGACTGTCTCATAGTTTTTGATGAGTTCTCTGGTGGAATCCAGATGCTTTACAGCCTGAGCGCAGGCGATGGTGTTCTCGATCGGAGTGTCATAAGGCATGTCGCAGCCCGGGCTGATGATGAAGTTTCCGTCGGATACTTCACGGACTGAATCGATGAGGTCAACTACGCACTTCATATTGTCTTCCTGGTTACCGAAGAGCATTGTGGTGGTAAGAGGAATGTTTCCGCCAAGAGTGATGTTGAACTTGTCGGTGATCTCTTTTGCCTTAGGCATGTTGACGTTTTCGTCGATGGATACGCCGTCAGGTCCCATCTCGCACATTACTTCGATCTGCTTGGTAGCATTTCCGCATACGAAGAATGAAGAGAATGCTCCACGTGCTCTGATGTAGTCGAATACAGCCTTGAAGGACTCTGATAAGAGTTTTTTGATCATCTTAGGTGAGATCTGGGATACCAGAGGGTCAACTACGGCAATTACGTCCATGCCTGCGTCGATGTACATTCTGGACATCTCGATGGCAACCTTGGCGCAATATCCTACGAGAGCCTTGGTATACTCAGGATCTGTGACCATGTCCATGAATATCTCGGTTCCTCTGAGGTGAGAAGCCAGAGTGAAAGGTCCGCAGATAAGTCCATAGAGAGCTGTATCCTCGCCTACGGCTTCCTTGACTCTTCTCATGGCGCTTAAGATCATGGGGATCCTGCCGCTTTCTTCTGTAGGGATCTTACAGTCGCAGGGGATCTCCTTGTTAGGGCCTTCCCAAGGATGTGACTTGACTGATGGCGGATTGTCCTGTGCCCACTTAAGTTCGCAGCCGATGATCTCAGCTTCTACCTGAAGGTCGAACATTATGGGCATGCCATCGGGAGTATAAAGTTTGTGCACTTCCAGGAGAGACTCGACAAGCTTATCCTCGTCTGTCAGCAGTTCCTGTGCGGTATATCCCTTGAGTTTGCCTGCGTGTACGCCTGCGAAAGGCACCCAGGGGATATCGTTTGTCTTTTCATGTCTCAGTGTCTGAAAAATTAATTCTTTACCCATTTTTTTACCTGTCTCTTTAATATAAATAAACTAACACGTTTTTTGTCAAGATTTGACATATAAATTATACTACAAAAA
>JAEEGL012160875.1_pt1 | contig 11158 bp, 10 predicted proteins | sample 9134231 | NCBI WGS metagenome assembly JAEEGL01 (sample SAMN16246548, study PRJNA631951) | gut metagenome | biome: gut microbiome; feature: rumen; material: fiber-attached | host: Bos | place: Iran: Karaj | collected 2018-10
ACGGTGAGATCGCCCGAAGAATCGCGAGGGAGCAGGGGCTTGCGCGGATGTCGGCGCAGGCCGTCGGCGGCGCGGTCGGGCACAACCCGGTCTCGCTGATCGTGCCCTGCCACCGGGTTGTCGGTGCGGACGGGAGCCTTACGGGGTATGCGGGGGGAGTTGAGAGGAAGAGACGGTTACTTATGATAGAGAAAAGAGGTGCGAAAGAAGTTGAGGCAGGAAATTGTTCTCTTTAAGGCCGGAAATATCAATATTGAAGTTGCGGTGACTCCCGAACAGGAAACTGTGTGGCTGACACAGAAGCAGATGAGTCAGCTGTTTGATATTAAACAGGCGACTATCAGTGAACATATAACGAATATTCTCAATGAGGGCGAACTGGATGAAACTTCTATCGGTTTTTCCGATAAAAGTACCGGCGGGCGAAAACCGAGAATCTATAATTTAGATATGATTCTTTCCGTTGGATACAGAGTAAATTCAAAACGCGGTATTGAATTTCGCAAGTGGGCCAATTCCGTCCTGAAACAATACATCATCCGTGGTTACGCCCTTAACGAGCATCGCATGAAGCAGCTCGGCGAAGCGGTCCGGCTGATGAAACGGATAGAGACCGACCTTGACACCAGACAGGTCCTGAACGTGGTTGAGCGTTTCAGCAAGGCTCTTGACCTGTTGGATGACTACGATCACCAGACGATGAAGCGCCCAAAGGGGTCGTCCGGTACCTATGTCCTCACGTACGAGGAATGCAGGCAGGTTATCGACCAGATGCGGTTCGGTGCGGAATCGGAACTCTTTGGGAGTGAAAAAGACGGGTCCTTTAAAGGCAGCATCGGAAATATCTATCAGTCCTTCGCCGGGCAGGAAATCTATCCGACGGTAGAGGAGAAGGCAGCGAACCTGCTTTATTTTGTGACAAAGAACCATAGCTTCTGGGACGGGAACAAGCGAATTGCCGCGACGATGTTCCTGTATTTTCTGGATCGAAACGGGATTTTGTATGATGAGAACGGAGAGAAGCTGTTGGATGACCACACGCTGGTTGCCCTCACAATCATGATAGCGGAATCGAGGCCGGAAGAGAAAGAGATGATGATCAGTGTGATCATGAACTGCATCGGATAAATTTATTTAAAGATAAATAGTGACTTATTTCAGGAGGTTATATGTACAACTTCTACGGCTGGGAAAACGCACTGATCATCGATGAGCGGGGGCTCACGCCCCGGGACTACTATGATATCTTTTCGGAACTCTGGTGCGCAGAGACCTGTGCGCCCAGGATGCGCGGCGACTGGTCGCCGGAAAATAAAACCCTCGGCCAGTGCTCGATCACAGCCTTTCTGATCCAGGACATCTACGGCGGGAAGGTGCTCGGCGTACCGCTTGCGGACGGGAACTTCCACTGCTTCAACGTGGTCGGAGAGTGCGTGTTTGACCTCACCTCCGAGCAGTTCGGGGACGAGAAGCTTAATTATGAGCACTGCCCGGAGCAGGAGAGAGGGGTTCATTTTAAGAAGGCGGAGAAAAAGGAAAGATACGAGTACCTGAAAAAGCAGCTTTCCGAATATCTCCGGAAGAAAGATGAGGAGAAGAAATGATCAAGGCAATCTTTTTTGATATAGACGGGACGCTGGTCTCCCACACAAAGAGGGACATTCCGGAGGGGGTCCTCACGGCGCTCGATGAACTCCGGGCGAAAGGAATTTTGCTCTTTATCGCCTCGGGGAGGCACATCAGCGAGTTTCCTGCGCTGCCGCTTCATGACTACCCGTTCGACGGGTATGTGACCCAGACGGGGCAGATCTGCTACAACGGTGCATTTGAGACGATTTACGAGCAGCCGTTTACGGACGAGGATACGGAAAGTCTTGTCCGCATGTTCAACGAGCGGGAGATTCCGATCGTGCTCTTAAACGACCGCAGTCTGTACATCAACGTTGTAAATGAATATGTTGTGCGGACGCAGAACGCCATCAACACGCCGGTTCCGCCGGTCGACAGCTACCACGGGGAGAAGCTTTACGGTGCGACGGTGTTTGGAGAGACGGCTGATATCGACAGGGTGGCGGGGAGTCTCGCGGAGTGCAAGGCATCCCGATGGAACCGGTTCGCGGCGGATATTGTTCTCTCCGCGGCAGGCAAGAAGAACGGGATCCGGAAAGTGCTGGAGTATTACGGTATCAGCCGGGATGAAATCATGGCTTTCGGGGATGCGGACAATGATCTTGACATGATAGAGTTTGCCGGAACAGGGGTCGTGATGGGGAACGGCACGGATCGGATGAAGGAAATCGCAGACTATGTCACAACCTCGGTCGATGAGGACGGGGTTGTCGAGGCGCTGCGGCATTTTGGGCTGCTGCGGAAATAAGCGGGAGATGAGCCTTTTGTGAATGACAAACCCTGCCGGAAGCTGTATAATATAATCTATAGTGATTTTTTTCGTCCCACACACCGATAATGGAGGATATGGTCATGAAGAAATGGAACAAACAGATACTGAGCGTTCTGCTTGCCCTTGTGCTGTGCCTTGGCATGCTGCCCGTTTCCGTGTTCGCGGAGGGAGATGATCAGACGGTACAGGAGCCGGTTTTCACGTCCGTTACGGAACGCGTGGTGGTAGGGCCTGCGGACACAACAGCCGCGATCGAGGCGTCTGTGAATTTCGCCGCTCCTTATTTTGCGGTTTTCCGCCGTCCGTTCGGCGAAACGGAAGCTGAGTGGGAGCAGATCCTGGTAGGGTATGCGCTGACCTCGGGCTCGTACCGGCATGTGCTTCCCGCTGCAGCCGGGTGGGAGCACTATGATTACATGATTCGTGCCTATCTGCCCGACGAACTGGCGCAGGAAACGGGCAGGGAATACATAGATTCAGAGCCAATCGAGGTGCAGTTTGAAGGCTACAAGGTCATGTTTGACAAAAACGAAGGATCCGATGCCTTTGACTGCTCATGGGTCGGTCATGGGTATCGTCTCCCGGACGCGTATCCCATGGAGGATATGCTGGTGGCTCCGGGCGAAACCTGCACGGTTCCGGAGTGTACCATCATTCCGCCGGACTGGATGATGTTTGACCATTGGGTGATGATTTTCCCGGACGGTCATCAGGAGACAATGTCGGAAGGTGATACCTTTACGATTACGGGTAATTCAACCCTTAAGCCTATTTGGACAAACAGGACATTCAACACGGCCTATACGATTGAAGACCGTGAATTCGGTCAGGTGAGGCCTAATATTTATTTTCACAATTTCCTGATTCCCTACCTTCCCTCGGACATGGTGGAATGGACGGCCAGAGGCAACAAGAATCCTTATGAGCGAAACATCTATATCGATTGGTATAATGTGGTCGACGGCGTGCGGGGAGATAAGGCAGACTCTTTGCTGTTCTATGACCGTCTGGAGGGCTACCCCGGCAATATCTTTGTTCAGGCGGAGGGACCCACAGAAATCGGCGATTATGAGCTGGTAATCACCTATAAGGGTGTGGAGGTTATCAACCAGTTCTTCTCCATTCTCGAACCCGTAAACCCACAGGGAGTGCACAGCTACGAATTCCTGGGAAACCTCAGTAAGGAGTATGACGGAGAACCGGTGGAGTTCGATCCTTATGACAGCAAATCATTCCTTATTGACGACGGCGCCATGAGCTGGGGTGCGCTGGATAAGTACGGAGAAGCCCGGTACGTCTGGCGTGTATTTACGGATTCGGGCAAGGTTTCGGCGTGGATCCAGATGGATGAGGGAGAGGTTCCCACAGCGGTCGGGCGCTATCAGCTGGTTATTCAGGAAATGGGCGAGAAGGACTGGGAAGATGCGGCCGTGTTTGAATTCGAGATCACAGGGTCCTCGAATACCATCTACATCCACAGCGCATCCGCAGTGTTTGAGGGCCTGATCAACCTCAAGTATTATTATGAGATACCCGATGGACTGATGAGCCAGGACGATGCGGCGATCGTGTTCTATAAGGACGGCGAGGAAGCAGCCCGCACGCCGCTCAATGAAGGCGTCTATATCGATCTGGGTGAAAACGCGGGACAGTGGGCTTACTATTTTGACGTGGTGGCGGCAGAAATCCGTACGCCGATAACGGCTCAAATCCTTGACGGCAGCGGAAATCCGGTGACGGTGTTGTCCGTTAACGGCACAGATTATACGGACGGGTTTACATTTTCCGCTCAGGATTACGCCAAGTATATGCAGGTGCAGGAGTCCGGTTCCGAGGAAATGAAGTCACTGGCCAAAGCGCTGGAGGACTACGGCATTGCGGCTAAGCTGTATTTCGAGAACGGCGATACCACGGGACTGGCCGTGAGTGCGGAAACGCAGGCTGTGACGGAAGCGGATCTCGAACAATATGCGCTGAGCACCTCCGGCACAAAACCTGCAGGCTTTGCCGGCTGCTCCATCTCGGTTGTCTTTGAGGCGGACAACAGCCTGCGCATTTATTTTAAGTTCGACGGTTCGAAATCGCCGGAGAATTACAGCTATACGCTGGATGGCAGTCCCGTTGCGCTTCATGAGCGCAGCGACGGCGCGAAGTATCTCACTGTGGAGAACATTCCGGCCAGCCAGCTCGATGATATGCATTCGTTCAGCATTTCAGACGGAACGGATACTTACACGGTCACTGCCAGCGCTTTGTCCTACGCGCTTACCAGTATCGTCAACGGAAACGAGGCGAGACAGAATCTGGGTAAAGCGCTGTTCCTGTATAATCGGGCTGCGGTAAAATACTTTGCGGAATAAAAGGAGAGGGGGTTTATGATGAAGCAAATATATGAACAGCCGGAACTCGAGATCGTTGAGTTTGATTCGGAGGATATACTCGTTACTTCACCTACTGACGGACGTGATAAGTGGGAGGGAGAAGAATACCCCATTCCGTAACATCACTTAAGAAAATTGACCGGCAGGCGGATTTATCTGCCTGCCGGTCCTTCATAGGAGGGAATAACACGATGAAACGATTGCTGGCAGCCCTTGTGATCTGTGCGCTGGCGCTTGGCGGGTGCCGGGGGGTACGCTCCGACGCTTCAGGGGATCAGGTTCAGGAAGCGGAAGCGAAGAAGGAGGAGAGCTCTGCCGAGGCTTCCAAAGAGGAGGAGAGCCCTGCCGAGGCTTCGAAAGAGGAGAAGAGTCCTGCGGGTGATTCGGCGGAAAGCGAGTCTCCGGGAATCGCTGAGGCAGCGCAGCCGTCGGAGGCTCCGGCGGAAAATGCAGATTCCGGGACAACCGAACCTCCGACAGGCACAGTTTCCTCCGGCAGTACAAATGACCCGGCGGAGACGCCCGGCGAAGATGAAATCCGGGCAGAAAGCGAAGAAACTGTGATAACTGAAGCACCCCAGGAGACGCCTCCGGAGGGTGATATACCTGCGGCGCCTCCGGTGACGGCGGCTCCTGACGCCGGCAAGGATGCGTATGAGGGGGAGAAGTATAATGTTCCGTGAGGGGAGAGGCCGGCGATGAAGATAGAATGGATCGAAGGCTCTGAAATCTCTGTCAATGTATATAATAAGGAAGTGACGATCTCCGCAAACAAAGAGGGGCTGCTCTCTCTGGCCGGACAGATCAAAGCGCTGGCAGAGGGGGTTCCGGGAGACCATATCCACTATGATGAGGACAACTCGCTTGAGGAAGGGTCGGCAGAGATGATTATTGAGAGAGTGAAATCCGCGGAAGGGAACATGACATGAAATCTTGAGAGGGCAAGCGGATGAAAGCATCTTCATTTTTTTATTTTGCATGGTTCGGGGTGAAGACGATCCTGCTTAGAAGAAAGGACCCGATCCTGGGCACGGTCATCGTGACCGACGCCTGCAACCTTCGCTGCAAACACTGCTCCGTGAACAACATCACCGCGGTCATGCATCCCTACGGGCAGATCAAAATGGAAAAGCCCGGAGCCTGCGCTCCGGGCTTTTGATATGCTTACTCGACGGACTTGAGCGACTCCGCCATATTGATCTTATCGAGCCTCCTCGACATGAACCGGTTGACCAGGAACGTAAACGAGAAGGTCAGAATCACCGAGAAGACGAAGCTGACCAGCTTGATCTCCTTGCGGAAGTAGACGAAATCGACGACGATCTGGTCGATGACGAAGCTGTGCAGAAGGATCCCGAGCACCAGACCCGCGAGGAGGCCGAAGAAGGTCAGGAGCAGATTCTCGCGGAAGACGTACTGGGATGTCTCCCTGGGGTAAAAGCCGAGCACCTTGATGGTCGCGATCTCGCGGAGACGCTCCATGATGTTGATATTGGTCAGATTGTAGAGCACGACGAAGGCGAGGGCCGCGGCGCTTGCGATAATGAGAAGGACCACGTAGTTGAGGCTCTGCATCATGTTGGCGATGCGCTGCCGGAAGTCTTCGAACACCGAGGCGGAGATGACGCTGTCGCAGGATGCAAGTTCAGCCTGAGCTGTGTATACATCTGTCCCCTCCGGGAAATTCACATAGGCGCCGTTCACGTAGTATTCACCGGCGGCTTCCTCCAGGGTCTCTTTGGAGAGAACCACGTAGTTGTAGACATGGTTTTCAAAGACGCCGGTGATGACCGCGTCGATGGATTGCATGTCTTCATTTTTAAGATGGATCGTGTCTCCGACCTCAAGCCCGTAGCGCTGGGAGATGCTGATGGAGATAAGAGCCTCGCCGGCCTTCGGTGCGGGGATCGGCTCGCCCTTCATCGTACGGAAGCGGAAGAAGGAGTCCGCGTCCGACCAGTCGGCCGGGACGATCACGGTGACGCCCTTCACACGGGAGGCGGCGTGGAGATCCCAGGAGGACTGCTCAAAGAGGAAATAAGAAGCGTCAAGGGAAGTCATGGCTTCCGCGAGGGCTTGGGGCAGTTCATTTTCTGTGATCTTGTCCGTCAGCAGTTCCACCTTGGCAACCTGGATATCCTCATACTGGGCGTCCACGAAGGTTGCAATGGAGTCCTTGATCCCGAACCCGGTCAGGAGGAGAGCAGTGCAGCCTGCGATGCCGACGACCATCATGAAGAAGCGGCGCTTGTAGCGGAAAATATTTCTGACAGACACCTTCTGCATGAACTTCATGCGGTTCCAGATGAACGGGATGTTCTCGAGGAAGACCCGCTTTCCGGCCTTCGGGGCTTTCGGGCGCATAAGGCTCGCAGCGGATTCGGCCAGTTCATTCCGGCAGGAGATGTAGGTCGTCCCGAGCGTCGCGGCGAGGGAGACCGCAAAAACGGACGCCGCGAGCTTTATGTCGGTCAGGAAATGAATCTGGATCCCGTTGTACATCATCTCGTAGGCGTACCAGATGACGCTGGGGAAGAGAACAACGCCGAACGTATAGCCGATGATACAGCCGAGCGCGCAGGCAGTCCCGGAGTAGGCGAGGAAGGTCATCATGATGTCCCGCCTTGCGTAGCCGAGGCCTTTTAAAATGCCGATCTGACCGCGGCGCTCGTCCACCATACGGGTCATGGTGGTCATGCACACGAGGATAGCGACCAGAATGAAGAAAATCGGCAGGATCCGCGCAATCTGCCCGACGATCTGGGAATCGCTCTCGAAGCAGGCGTAGGCGATGTTTGTATTTCTCTCGAGGAGGTAGGTATCCGGTTTCTCGAGGTCATTCAGCTCTTCTTCGGCGTCGGCGAGCTCCTGCTCCGCGTCCGCGATCTCGGTGTCGAAGGTCTTCTTTGCGTCCTCGTACTCTGCGAGGCCCTCCTCGTAATCCGCCTTGCCGGATTCGTATTCGGCGAGCCCCTCCGCATAGTCAGCCTCGCCCTGCTCGTAGTCCGCCTTGCCGGAGGCATAGTCATTAAGGGCAGACTCGTAGGCATTTACGCCGGCCATGTAATCGGCGGCTCCCTGTTCGTACCGGGCCAGTCCTTCGTAGTACTGCGCCTGGCCTTTCTGAAACTCCGCGAGGCCGGCCTCGTAGGCGGCTGCAGCCTGATCGTAGGCGGCTTTGTTGGCAGTGTACTCGGCAAGCCCGGCTTCGTACTGCGCAAGACCTGCATTGTACTCCGCCACGGAACGGTCATAGGCGGCTTTTCCGGCCTCGTATTCCGCAAGGCCGGCCTCATAGGCGGCCGGATCAAGAAACGGTCTGGCGGCTTCAAGCTGTTCCCACGTCGCGGCAAGCTGCGCCTCCCCGGCATCAAGACCTGCCTTTCCGGCATCGAGTTCGGCTTTGACCGCGTCAAGCTGTGCTTTGGCCGCCTCGAGCTGGGCGGCGCCTGCATCCAGTTCCGCTTTGGCGGCCGTAAGCTGCCGGTCGGATTCCTCCAGCTGCTTTGCGGCGGTGATGAGCTCGTTGTAGGCGGCGTCCAACTGCTCTTTTGCGGCTGCGAGCCCGGGCTCCGCATCCTGAAGCTCCTTCTCGCCCTCGGAGAGCTTGTTTTTGGCGTCGTCTAGCTCCGCTCTGCCGTCGGTCAGCTCTTTTTCGGCATCGTCAAGCTCTTTTTTGCCGTCGTCGAGCTCTTTTTCGGCGTCGGCAAGCTCCTGTTCACCCTCCGCTTTTTTGTCCTCGAATTCCTTTCTGGCATCCAGGATCTTCTCTGCGGCATCGTCGTAGAGGCGGTCGTAACGGCTGTCCGCCTCATGCTGAATAAGCTCTTCCCAGGTCGGGCGGAGCTCATCCATCTGTTCATTGTACTCGTCGGAATAGATTTCGGAGTCGGAGTCCAACTTGACAAAAATCTCCGTATAGTAATCCGCTTTGAACGCATTTTTGGGCAGATACATGAAACCGCTGACCGTACCGTTGCCGATCGAGGTGGTGCCGCGCTCAAAGTTGATGTAGAGGGAGGACTCGGCAAAGCCGGTCACGGTATAGACGGTTTCACGGAAGGCGTCGAGGGTGTCGGAATCATTTTCAGAAGAGAAGCGGATCGTATCGCCGACATGGAGCCCCGATCGGTTTGCGGAGTCGATCAGGCATTCATTTTCCGCTTCGGGCATTCGGCCCTCCGTGACCTTGAGCTGATTTACGTTCTCAGTGAGAGAGTGGATCTTGTAGACGATGACGGCGCCGCCTTCGGTCTCGCAGAGCACATCGTACTGCCAGGCGCCTTCCGCATAGCGGACGCCGTCGGCCGCTTTGATGGCAGCGACCTCCTGTTCCTCCCAGCCCAGGGTGGAGACGGCGCGATAGTCGAAGAGTTCATTTTCCTGATAGTAATCATCGACCGTGTGGAGCATGACCGGCGTTGTGATGCGGACGCCGGAGAAGAAGCCGACGCCGATTCCGATAATGGCGAAGACCGCAAAAAAGCGCCCGAAGGTGCCCCGAATCTCACGGAGCGTCATTTTAAGGAGCATATGCTTTTTGCGGCCTGTCCGTTTCATACTATAAAAATCCTCTTACCATTCAATCTCTGAGATATCCACACGGTTCTCGTTCAGGTACATCTTCCCGATCCTGCCGTTTTTGACGGTGATGATGCGGTCTGCCATGGCGGTCAGGGCAGAGTTGTGGGTGATCACGACGACGGTGGTCCCGCTTTTGCGGCAGGTGTCGTAGAGGAGCCCCACTACCGCCTTGCCGGTCTGGTAGTCAAGAGCTCCCGTCGGCTCATCGCAGAGGAGAAGCTTGGGGTTCTTCGCCAGCGCGCGGGCAATTGCGACGCGCTGCTGCTCGCCGCCGGAGAGCTGGGCCGGAAAGTTGGTCAGGCGGTCCTTGAGACCGACCTGCTCCAGTACAGCGGCCGGGTCGAGGGGGTCTTTCGAGAGCTGGGTTGCGAGCTCTACATTTTCAAGAGCAGTCAGGTTCTGGACCAGGTTGTAGAACTGGAACACGAACCCGATATCGTAGCGGCGGTACTCCGTGAGCTGTCTCTTGTTGAAGGCAGAGATCTCACGCCCGTCCAGGATAACAGTCCCTGAGGTCAGAGAGTCCATGCCGCCCAGGATGTTCAGGATCGTGGTTTTCCCGGCACCCGAAGCTCCGACGATGACGCAGAACTCACCCTTCTCAATGATGAAATCCGCGCCGTTTAACGCAGGGATCTCCACCTCGCCGCTTTTATAGATCTTCTTGACATTTTTGAATTCGACGTATGCCACAGTATTTTCCTCATATCTGCCGGAGTGTTTCTTAAAAGAGTATATCAGAACAATAACACAGGTATGTGAACGAAATATAAATAATGGTCTTCTTTTTTGAAATTTAATAAAACCCTGCAGTGCGAAAACTGCAGGGTTTTTATATTGTCAGGAGATCCAGCCGTTCTTCCAGCAGCGGGTGAGATCCCAGCTCTCCTTCCAGCCCTCGTCAAACGGGGCGTTCTTGTCGCGGAGCAGCTGATAGTTCCAGTAGATGTGGCCGGCGCTCTCCGACCAGGCCTCCATCTGCATCTTGTAAAGCAGACCGTAGCGGCGCTTCTTCTCCTCGGCGATGGCCGGAGTCTCCGGCTGGCCTTTGGCATACTCGGACGCATAGCGGTTGGAAATGCACCACTCGCCGACGATGACCGGCGTATATTTCGCGGCCTTCTTCAGAAGACGCTTCTGGGAATTGATGTAGATCTGATAGACGGACGGCTTGTGGACCGGGACGAACATCTCCATCGCGAAGACGTAGATGTGGGTGTCAAGGGCTACATTTTCCATGCTGGCCTTCACGAAGAAATCCTTCCATGCGCCGAGGCGGAAACCGTCGTGGAAGACGACGACCTTGTCGGCGGGCATGTTGGCGCGAAGGATCTCGTAGGCCTTCTTGTAGAACTTTTTGAGGAAGGGCATCGGCACGTAGCCGGAGCCTTTGGCCTCCTCCTTGTCCTCGGCCTTGCCGGTGGACGGGGCGGAGGCGTAGACGAGGAAGCTGATGGGCTCGTTCAGGACCTCGATCCCGTAGAGCCCTTCGCGGGTGCCGTAGCGCTTTGCGAGGCGCTCGAGGACGGAGAGCTCAAAGAAGACCTCGTCGCGGTTCGTGCACCACTTGCAGACGCCGGTCAGGCCGCCGTTGTCGTAGCCGTTCTGGCTGCCCGGGCAGGTGTGCAGGTCAATCAGAATCTTGAGACCGTATTTTTCAGCCCAGTCGAAAGCCAGATCGAGGTATTCCGCGCAGCCCGGATAGGGCGGTCTGTCTCCGAAAATGAAATACGGAACAGGGATGCGCACGAGATTCATCCCGTGGGAGGCGATCGTCTCAAAATCCTCCTCC